>Ga0209977_10000098_pt1 | contig 31570 bp, 43 predicted proteins | sample SumtaG_2_FD_183113 | JGI IMG/M metagenome (GOLD analysis project Ga0209977, IMG submission 183113) | Deep subsurface microbial communities from Indian Ocean to uncover new lineages of life (NeLLi) - Sumatra_00607 metaG (SPAdes) (version 2) | ecosystem: Environmental > Aquatic > Marine > Oceanic...
GGTTGAAAGAAGATATAAGGGAATAAGAGTAATCATCTATCCCGTACTTGTGCAGGGAGAAGGTGCTGCTGAAGAAATTGCAGATGCAATAAAAAAAGCAAACCTGCGTGGTGATGCGGATGTACTGATCGTGGGAAGGGGTGGAGGCTCTATTGAAGACCTGTGGCCTTTTAATGAAGAAATTGTTGCACGCGCAATATACCATTCAGAAAAGCCAATTATCAGTGCTGTGGGTCATGAAATAGACTACACAATCAGTGATTTTGTAGCGGATCTGAGAGCACCCACTCCTTCAGCTGCTGCTGAACTGGTGGTAAAGAACAAACAAGAGCTCTTAAAGCGATCTAAAGAACTTTCAATGAGGCTTTACAGTTCCCTTGAGCGGATGATATCACAAAAGAAAGAAAAGGCCTCCTATTACTCGGCCGAACTATTACTCAGAAGAATTAATGCTCTTATAAATGAAAAAAATTTAATACTTGATGACGTTTCAAGATCACTCTCAAACCAGATAGAAGCCTGTCTTACAAAAAACAGGGGGAGGTTTGAGAAAGCTGTTGGACAATTAAACGCCCTGAGCCCTCTGAATACCCTTGCCAGGGGATTTGCAATTATTTCAAAGCTACCGGAGAATAAACCTGTATTCTCTATCAGTGATGTAAATAAGGGAGATGAAATTAAAACAAGATTAAAAGACGGTGTACTCTCAAGCAGAATACATCAAATTATAGAAAACACATGAAACGGAGATAATTTGCCATGACATCATCCATCACTTTTGAAAAGGCAATAAAAAGACTTGAAGAAATTGTTAAAGAACTTGAGAGCGGTGACATAGAAATTGAGAAAGCCTTAACCATATTCGAAGAAGGAACGAAACTCTCAAAAATCTGTGCAAAAAAGCTGTTGAATATAGAAAAAAGAATCGAGATATTAAAAAAGGGAGAAAAGGGAGAAGACATCCTTGAACTTTTTCAGGGAATCGATGAAGAATAACCCTTTTCTTCCTCTTTGCTGGAAAACTCTTTTAAAATGTTTTTTATCTTTTACATATACCGATACTTTAAAAAACCCATTCTAAATAATAAAAATACCCGGGATGCTTTATGAAAATAAGAACAAAAGTACTTATGGTAGTGTTGCCTCTCTTCATATTCCCACTCCTGCTAATCGGTATCACAGCATATTTATCAGCACGAAACGGTATAACAAAGGTAGCAAAAGAGTTCCTGGGTTATAAAGCAACTGAAATGTACAAATATTGCAGCAGACAGGAAGATATCATCACCGGTACAGGATTGGTCGATGTTGGGGATTACCGGAAGATAGCACAGAAATCCGCAGAAGACTATGCAAATGCAATCCGGCTTTCAGAAACAGGATATTTTATAGCCTTCAATTCAGAGGGAGAAGTAATGTTTCCAAAAGAAGAAGAAGCCAATTTAAGCAATTACGACTTTTTTTCTACTATCACAGAGACAAAAAAAGGATTACTTGCCTTTTCATATAAAGGGATAAACCGGGTTGGCTATTATCTCTATTTCGAGCTATGGGATTGGTATATCCTTCTCAGTGAGCATAAAAAAATATTTTATGAGGATGCAGATAACATTAAAAACCAGGTTGCATATACGATGGGTATTACACTCATCTGTGCGGTTTGCCTCATCCTCTTTTTCATAAAAAAACTCACAGACCCTGTAGGCAATGTAGTTGCAACAATGCAAGAAATAATTACAAATAATGATCTTTCACAGAGAGTCCGGGTTGAATATGATGATGAAATCGGATACCTCGCTACCTGGTTTAACAGAATGGTGGGAGACCTTGAAATTGCTTATAATCAAATTAAGGAATATGCATATAAGAGTGTTCTTGCAAAAACCAGTGAAGAAAGGATACGGCATATATTTCAAAAATATGTTCCTGCAGAAATTATAGATGAAGTACTAAAAACAAAAGGCGAGAAGCTTCTTGTTGGAAAAAAACAGTGGGCAACTATCCTTTTTTCTGATATCCGGAGGTTTACATCCATTTCTGAAAGGCTTTCCGCCGAGGAACTTGTTATTTCCCTTAATACTTATTTCAATGTCATGGTCAACATCATCATAGACCATAAAGGAATTATAGATAAGTTTATTGGGGATGCAATTATGGCAATATTTGGGGCCCCTGTTCTTCACGATGATGATCCACTCCAGGCAGTTTTTACTGCGCTTTCAATGCTCAAATCCCTTAAAAGCTTTAACAGAAAACAGACATTAACCGGAAAACCACCATTTAAAATCGGAATAGGCCTTAATACGGGGGAAGTTATTGTCGGAAATATCGGTTCAACACAAAAACTGGATTATACCTGCATCGGCGATACTGTAAATCTTGCTTCACGGCTTGAAGGGTTAACGAAACTCTACAGGACTCCTATCATTATCAGTGAATATACGTATACTGAGGCACAGAGCGGCATTATGGCACGTGAAATCGATTCGGTAAGGGTGAAAGGAAAAGCCAAACCGGTTAAGATATACCAACCATATATTGAGGCGTCCCCAAAAATAAAAGATGGATATAATATCTTTAACGAAGCAATCCACCTGTACAGGAATAAAAGTTTTAAAGAAGCGTTGAAACTGTTTCACAGTAGTAATGAAATATTGGAAAAAGATACACCGAGTCTCCTGTATATGGACCGATGCGAGGAACTTATCCATGATCCGCCTGAAGAGGACTGGGATGGGGTTTATACCGCAAAAACAAAATAAATGTTTATTCTTCTTTGCACTGATCCCATTAATGATACTGTTACTGGAGATCAATACGGCTGATGCTGAAGGTGCTATTGTTACTTATGATCGTGATATTGATATTTCAATGGGAACATATAATTACTTTTATAATAAATATGACAGAGAGGTCGATGGTGGCAGTTTGCCTGATATAAAAACCGGGATATATTTTGGAGCGTACATAAGTTCTAAAAGCCGCCTCTTTACATTCTTTTTTAATACCAGGAATATCTATTCTATATATGAAGCAGGTTTTGCCTTGAACCAAATAGGTAATGAGAAACACTATATCCTGTCAATCCCGTTTACCTATGATCTGGCGTATAAAATTCCTCTTTTTAAAAAAGCTGCATTGTACCCTTTTGCAGGGACAGGTTTCGATTTAATCCGGGTAATGGATAATGAGAAAGTTCACTGGGAGCTGCATTACCTTCTTGAATCAGGTTTAGAGGTAAAATACCTTATCTGGAAGGATACATTTTTAAAACTAAGAATGAGCTACGGTATTATGTTTGTCAATCAAATAGAAAGCGGCTTTATGCACTTTTTGAAAGTGCGCTTCCCTGTGCCGTTTATACCCTGACATTAAAATGCCACAGTATCGCCAATCTTGAACTGCTCTTCTGAATACACAATTTTTCCCTTTGATAATCGTGGAAAAACTTTAAATACCTTTATAGTTCCAATAAAAGCAAATTCGTCATCTTCACTTCGGTATACCTGAAGGATATCCCCTTCATTAATATTGTTATCACTCCCGAGGTCAAACAGAAGAATGTTTCCTGGAAGGGACTGTACTATTACTCCTGATTCTATACCACCTTCCTTAAAAGAACGTGATGGGGTTGTTCTGATTCCCCTCATCTCCTCACTAATACGCATTATTTCAGTCAGAGCTTCGGGGACTTGTTCAGAGTCTTTGTAATTCCTTACGATATCCTTATAACTGTTCAGTGCTTCTGTATAGTATCCTTCATTGTATGATTTTTTTGCGTCCTTCAAGACTACAGCGGCTTTCTGGCTGATTTTTTTCTTTTCTTCCTCTTCTTCTTTCAATGCCCAAAGTTTATTGATCGAACTAATTTCGTCAAGTGTTTTTTTTCTTCTGGAAGTTGCTGCAAGATCGATAAGTATTTCTTCCAGATTATCGATTGCCCTATCATACTCTCCGTTACTTTTATATTGCATGGCGCCAGCAAAGAGAAGATTGGCCTTTCTTTCTTGTTCTTTTTTTTCCTCTTCTGTACGGTCTTTAAACATTTGATCCATGATCACTTCTGCCCTGTTTAACGCCGTTTTTTTATAATTAGCATCGTTTGCGACTATATAAACGGTAAAATAACGCGATAGAGCCTCCTGTAATTTCCCCTTCTTTTCAAGCAGTATAGCAGCCTCCAGGGTTTTCTGTCCGACCTGATCTAAATTAATTCTATTCTGTTCCCTTTCTGCAAGATACAAAATATTATTCACAAGATTTTCTTCGACCCTCAGTTCCATATCATCGCCGATACCTTTTACTTTGGCACTCTGAATTATCGGTAAAATTGTGTTTAATTTTTCAATGCCTCTTAAATAGTTTTTTCGGGTGAAGAATCCCAGCGCATCGTTATAAATACTGTTCAGCTGGCGTCTAAATGCCAGATATTCCTGCTGCTGGAGTGTAATGCTCTGAGCCCTCTGCTCAGCCTCTTTCAGCTTTGCCTTTTCCTCAATGAGTTTCTGTTCCACCTCATTTATCCGCTTAGTATAGGCATTAACTTCCTGTTCTATGCTATCTTCTTTTAATCTTAATTCTTCCTCATACTTTATCTTTACTGCCTCTGCTTCCTGGCGTGCCTTCTCTTTGGATTCTAAAAACTCTGCATATAAGTGTTCTCTTTCTTTTTCTACCTCCTGATCAATGTTGGCCACACCGCTCTCTGCTATTCTCTTCCTCGCCTCTTCAAGGCTCTCTTGAAATGCCTGGTTTAATTCTGTTTCTCTCTCCAATAATAACTTATCCTGACTCTGAATAAAATATTCTTTTTCTTTCTGAAGTAAATCCAGCCTTATTTTTGCTTCTTGCAACTTTTGTTTCTGTGTCGCTACTTCAGCCTCCGACTTCCTCCGTATTTCCCGTATCACCTCTTCCTCTACTCCGGAGATCTTTTCTTCGACAATCTGTTCTTTGACTCGCGCTTTATTCACCATCAGGTAATAAAAAAATCCAAACGAAACGAAAATAATTATGATTATATTTACGATAAGAGGGAGAACCAACCCTTTCTTTTCACTCCGGATTAAATTATCCCAATGTTGAGCTTTTTTCCTTTTCCCGAGTTCATCTTCTATCGATTTATATACATCCTCTTCGCTTACCTCATGAAAGACCTCCTGGATCTCTTCTGCGATTGTACGGTCCTGAAAACTGAGAGCAATGCTCGTTATTTCATCAATATCTTCACGCCCTATACTATCTCTGTTATTCGTAATATATTGGAGATCAAGAACAGGTATAAACCTATCTTCATTTTTAACAAAGTATTTTATAGGAGCCCTTTGTTTTTTGGGATGAATTTTTTCAGACCCCGTCAGTTTTAAATATCCCATGATGCGGTCGATGGTAAAACCATAAAAATCCTTTTGTTCTTTTACAAAAAAGATATTATCGGAAGTGCTGACCTCCCTTTCAGGTAAAGGGATATAGGATTTGAGACTTTTTACCTCCACACCTGTTTCAAGGATAAAGGTATCCTTTGTAGGATGTTTATTTATGAGGATCTTTTCGATCTGCTCGGGTTCTACTGCAAGAGAAAACCCGTTAAGACTGAAACAAAGTAATTTATCCGCCATTTAAAGTACTTTCCAGCTCTGAAATAATACTTTGATCATAATTATATTTCTCTTTTATATCATTCAGAATTCGAAACCCTTCTTCTCGATCAAGATAATTATATAATAATTTTCCTTTCAGCAGCTATATATCCGGATATGAAGAGGAATCTCGATTATTCTCAAGAAAAGAATCCAGCTCATTATATAATTTTGTTAATATTGATTTCTCACTTTCACCGGTTTCTTGATAGAGAGTTACAAGAATGCGGTAATAATCTTTGTACAGTTCTCCACTCTCATCTTCTAAATAGACCGGTTTTAGAGTATTATAATCTGCTAAAGCCCGATAAGCCTCACCCTGGGAAAGCTCCAGATCGATGAGGTTATAAACTCCATAATAAAAGAGCTCATAAATTGGATAATCGTAAACAAACCTTCGAAAGTATTCAATTGCCTTTTGGTAACTCCCCATTTGATAATAACAATACCCAATTTCATATACACTGATTGGAGTATACCCTGAATCAGGGAAAAAATTTATCAAGCAATTGAACTTCAGTAATGCTTCATCCCACTGTTCCCTCCCAATGAGCTCCATCCCATCTGTAAAATAATTACGGGCACTGTCTGCCCTGAATCTTTCCACCTCAATAGCGGTAATATTAGCGAGGTTTTTTTTAATTCCTGTATTAAGTTTATAAAGTTTTAATAAATTATACCCAAGGAGTCCTCCGAAAATTAATGACGTAAATCTCATCGGGTCAGAAGCCAGCTTGCTTTCTTCTTTTTGATTATATATCATACCAGCCAGTGATAAGCCAAAGAACCCTGCTGAAAAAAGAGTTTCAATCCGTATTGTTCTCTTTAAATAACGTGATCCTTTATTCGATAGAGAAATACCATTATCCTTTCGTTCAATCAGATAGGTACCGGCCGGCAGATTATTAATTTCGATAGGTGTTTCTCCCACATTCTTTTCATTGATATAAACGTTTTGATTCTTCTCACTGATAACGATCTGTATGTTAAGGGATGAGAGTGTATAAAAAAGGAGTTTTCTCTTCTCTCCTGATATTTTCACTTCCTGCTGTATCGGTTCATAACCCGGCTTTTCAATACGTAGTTTAATTTTATTCTTGTTGATATCATTTAATCTCAGTGGGGTTTTACCACGTTTGTCCCCTTTGATATAAACCTCAGCGTTTATTGGGTCAGTATTGATAAAGAGCTCAATGGGTTCCCCGGAATATTCTGCATAACCATCACCAGTCCAGTATAAAATGCATAATATAATGACAATAACCAGATACTTTTTCATAATAATAGAAGAACCCTAATGTGGACAAGCCACATTCTTGATTTTTAGAATTCCCTTGCCAAAAAAGCAAGGAAATTGTTATTAAGGTACTAGATCAGAATTCCAATTTCCGTGTATATTGCATCCATGGGATTTTCCCTGTAATCTATAGAAAAAAATCCCATCTTAAAAGAGAATTGACCAAAACCGAACGGTCTTACAATCACATTGATGCCCGCCCTTATATATGGATCAACTGAGGTCTTGCTTTCCTCGTTGATAGAAAGATTAGAAATGCTCAGCCCAAAATTACCATCAAATGCTATGCCTTCAACAATCTTCCGCATTTTAATAAGATACTGTAATGATACACCTGCTGAAAGTATCATCACGCTTGAATCAATATAACCTTCGCCGGATCTACTTTGCATTATAATATAATTCGTATTGATTCCAAGGCCACCTGGAAAAATATTTATTCTGGGAAAATGAATAATTGAAATTTCGCTGAAAATACCCGGGGGATAAAGTTCAGCCCATTTTGCGAGAGGGTAGATTGTTCCAATAGATACATGCAGAACCAATTGTGATCTCACGAAACTGCTCTCTACTATACGGCTCAAAGGCGGTCTATATTCTTTCGCCTTTTTGTCAATTTCAAAGGTTAATATTTCATCAACCTCCAGGTTCTGGACCTGCTTAAAGGCCTGTATGTATTTATTACGCTCTTCGGTTAAATTTAAAATTAATCCACTCTCAACATATAATATCCTTCCAATGATTACCGGTTTCCCATTCTGGATATAAAATGACCCAAAGATAATTTCATCTATGCGTTTCTTTTTTCCAATGTTTATCAAAACCCTCTCGTCCCATAATTCTGCCTTTCTGTCCTCACGATACAACTGCATTCCTTCTTCATCTATAAGAAGAACTTTATTTTTATTAAAATGCTCTTTCAACTTGCTATGGATGTAAACAGGAATTCTATAGGTTAATTCAATATATGCCTCTTTATCCGAAATATCCTTAAAATAATAGATTAAAACTTTGCTGTTTGATTTTCCGTATATAGAGACAGTAGAAAACAGGAAAATTGCCAGCATATAAAACCATAAATATTTTATCATATGGTTTTTAGAATGCAAAAAATAATTATTCGGTGGTTTAATCATACAATCCTGGGTAAAAGAACACCTCCAAAGGAGATGGCTTCCTTTTGGCAGTGAATCTATATTCTTATATATATAGTATAGTACAAATTTGTTTATTCATCTAACCGTACAGTACGAAAAACCCAATCATTGTACTTATATACCAGGTTTTTATCTGACCGTTTCCAGATCTATTCTATCTCCAACTAATAATCCTGATTCCTTAAAAAACCCCTGATTTACTTCAAGTGCATACCTGCATTTACTATTCGATGTTATGGGTATTAAGGAATACGGCTCCATATCAAATATATCGGTAACTTTTCCATTTTTATCTATAAAAGCAATTGATAAGGGTATTTTTGTATCCTTCATCCAGAATGAAAGAATCTTATCATTTTGAAATATAAACAGCATCCCCTGGTTTATGGCAAGTTCATCTCTATACATAAGTCCTCTCTGTCTCTGGTTTTTTGTTCGTGCAATTTCCACGCTGAGAGGCCGGCCGTTTATACTCAATGTTGTTTTTCCCATTTCCTTTTTATGACAGGAGCTAAACAAACAGAAGCTAAACAACCAGAGTGTGAGGAAATAGAGAATTAATAAACCCTTAATAACATAGTATTTATGTTTTATCATGATACCCACCTCGATATATTTTCATACTCCTCCTTCTATATTAAACAAAAAGAGTTTGCCTTGACAATTACAAAATTGAAATCTATATTGCTTAAAATGGCTCCTAGAAAAAGAATGTCGAAAATTGGAAAAACAGGTTGTTTATTCTGGCTTTTTATTCTCCTTGTCATTATCGTTATTTTTGTCTATAAAGGGAAAGGTAATTTCAAAGAGACCTTTTCATTTAATAAGATAAAAGGTATAAAAGAGGCGCTGGAGAAACCTCGAAAAGAAACTGAAATCCAGGAAGAAAATAAACTGGAGCTTGCTGAAACGGAAGAAAAACGTGATGAATACGTAAAACAAGAGAAAACAGGCGATGAGACACGATTAACCGATTCTGGAGAAAAAGTAATAAAAGAACCCGATAAACCTGAGGATATGGAAACAAAGAGCTCGGATGAAATAGTTAAGACCACTCAAAGACCTGAATCTTATGTTAAAAAGAAAACTGCAACAAAAAGCGAATTAAAAACTAAAAAGCTTACCACCTCTCTTTACTTTGTAAAAATAAATAAAGAGTACGGTATGGTGAGTCCGATTTCTGTTACAAGAACGATAGAATATAAGGATTCACCGATCACAAGAACGATAGAGTCTTTGTTGAGAGGTCCTACAGTAACAGAAAGGCAAAGGGGTATTACCAGTTTTATACCGGACGATACTGATCTGATTTCAGCACATATTTCAGGCGGACATTTAATCCTTAATTTTACACATAAATTCGAAGAAAATTACACAGGAAGGGACGCAATACACCTGGAACTTTCCCAGGTATTGCTCACCTCCTTTAATTTCAACCAGGTGACAAAACTTAGCATTCTTATTGAGGGACAACATAAGCGATATATTACGGGCGAAGGAATACCACTAAAAGAAGTATATACAAGACAGGATCTAACAGTGTTTAAACACTTATGATACTCTCTCAAAGCAGGTTAATGCGGTTTTCTCACTAATTGAGTAACAGTAAAGCTAATTAAGAGTATGTTAATACATTACAGTGTCATGCATCGAATGACGTCTAAAGTGAGAAAAGCGCAAACTCCAGGAACTGGAGTCAACCCCCCATTCTATGCGTTTAAAACAATTTGTGAGAAATGGGGGTTAAAGCTTTAAAAATAGAACTTAAATATGAAAAAGATAAAACCCTATATATACAAAACAGACCAGGCCACCCTTAAAGAGTATAAAGATCGAATAGTATCCTTCATCCATGAATATTCCTTAAACGCCGGAAAAACCCGAGGTGTAATTGGACTTTCAGGTGGAGTGGATTCGTCACTTGCATATTTCCTTACATGTGAAGCTTTAGGGGAAAAAAATACCATAGGTATCCTGATGCCTTATAAAACTTCCTCAGAACAATCGATGAATAATGTACAAAAATTAATAGAAATGAAATCAGGGATAAAACGATACTATGACATAACCCAAGCAGTCGACAGTTTAAGAGAAATCTCTGATAATATGACCAATATTCGACTGGGCAATATTATTGCCAGAGTTCGAATGATAACACTCTATGATATTTCATCAGAAACTGACGCACTTGTTATTGGCACAGGCAACAAAACTGAAATACTTCTAGGTTATTTCACTGTTTACGGCGATGGGGGATGTTCTATTGAACCGCTCGGCGACCTTTATAAAACAGAAGTGTGGGATATTGCCCGGCTTGTTGGAATTCCTGATGAAATTATCACTCAAAAACCTAGTGCAGATTTATGGGATGGACAAACAGATGAAACTGAACTTGGTATAACCTATAAAAAAGCAGATAACATACTGTACCTGCTTATAGAAAGAAATTTTACTGTTAAAGAGATTGAGGCTCAAGGTTTTAATGGAGGGGATATCAATCGCATTATTATACTAATCAACAGATCCCGATTCAAAAGAAACACCCCCCCTGCTCCCTGTCTGAGAAAACAAAATAGAGATGAGTTTTTGTGAAAAAATGGATATTTAATAATGAAAAAATTAGCTGAAAGACTATTTTTATTCTTCTAATCCTTTTTTTAAGTGCTGCTTTATCCTGCTGTTCAAAGTTTTTTAAGAAGGACCGATATATTGTTGCAACTTCTCCTAATAACCCTCCACTTGTTATGATCGATGAAGAAAAAGAGATTGTTGGTTTTGAGATAGATGTAATAGAACAAATCGCAATCAGTTCGGACATGAATATTAAAATTATTCCAGTATTAAAAGGGAACCTTCTGCATGGATTAATCGATGAAACCTACGATATTGCCATTTCTTCGATTACATCATCTACTGGTGCTCGTTCCTTTGAAAACATTGATATTAACTATTCTAATCCTTACCTGGAAATCGGAGAAGTATTTGTCCTTTCTGAAGATTTTAAGGATTATAAGGGGTTAAAAGATCTGGTGAATAAAACCGTTGGTTTGCGAAAAGCCACAGAATCAAAACAGATTCTTATAAAGGAAGGCCACATAAATATAAAAGAGTATACTAAAATTGAAAATACATTCGAAGACATGGCCCTGGGCAAAATCGATGCTATATGTGTTGACCTCCCAACCGCCGCACAATTTGTTCATCTTAATGATGAATATAAGAGAATTTTCAGGATCCACCCGGATCCAATCACTGTTAAAGAATATGTTATTGCAGTTAAAAAAGGAAAAAATTCACTACTTAACAGGATTAATTCTGGTATTGAAAAAATGAAAAAAGATGGTTCATTAGATATGCTCATCAATAAATGGTTCTTTCTTAAATGATAATATAGACATTGTACTCAATTAGATGCTGTCACCAAGGAAAATATATTCATCTCTTATTTTAATTTTTTTCATATCTGCAGGCATTGCCCTTTCTTCCTGTTCAAAAAAATCTATTTCCGTTACTGATACCAGGATTGCCCTCGGATCCTATGTTCAGATAACTATCATCACCAGCACAGATAACACAACTAAAACACATGATATAATCGAAACTGTTTATAAAAAGATCAATATACTGGGAAAAGACTTTGATTACAGGGACGAAATTGGATCACTCTCGCTTTTTAACAGCTCACAGCATATCCTTAAAAAAAACAATGAGCTACTTTTTTCACTTATTGTGGACTCTATTTCTCTAACAAAGCTCACGAATGGATATTTTGATCCTACTATCCTTCCTCTTGTTCAACTATGGTGTTTTGATACAGATAATCCTGTTTTGCCCCACGAGGCTGAAATTAAAGACACCCTTAAGCTTATAGGGCACAATAAGGTCAGGGTTATGGGGGATAGAATTATTAAACCCCTTTCTGTGAAGTTTGATCTCAGCGGGATTGCGAAAGGAAAGATTGTTGATCTCATACGCGACTATCTAAGATCCAGAGGATACCACAATTTCCTTATTAATGCAGGCGGGGATATATACGTAAGCGGAACAACGAAAGATAAGATAAAATGGAGAATAGCAATTCAGGATCCGGTTCATGAAGATCGTTACAGCGGAGTAGTTGAAAAAATTAATGCAGCAATTGTCACCTCAGGAGATTATGAACAGTTCTTTATTGAAGGTGGAGTGAAATACTGCCATCTGTTTAACCCCAAAACAGGTTACCCTTTCAGCGACATAAAAAGTGTTACAATAATCGCTGATGATACCACCTTTGCAGATGCTATTGCCACTGCGGTCTTCAGTATGGGAAGTAAAGAAGGCTTTTCCTTCCTGACCCGGAATAATATCCAGGGCTTCATAATATACAGCAAAGACAACAATAAAATAGAGACAAAAAGCACGCCCCGTTTCTGGTAATAGTAGGGGCAATTCATGAATTGCCCCTACGTTATTTGCCAATTTTTAAGAATAATTAGGAATGAGAACAAAAAGACCTGCACAGAAATATATATATAATCATGAATTACTGGCTTTACTGGTGAAACAGTAACCTTTTTCATTTTTTCATACTTATCAAGAGATTGCTTAAATACCGTGTTAAAAAACTGAATAATTTTACCTTTCAAACTCTTACCCTTTATTGTGAAAAATATTTTTAATTCAGTATAGATAATCCGAAATATTCTCAATACATAAAAGAGGATTAAAAAAAAATTCTTCCTTGAGTGAAAAGGATTATTTTCATTTAAAGAATAGCTGTTTTTACATCTGAATATTTTACAAATAACTGTATCAATAGTATACAGCGTTGACAGGAGAGAATCAGGAGGAAACCCTTTTGTTAGTAATTTACTCATAATAAATATTTCCATTATAACAGCTGAAAAATATACTCCCCTCATGATTCCCTGCTTCAGAATAATTATTGGACCCCAACGTAAAACTATCTCTCCTCCACCTCTAAAACAGTTAAGAATAAATACAAATAAAAGTATCGGGAGAATTGGAGTAATGTCACGTAAGGGTATATCTCTGTATTTCACTTTGAAGATAAACAACGAGGTGATAATAATTGCTCCCTGTATAAGTACAGTGAAAAAAGAGCGGATTATAAGAGCAAATGAGACAAAAAAAAGAATATGAAAGAGTTGAGAGAAAGGGGTTATCTTTATTTTTCTTCCTTGACTGCTTCTTTCTTTTTTCCTTTTGGCTTACTTTTTGTTTTATCTTCAACATTAACAAGTTCTATAAGTGATAATTCCGCCCCATCGCCCATTCTACTTCCAAGTTTGATGATTCTTGTATATCCACCATTTACATTTTGATATCTCGGAGCGATTTCATCAAATAGTTTCGCAACAATATCCCTATCCTTTACTTTACTGAGGACTATCCTCTTATTATGGAGAGTATTTTCTTTAGCCCTTGTGATAATTTTCTCACTTAGTCTCCGCAGCTCTTTTACTTTTGCTGTTGTTGTTTTTATTTTTCCATTTTGAAAAAAGGATACCATCATATTTGAAAACATAGCCTTCTTATGAGCTCTGGTCCTGTTAAACTTTTTTATTCGATTGAGGTGCCTCATTTCAACTCTCCACTTCCATCTTTGCCAATTGCTGATCCAGATAATCTTTGATGCCCAGGTTCAAACCATATTCACCTAGTTTATCTTTAATTTCCTGGAGTGATTTTTTACCAAAATTTTTCGTTTTAGATATTTCATCTTCCGTTAGACAGGCAAGATCTCCTATTGTTTTTACATTAATATTCCTGAGGCAGTTGGACGAACGAACTGAAAGTTCAAGCTCTTCAACCGGAGTATCAATAATTACCTTTAATTTTTCTAATTCTTCATCTACTTCATTCTCTTCATCTTCAAATTCTTCATCAAAATTGATGAAGTGAACAAGATAATCCTTTAAAATCTTTGAAGCGTCTGCTACTGCATCTTCTGGAAGAATACTTCCATCAGTCCATACCTCAAGTATAAGTTTGTCGTAGTCTCCCCTCTGGCCGACACGGGCATTTTCAATCTTAAAATTACACTTTTTTATGGGCGAAAACAGAGCATCAATGGGTATAGTCCCAATGGTTTCAACATTATCAATGTTAGCCTCTGCAGGCACATACCCACGCCCCAGATCTATCTGAATATCCATCGATATTTTACATTCTTTATTCAAAGTAGCAAGATAAAGATCAGGGTTTAAAACAATAATATTTTCATCAACTGCAATTTCCCCTGCTTTTAATACTCCAGGGCCTTCCTTGTTAATTGTTATTGTCCTTGTTTCCAGGTCTTCGGCAAGATTTAATCGAACATTCTTAAGATTCAAGATAAAATCTATTATATCCTCAACCATTCCGGGAATCATATCAAATTCGCTTGTTATGAGCCGCATATTTCCCTTTTCAAGATCAAAAGCGCGGATATGTAAAGCAACTATTGCGTACCCCTGAAGAGCAGACAGAAGAGCCCTCCGTATAGAGTTTCCAAGGGTAGTTCCATATCCCCTTTCAAGAGGAGAGGCTATGATAAGTCCATGATCTTTACTCTCATTTTTATATTCTATTTTAATAGATTTTGGTCGTTTCATCCCCTTTAAGAGATTTTTATGTGGCATTTTAGTAATACTCCTCGATTATTTCGAATAGTATTCAACGATTAACTGCTCATGAACAGGTAAATCAATCTCTTCTCTTTTGGGAATGTATACAAACTTTCCCTTTAAATTATCCGGGTCAACTTCGATCCATGGGACTGTACCTACTCGAGGTAAAACCTTCATACTTTCAAGAATCGAAATTAATTTTTTACTCCCTTCTTTTACAGCAATTTCATCCCCTTCTTTAACTAGATAAGACGGAATATCCACCTTCTTATCATTAACAGTAATGTGCCCATGCTTTACAAGCTGCCTTGCCATTTTTCTTGAGGAACCGTAATGCATACGATAGACAACATTATCCAGCCTCTGTTCGAGAAGAATTAAAAGCATTTCCCCTGTGATCCCTTTCTTACGGGACGCAATTTCAAAATATTTTTTAAACTGACTTTCAAAAAGACCGTAAACTCTTTTTACTTTCTGCTTTTCCCTCAACTGTATACCATACTCAGATACTTTTACACGCCTTTTAGGAATACGCCCGGGAGGAAGTTTTCTTTTCAATATCGCACACTTACTCGCAAGGCACCTGTCGCCTTTGAGCATTAACTTTACTCCTTCTTTCCTGCATAATCTGCAAGAAGGCCCTAAATACCTTCCCATTTATTCCTCCATAGAATAGTTGCTGTGTGACTTAACCTACTTTAAAATATGAATGTATTTATACCCTTCTCCTCTTACGAGGTCTACAACCGTTATGAGGTATGGGAGTGACGTCTTTAATCATATTTATTGTCAAACCCACTACCTGTAAAGTTCGAATAGCAGATTCTCTTCCCCCGCCGGGTCCTTTCACATAAACATCTACTTCACGTAAGCCATGTTCCATAGCTTTACGGGCAGCATCTTCAGCCGTGATCTGCGCAGCAAAAGGAGTGCTCTTTTTAGCACCTCTAAAATCCAAACTCCCTGCACTCGACCATGAGATTGTATTCCCCTGTCTATCGGTAATCGTAACAATCGTATTGTTAAAAGTGGCTTGAATATGGACAATACCGCTTGCGATGTTTTTCTTTTCTTTTTTCCTGCTCTTTGATCTCCCTGCTTTCGCCAATTTCAAACTCCTTTACTTTTTCTTCCCTGCAACTGTTTTCTTTTTCCCTTTTCTGGTTCGTGCATTCGTACGGGTTCTCTGCCCATTTGCAGGGAGCCCCTTCCTGTGACGCAGTCCCCGATATGAACCGGTATCTATAAGCCTCTTTATATTCATAGATACTTCTGTTCGAAGCTCACCTTCTATCTTATAGTTTTTTTCAATAATATTCCTCAGGCCTGCAATTTCCTCATCAGTAAGTTTATTTACCCGTCTATCAGGATTAACCCCTGATTTTTCAATAATTTTTTCTGCAATCGTATTTCCAATACCGAATATATACGTGAGTGCTATTACGATTCTCTTGCTATTTGGTAAGTCCACACCCGCTATTCTTGCCATATAATTCAATCCCTTTAGGTTTATTTTTGTCTCTGTTTATGTTTAGGATTATCGCAGATCACCCGCACAACGCCTTTTCTTCTAATTATTCTGCATTTATCACAGATCTTTTTTACTGAAGCCCGTACTTTCATCTTTTTCCCTCACTCGTGCCGCTAATGCGGACAAGCCACATTCACGATTATCAGGATTAGTACCTTAATAACAATTTTCTTGCTTTTTAGGCAAGAAAATCTTTTTAATCGAGAATGTGGTTTATTCACATTAGGGTACTATTTATTTGTACCTGTATGTTATCCTCCCCCTGTTCAAATCATAAGGGGAGAGCTCAACAGTAACCTTATCGCCAGGCAAAATTCGTATATTATGCATTCTCATCTTACCCGAAATGTGGGCCAGAACTACGTGTCCATTTTCGAGTTCAACCTTAAACATTGCATTAGGAAGCGGTTCCTTTACAATTCCATTAACAATTATTGCCTCCTCTTTTGCCATTCAGCCTCCGTACATATAAAAGATACAATTATTCTCACATCATTAAATAAATTGCCTGGCCTCTAAAAAATAATCTATTATAGAATAATAGTCAATTACTGGGAGTACCTCCTTAACCCAAACATCAAATAGCTTTCAACAAATTCAGCTGTTTAGCTATTGCTCTGTCTGACATACCTACGACGCATTTCTTTAATAACGAGGTATTCTTACATTTTACAAATTTCTCCCTCTTATTTTTCCACCCCTCTTCATAAATCCGTCGTAATGTCTCATGAGAAGGTGAGATTCAATCTGCTTCATAGTATCAAGATCCACCCCTACCATAATGAGAAGAGAAGTGCCACCCATGAGATAGGACATTTCCGGCGGAAGGCCCAACCATCTCTGAATAATAGTAGGTATTAATGCGATAGTAGCGAGAAATATTGAACCAGGCAAGACAATCCTATTTAAGACCTTCTGGAGATAAGTTGAAGTATTAATTCCGGGTCTTATCCCAGGTACATATCCACCGACCTTTTTAAGATTATCTGCAATATCTATCGGATTCAATTGTATTTGAGTATAAAAGTATGTAAAGAAAATAATGAGAAGCGCATACAGTGTCAGATAGAGTGCATTTCCTGGTGAGAGAAGCGCTGCCATTCTATCTAATGCAGGGACCCGTGCCCCTAAGGATTTGGCAATCTGTGCAGGAAAAAGAAGCATAGATGAAGCAAAAATAATTGGAATTACCCCGGAAGGATTAATCTTTAAAGGTAAATGAGTGGCCTGCGCAGAATAGACCTTTCTTCCCACAACCTTCTTCGCATGGTGTATCGGTATCCTTCTCTGCCCCTGCTGTTCAAGAATTACAAATGCAATTATAGCGATAAATATACCAAAAGATGCAATAAGAACAATCGGGTTCAGCTCGCCTAATTTTAACTGGTCATAAACCTGCTTGAAAGCAACAGGAATCCTCGCTACTATCCCTATAAAAATGATGATTGATATTCCGTTCCCAATACCCCTTTCAGTAATCTGCTCCCCGATCCACATTAAGAACAGAGTTCCAGTTGTAATCGCGACAACCGCATTAATAGTAAAACCTATACCGGGATTTATGATAACTTCCGGTCTCGATTTCATAAAAACAGTGAGTGCATATGCCTGAATGGAGGCAATTCCTACTGTTGCAAATCGAGTAATCTGCTGGATCTTCTTTCTTCCCACCTCGCCTTCCTTGGAAAGCCGTTCAAGTACAGGAATAACAACTATTAACAACTGAAGAATAATTGATGAAGATATATAGGGCATAATTCCAAGCGCAAAAACTGTAAAACGGCTTAAAGCTCCTCCTGCAAAAAGATCGAGAAAACCCAGTAAACCAACTCCTGTCTGGGTGAACAACCTTTCCAAAGCCACCGCATTTATCCCTGGAACCGGTATATACGCCCCTATCCTGACAATTAGGACCATTAAAAACGTAAACAGAACTCTTCTCCTCAGTTCAGGTATTCTAAATATATTTACTACAATATTCCCTTGAGATACCATATATATCCCTTTCTACTATTACTCGTCATTAGTAAACAGTAATTCGTAAAATGAAAAACTACCAATTATCAATCACGAATTACGCTACTTTGAGAATTTCCACCTCGCCTCCTAATTTTTCTACTTCTTCTATTGCTTTCTTTGAAGCATTATTAACACTTATATTAAGTTTTTTCGTTAATTTTCCGTTTCCAAGAAGCTTTACAAATGATCCTTTCTTATTTACCAACCTACTCTTGAGTAAAACGCAATAGTTGATCGTAGCACCATCCTGGTATCTTTCAAGATCACCAATATTCACAACCTGATAGTTATGTTCAAATCTTTGATTATTAAAACCTCTTTTTGGAACTCTCCGGGCAAGCGGCATCTGTCCACCTTCGAAACCGATTTGCCGGCTGTATCCAGATCTTGACTTCTGCCCCTTTGTTCCTCGACCGCAGGTGCATCCTTTTCCAGTTCCTGTACCTCTCCCAACTATTTTTTTCTTTTTCCTGGCCCCTGCCGGCGTATGTAATTTCATTTTTTCACCCTCTCCGCTCTTACCAGGTGGCGAACCTTGTAAATCATTCCCTGAATTTGTGGATTGTGCTTTTGAATAACCGTCGAACTTATTTTTCGCAAACCCAATGAACGAACAATTCTTCGATGTTTTTCAGGAATACCGATCAGACTTTTAATAAGGCGAATTTTTACAAGTTTTTCCTCTGCCATATCCTTTTTATCCAAATATTTCTTTAAAAGTTTTCCCTCTGCTCTCTAATACACGGTTCAAATTCAGTAATTTCTGTAATCCATCCATGGTGGCCTTTACAATATTAAGTGCATTATTCGTTCCTAAGGATTTTGTTAATATATCCTTTATACCTACCTGCTCGACAACAGCACGCACAGGTCCACCAGCAATAATTCCCGTGCCTGGAGATGCAGGTTTAAGAATCACTTTTCCGCTTTTAAACTTTCCATATACATCATGTGGAATTGTACTGCCTTTAAGGTTTATTTCTACAACATTTTTTCTGGCCTTTTCCATGCCTTTTCTTATCGCTTCGGACACCTCATTTGCCTTTCCATATCCAACACCGACATGTCCATTTTTATCCCCCACAACAACAAGCGCGCTGAAACTGAATCTTCTTCCCCCTTTCACAACTTTAGCGACACGGTTTAACTTAACTAATTTCTCTGTAAATTGATCCTCATTCTCTTCCGAAACCGTAATGTCTCCCAAACTTGACTCCTTTTCATTATAAATTAAAATTACACTTTTATTCCGCCTTTTCTTACACCATCTGCTACTGCTTTTATAAGTCCATGATAAACATAGCCGTTTCTATCAAAAACCCCTTCTTTTATTTTCTTTTCTAACAGCTTATCCGCCAGTTTTACTCCAATTTTAGAAGCACCTTCAAGATTACATTTTACCCCGGCAGCAAAGTCTGATAAGGACCCAACTGTGTTTCCAGCAATATCATCGATAGCCTGAACATAAAGATGCCTGTTGCTTTTATAAACGGTAATTCTCAGTTTAGAGGGAGTTCCATATATTTTCTTTCTTATACCTTTTTTTCTTCTTAACCGCCTTTCTTTTTTATTCATTGATTCAATTCCCTAATGTGGACAAGCCACATTCTTGATTTTAAAAATATTTTCCTGCAAACTAAAGTTTGTGCCAAAAAAACAAGGAAATCGTTATTAAGGTACTGGAATGTTTAAATAATAAATACTACTTTATACCCGCCTTGCTCGCTTTTCTCCTTATTTTTTCGTTTGAATATGTGATACCTTTCCCTTTATAGGGCTCGGGCAGCCTTAACCTTCGAATATCAGCAGCAACCTGTCCGACAAGCTGTTTGTCAATTCCTGAAACAACAACTGAATTTGAGTCTGGAACTTCAATTTTTATTCCATCAGGGATGTTGAACTGTATAACATGCGAAAATCCCAGATTAAGAACAAGAGCTTTTCCCCTGAGCTGCGCTTTATAACCGACACCGATGATCTTCAGGGTGTTACTATACCCTTCAGTAACCCCAACTACCATACTATTAATGAGAGAGCGAGTTAACCCATAAAGAGCTTTTGACTTCTTATCAGCTTTATCACTGACCAATTTTAAAGTATTATCTTCGGTTAGTATTTTACCCGAAAACTTCATCGTTTTTTCCAACTTCCCTTTAGGGCCTTCCACTGTTACAATTGAATCATTATACATAAACCTGACATTGGCAGGTAATTGAATTGTTAATTTCCCTATTCTCGACATTTTATTTCCTGGTTTTATCCTTTTTTATTGCTGACTACATCTGAGCCGTCTAACAGATGTTTTTTACACGCTTTACAGGGCCCCTGCCCTTACCAGATGTAGCACAAAACTTCGCCCCCAACACTTTTTTCACGAGCCTTTTTATCAGTCAACACACCTTGAGAAGTAGAAATTATCGAAGTACCGAAACCATTAAATATCCTCGGCAGTTCATTTTTTTTCTTATAAACCCGCAATCCTGGCTTGGAAACCCTTTTCAGGTTATGGATAATACATTTACCCGATTGGGTATATTTTAAGTAAACACGAATATAGGATTTCTTATTTTCATCAATAAGTTTAAAGTTCTTTACATACCCCTCATTTTTAAATATTTTAATTATCTCCATCTTCAGCTTACTGGCCGGTATATCGACCCTCTCCATTTTAACAGTATTTGCGTTCCTGATCACTGTTAACATATTTGCAATTGGATCTGATAGGCTCACACTATCACCCCTTTTTCTTAAATTTTAGCCGATTATTTCACCAGCTTGACTTTGTTACTCCAGGTATCATTCCTTCATTTGCAAGTTTACGGAAACAAATTCTGCACATTTCAAATTTTCTTAAAAACCCCCTTGGTCTACCACAAATCTTACATCTATTGTAGTAACGTGTCTTATACTTCTGAGGCCTTTTTGCTTTTGCTATCATTGATTTTTTTGCCACAATACCTCCTTATATACATGATATTACCAACATCATCTTCTATATGGCATACCGAATGCTTCAAGTAATTTCCTTGCCTCTTCGTCGTTTTTCGCACTTGTACAAACCGCTACATCCATACCATGTATTTTTTCGACCTTATCGTAATCAATTTCCGGAAAAATAATCTGTTCCTTAATACCGACAGCGAAGTTGCCTCTACCGTCGAACGAATCTTTTGATATACCCCTGAAATCCCTTACACGCGGAAGTGCGATATTGATGAATCTATCAAGAAACTCGTACATTCTGTCTCCACGAAGGGTAACCCTACAACCGATTTCCATCCCCTTTCTCAACTTAAAAGCAGCAACTGATTTTTTTGCTTTTGTTTTCACAGACTTCTGTCCGCTAATTAGAGCCATTTCTTTTATGCCTGTTTCCAATAATTTTTTGTTTTCAATTGCTTCCCCTAATCCCATATTGAGCACAATTTTATCAAGTTTTGGAACCTGCATTATATTTTTATAATTAAACTCTTTTTTCATATAACCTACAATTTCTTTGTTATATTTTTTTTTAAGCCTGGGAACTATCTTACTCATCTTCATCACACCTTATCTAAAATTTCACCGCATTTCCCGCATATCCGAACGTTTTTGCTATCGAGGAGTTCCTTTTTTTTCACCTTTGCAAGTTTATTGCACTTCGGACATACAATCATAACATTGGAAATATGCACCGGAGCCTCAATATCGATTATTCCGCCTTTCTGGTTTTGCCGGTCCGGACGTCTGGTTTTCTTCACCATATTAAGGCCTTCTATAATCACACTCATCTTCTTTTTATTAACGAAGAGGATCTTGCCACTCTTTCCGATATCCTTGCCGTTAATAATAGTAACTCTATCATTTTTCTTTACTCTTATACTCATTCTTCATCCCTTTCTTCATCCCTTTCTTCATCCCTTCCTTCATCCCTTCACAGGACCTCAGGAGCCAGGGAAACAATTTTCATAAAATTCTTTTCGCGCAATTCCCTTGCTACAGGTCCGAATATTCTCGTACCACGAGGGTTCATCTGGTCAGCTGCATTCTCATCAAACTTTATATAACTTCCATCAGACCTTCTGATTTCCTTCCTGGTTCTGACGACAATTGCTCTTACTTTCTCACCCTTTTTGATCGGAGTATTTGGCATAGCATTCTTGACAGAACAGACAATAACATCACCTATAGAGGCATACCTTCTTTTTGACCCGCCTAATACCTTGATACAGAGAAGTTTTTTTGCACCGCTGTTATCTGCAACATTAATATAGGATTCCGACTGTATCATTCCTCTACCTCTATTTTGCCTTTTCGATGATATTAACCAGCTTCCAACATTTATGCTTGCTTATCGGTCTTGTCTCTACGAACTGGATTATATCACCAGCTTTACACTCATTCTTTTCATCATGAACTTTATATTTTTTGGATCGTTTAATATATTTCCGATAAACAGGATGTTTTTTCAGATTTTCAACCTTTACCACAACTGTTTTATCCATACTATTACTTACAACATACCCTGCCCGTACCTTTTTATTTTTTTTATCTCCCGCATCGTTTAACATTTCCAGGCTCCATTATTAGTACCTTAATACTGATTTTCTTGCCCAATAGGCACAAACTTTAGTTTGCAAGAAAATATCTTTTTAATCTTGAATGTGGTTTATCCACATCAGGATTTATTTCTTCCTGATTCCCAGCTCATACTCTCTTAAAATCGTATTCACCCTCGCAATGCCTCTCCTTGTCTCCCTTAATTTGAGATTGTTTTCCATCTGTCCCATCATTTTATTGAATCTGAAAACTCTATAATCTTTAAAGAGCTTTTCTTTTAATTCCTTCAGCTCATCGACATTCATCTCATTTAGGTTTCCCTTCATTGAGCACCTCTACTTAAAAATCTCATGTGCTTTTCTACATGGTTATACAACAAATCGTGTCATGAATTTTGTTTTTATCGGCAGTTTATGTGATGCAAGGCGAAACGCTTCCCTTGCAGTATCTTCTTTAACACCAGCAATCTCAAACATTATTCTGCCAGGTTTAACTATCGCAACCCAACCCTCGGGCATACCTTTTCCTTTTCCCATCCTTGTCTCGGCCGGCTTTTTCGTATACGGCATATCAGGAAAAATTCTTATCCAGACTTTTCCACCCCTTTTCATATATCGTGTTAAGGCAACCCTTGCAGCCTCAATTTGTCTGTTTGTTATCCAGGCGGGCTCTAAAGCTAATAATCCGAATTCCCCAAAACTGACATTACTCCCCTTTGTAGCGGTCCCTTTCCTTCTTCCCCGCTGTTTTTTTCTGTATTTGTATTTACCTGGCTGTAGCATGACTTCCCTGCCTATATATTATATGTGTTTTTATCTCAATAATTTCTTTTATTTCGTACCAGAATTTGTGTAAGGAGTTTTACACCCTCCCCTAACACCGCCCTCCCTCAAGGGATGATTCTCCCTCAAGGAAGAGGAAGATTGAAAGAATTACAGACTTATTGCTTGACTGTGGGTTTCTTTTTCTTTAACAGGATACCTGCATCCCGCTTTTCATCTTTCTTAAATACCTCACCTTTATAAACCCAGACTTTAACGCCGATTGATCCAAAAGTTGTACGGGCTTCTGCGAATCCATAATCAATATCTGCCCGGAAAGTATGTAGGGGTATCATTCCCTCTTTATAACTTTCAATTCGAGCCATTTCCGCGCCTCCAAGCCTTCCTGCACAGGATATCTTTATGCCCTGTGCACCCGCCTGTATGGTACTGGCAATTGCCTTTTTCATCGCCCTTCTGAAGGCTATCCTTCCCTCAAGTTGCCTGGCAATCCCATGAGCAATAAGATCAGCATCAAGCTGAGGAGTTTTAATTTCTTTAATCTTAATCTGGATGTTCTTATCTGTAAAAGAAGATAGTTTCTTACTGATATTTTCTACTTCTGCTCCCTTTCTCCCTATAACTATTCCGGGACGGGCCGTATGTACAATTACATTCACTTTATCAGGGTAACGAATAATCTCAATGCGCGACACTTCACCTGTTTTCAAGCGATCCTTTAAATACTTTCTGATATTTAAATCTTCATGCAGGTTTTTCGAATAATTCTCCCTGGAATACCACCTGGATTCCCAGGTACGGTTGAGACCAATTCGCATACCTACGGGATTTACCTTTTGACCCATCCATTCCTCCAACTACTTCTTTATTTCTTCACCAGATACAACAACTGAGATATGGCACGTTCTTTTTCTTATTCTATCTGCCCTCCCCCGCGCTCGTGGAAGCCACCGTTTTAGAGTTGGCCCTTCATTTATCATAATCTTATCAATTTTTATTGTGTCTTCATCAATATTCTTGTGGTTTGCCGTTAAGTTTGAAACAGCTGACTGTATTACTTTAAAAAGAACCCGTGCACCATGAGCAGAAATAAGATTTAAAGCCGCTTTCGCTTCTTTATAATAGAGCTGCCTTACAGCTTTTCCATACTTATTAACTTTTCTTCCGGATATCTTCACATACTTTGCTATTGCCTGTGCAACCATTCAGAATACACCTCATCTGACTTTCGATGACCTTTCAGAACCTGCATGAACTTTAAATATTCTGGTAGGAGAAAACTCCCCTAATTTATGTCCAACCATATTTTCCGTGATATATACCGGGAAAAACTTTTTTCCATTGTATACATTAAATGTATGTCCAACCATTTCCGGAAAGATAGTTGACCTTCTCGACCAGGTTTTAATAATTTTTTTATCATTCGTTTTATTCAGGTCGATTATCTTTTTGTATAACTTTTTATCTATATAAGGTCCTTTTTTTATTGATCTTGACACAATTTCAACCTCACTTATTTTGACCTTTTACTGATTATATACCTATCTGAAGGTTTTTTCTTCTTCCTTGTTTTATATCCTTTTGTCGGAACACCCCATGGAGTCACCGGATGTCTGCCTCCAGATGATCTTCCCTCACCTCCTCCATGCGGATGATCAACCGGGTTCATCGCAACCCCCCTGACCTTTGGTCTTCTCCCAAGCCATCTCGATCTTCCTGCTTTTCCAAGCGAAATATTCAAGTGGTCCTGGTTTCCCAATTGTCCAATAGTTGCATAACACCTTTCATTGATTGTTCTCGTCTCCCCCGAAGGAAGCTTAATAAAACAATTTTTCCCTTCCTTCCCTATCAGCTGGATAAATGTTCCTGCAGACCTGGCAATCTGCCCGCCTTTACCGGGATACAATTCTACATTGTGAACAATTATACCAACAGGCATTTTCCCGATAGGCATTGCATTCCCCACAACAACCCGTATACCGCCACCAGCAGAAACTCTGTCACCTACTTTCAGTGTATCAGGTGCAAGAATATAACGCCTCTCTCCATCCATATAGCACAGGAGAGCTACACGGCAGCTTCTATTTGGATCATACTCAATAGTTTCGACTTTTGCTTCAATATCTCTCTTATTCCTTTTAAAATCAATTTTTCGGTAAAGTTTTTTCGCACCCCCGCCTCTTCTCCGGAGTGTTATTCTCCCTTTGTTATTCCTTCCGCTGATCCTCTTTTTCCCCTCTGTCAGCGGTTTATATGGTTTATCAGTGGATAGGTCCCCACTGGAAACAACTGAAAAGAATCTACGCGAGGGAGTTACTGGTTTGTACTTTTTTATTGCCATATCCCTACACTCCTTCGAAGATCTCTATCTTTTCTCCTTTTTTTATTTTTACTATCGCCTTTTTCCAGGATGACGTATAACCGATTTTATACCTCTCCCTCTTTCTCTTTCCTTTAATATTCATAATATTACAGGAAACCGGGTCTACACCGAAAATATCTTTTACCGCTTTCATGACTTCTTTTTTATTCGCCCTTTTATTTACCTTAAAACAGTACCTTCCTGATTCCTGGATTTCAGTGCTTTTCTCTGTAATAATTGGATGTAAGATTATTTCGCCTTTTTTCATTACTATCCTGCTCAGCCTCTGGCATATATAAATATTTATATTCTTTATCTCTGGCCAGGATTACATATTAGCAAAGGTTATGAATATTTTTCATTCAATAATTTTACAGCGCTTTCAGTCAAAATAAGCTGCGTTGCATAAAACAGGTCCCTGGTATTCATCAAATCAGCATCGTAATACTTTAACCATGGGATGTTTCTCCCGGCCTGTTTATTAAGAGGATTTGGCTCCTTGTCAACAATCAAGACCCTGATTCTTTTATTGTCTTCGACCAGTTTAGACAGGAAGAGCAAAAAATCCTTTGTTTTCCCTGATTCAATTGTAAAATTCTCAACAACTTTAAGCAAATGTTCATTCATCTTTAATGACAGAAGGGATTTTACCGAAAGCCTTTTGAACTTCTTTGGCAGCCGAACTCTGTAAGATCGGGGCTTTGGTCCAAATACGGTACCTCCCCCTACCCAAATAGGGCTCTGTCTGCTGCCGGCCCGTGCTCTTCCAGTCCCTTTTTGCCTCCATGGCTTGGCACCGCTTCCCCGTACCTCAACTCGCCCTTTCGTGGATGCAGTTCCATGCCGTTCATTCGCAAGCTCAGCCCTGAGACTGTAGTAAATAACAGATTTATTCGGTTTTATATTAAAAACATCATCGCTCAGGCTTTCTGTTCCTTTTTCATTTCCCTCAATGTCATAGACTTTTATGGTCATCTTATTAATTTTTTATAAATCGTATTTTATTACTGGTAGGGGCAATTCATGAATTGCCCTTACTGCTTTATATCTACATCAACTCCTGCCGGTAATTCTAATTTCATAAGGGCATTAATTGTTTCACCAGTTGGATTAACAATATCAATCAGCCTTTTATGTGTCCTCATCTCAAATTGTTCTCTTGACTTCTTATTTACATGCGGAGATCGCAATACAGTAAACTTATTGGTTTTTGTTGGCAACGGCACAGGTCCTGATACTTTTGCCCCGGCCCGTGCCACAGCATTGACTATAGATTTTGCAGATTGATCTATTAATTCCGCATCAAATGCTCTTAGTCGAATACGTATTCTTTGAACTGCCATTTTTGCCCCTATTCGACGATTTCAGTTACCGCACCGGCACCGACTGTTCTGCCGCCTTCCCTTATAGCAAACCTCATTCCTTTTTCCATAGCAATGGTTGTGATTAAATCGATTTCCATGTTAATATTGTCGCCAGGCATGACCATCTCAACTCCTTCAGGAAGCTTTATGACTCCGGTCACATCAGTTGTTCTCACATAAAGCTGCGGCCTGTACCCTGAGAAAAAGGGAGTATGCCTCCCGCCTTCCTCTTTGGTAAGAACATAGACCTGAGCCTTGCACTTATTATGTGGAGTTATTGAGTCGGGCCGTGCCACCACCTGCCCTCTTTCAACCTCTTCCCGTTTTAGTCCTCTCAGGAGAACACCAATATTGTCACCGGCCTGACCTTCATCCAGGATTTTCCTGAACATTTCAACTCCTGTACAAACAGTTTTGTAAGTAGGCCTGATACCTACTATTTCAACATCCTCATTCACATGGATTTTTCCTCTTTCAACTCTTCCTGTAACAACTGTCCCTCTTCCGGAAATGGTGAATACGTCCTCAATGGGCATAAGGAAAGGTTTATCGATATCCCTCTTTGGTTCTGGTATATAGGAATCGACAGCGTCCAGAAGTTCCTGTACACTCTTTATTGCTTCTGTATCATCCGGTTTATTCATAGCCTCGAGAGCACTGCCTTTGATAACAGGAATTTCATCACCTAGAAACTCATATTCTGTCAAAAGATCCCTTACCTCCATCTCAACAAGTTCTATTAATTCCGGATCGTCAACCCTGTCAATCTTATTAAGATATACGACCATTGCAGGAACTCCCACCTGCCGGGCAAGAAGAATATGCTCTCGGGTTTGTGCCATCGGACCGTCATCTGCCGCCACAACGAGGATTGCGCCATCCATCTGAGCTGCGCCTGTGATCATGTTTTTTACATAATCCGCATGCCCAGGGCAGTCTACATGTGCATAGTGTCTGTTATCGGTTTCATACTCAACGTGCTGTGTCGCTATTGTGATACCCCGCTCTTTCTCTTCAGGGGCATTATCAATCTCTTCAAATTTTTTCTCCTGCGCCAGACCTTTTCGTGCAAGATAGAACGTAATTGCAGATGTAAGTGTTGTTTTCCCATGGTCAACGTGTCCAATTGTTCCAACATTCACATGAGGCTTTGTTCTTTCATACTTCTCTTTTGCCATTTAATCCTCCTCTCGGATCTTAAGATCCTTTTAAGATTTTCTTTTATTTTGCAAAAACGTACATCAAGTTAATAATAAATATCAAAAATATCAACATTTATTTACTTACAATCATAAAAATAAAGGAACACTAACCCGCATTTCCCAGAAATACATGTAAATATCGAAAATTGCGGGTTTTGGCGGTTTTCTTTAACAAAATTACATTCTGTATCTTTTACTGTAATGTATTGCTGTATCATTAATAAACTTTTCTTTTTTTCAATTTGTGAGAAAACCGCATTAACCCGCATTTCCCAGAAATACATGTAAATATCGAAAACTGCGGGTTAGTGCTTACTACCATATTTCTTATACTACCCTGTACTTACTTTTTACCCCTGAGACAATTTCGTCAGATAAGGCTCTGGGGACTTTTTCATAATGCGAGAACCTCATAGAATAATTTGCTCTTCCCTGACTGTATGAACGCAGCAAGGTAGCATAACCGAACATCTCTTTAAGAGGGCATTCTGCGGCAATCAGTTTCTCATGCAGCCTGTCTTCCATACCAACAATTTTTGCCCTTCTTGATGACAGATCCTTTATTATTTCTCCCACATATTCTTCCGGAGTAATGTTCTGCACGGTCATAATCGGTTCAAGCAGTACAGGATCCGCCTTTCTAACACCTTCATGGAAAGCATTCATAGCCGCAATCTTGAACGCTAATTCTGAAGAATCAACTTCATGATATGAACCATCAAGGAGAGTTGCCTTAAAATCAATCAAAGGATATCCTGCAAGAATGCCATTTTCACTCGCATCTCTTATTCCTGCTTCTACTGCAGGTATGTATTCTTTAGGCACCCTGCCTCTGATAACCTTATTCTCAAACACCAATCCTGCTCCAGGATCCAGGGGTTCAAAATTAAGAATAACATGCCCATACTGACCGTGACCGCCGGATTGTCTGATGTGTTTCCCTTCAGCCTCTGCACTTGCCCGGATTGTTTCCTTGTAAGCAACTTCGGGTTCCCCTATGAGCGCTTTGACCTTATGTTCCCTTAACAATCTATCAACAATTATTTCAAGATGAAGTTCTCCCATTCCGGATATAATCATCTGCCCCGTCTCCTCATCGGTTCTTGCCCTGAAAGTAGGGTCTTCTTCAGATAATTTCGATAAAGAGGCAGAAAGTCTATCCTGGTCACCATCTGATTTTGGTTCAATTGCTATGGAAATGACCGGTTCCGGGAAATCTATTTCTTCCAGGCTGATTGGATTATGTAGATCACAAACAGTATCACCGGTTGTAACTGTCTTCAGCCCTGTAGCAGCCACAATATCACCTGCATATACGTCCTGTCTGTTCTTCCTTTTATTCGCATGCATCTGGACAATTCTTCCGATTCTCTCTTTCCGATCTTTACCTGAATTGTAAACTATATCTCCCGACCGGATTTTACCAGAATACACACGGAAAAACACCAGCTTTCCCACATAGGGATCAATCATTATTTTAAAAACAAGCGCAGAGAAGGGTTCATTATCGTCAGCTTTTCTCAATATTTTATCCCCTGTTTTTAAAAGCATTCCCCGGGCAGGGGGTATATCCACCGGTGAAGGAAGATAATCAACAACAGCGTCAAGAAGTTTCTGTACGCCTTTATTCTTAAAGGCTGAGCCAGCGAGAACAGGGAATATTTTATTCGCGATCGTTGCTTTCCTTAGAGTATGTTTTATTCTTTCTTCACTTATTTCGTGACCTGCAAGATAATCCTCCATAAAATCATCATCAAAATCGCTCAGGCTCTCTAAAAGCCGTTCCCTCGATGTCAGTGTTACTTCTTTCAATTCCATGGGGATTTCTGCTTCCTCAAAGGTTTCACCCAAATCCTGTTCGCTCCAGATAAAAGCTTTCATCCTGATGAGATCGATAATCCCTTTAAAATTCTCTTCTTCTCCGCAGGGGATCTGTATGGGAACTGCCTTTACCCCTAATCTTTTATCTATCATACGGATCACATTATGAAAATCAGCGCCCTTCCGGTCCATCTTATTGATAAATATAAATCTCGGTATATGATACTTATTCGCCTGAATCCAGACTGCTTCGCTCTGCGGCTCAACACCTGCAACTGCGCAAAAAACAACTACAGCACCGTCAAGTACCCTGAGACTCCTTTCAACCTCTACAGTAAAATCGACATGCCCGGGAGTATCAATGATATTTACCCTGTGATCGTTCCAATAAAACGTAGTCGAAGCACTGGTGATTGTAATCCCCCTCTCCTTTTCCTGATCCATCCAGTCCATTTCTGCTTCACCCTTATGCACTTCACCAAGTTTGTGTTTTCGTCCTGTATAAAAGAGCATTCTTTCAGTGAGGGTAGTTTTACCGGCATCGATATGTGCCAGCATTCCTATATTTCTATTTTTATTTATTTCATACAACCGTGTCATACTTCTCCCTGTTACCACTTATAATGTGCAAATGCTTTATTAGCCTCTGCCATTCTTCTTGTATCTTCCATCTTTTTTACTGATGCCCCTGTATTGTTATACGCATCAATTAATTCATCAGCGAGCTTTTCACCCATGGATTTTCCATGACGGATTCTTGCATAAGTAATAATCCATCGTAAAGCCAGTGCGAACTTTCTTTCAGGACGCACTTCTACTGGAACCTGATACGTAGCTCCCCCAACCCTTCTTGATTTTACTTCAAGTTCCGGCTTCACATTATCAATTGCTTTATGAAAGACCTCCAGGGGAGGTTTTTTCAGCTTTTCCTCAATAAAGGCAAATGCATCATACAGAATTTTCTGAGCAATGCTTTTTTTTCCGCATTTCATCAAGTTGTTGATAAATCGTGCCGCAAGAGTTGAATGATACTTCGGATCAGGTATTATAGAAGGTTTTGTAGGATAATGTCTTCTTGGCACTTTATTCTCTCCCTATAAAAGATATTAGATTAGCATTCATTTATGATCACCAACAAAAAATTAGCCGGTTTATACATAAACCGGCCCCTCAACAAGAGACCTTTCCGGCATACACCGGTGGTTTCATCCTGTGTATACTGTACAATCTGTTGAGGGGCCGGTTT
>Ga0209977_10000099_pt1 | contig 31433 bp, 38 predicted proteins | sample SumtaG_2_FD_183113 | JGI IMG/M metagenome (GOLD analysis project Ga0209977, IMG submission 183113) | Deep subsurface microbial communities from Indian Ocean to uncover new lineages of life (NeLLi) - Sumatra_00607 metaG (SPAdes) (version 2) | ecosystem: Environmental > Aquatic > Marine > Oceanic...
TATTTTCCAACTAGGATTCAATTTTCTAAACGAGTATAATGTCATGAAACGCAGCCAAGACATTTCTTTATTCGCCCAAAAAAACATCATGTGTTTTGGTATCATATGCAGTTCCTTATCAAATTACATTAGCCTTCCATCCAGTTTCTTTCAAAGTTACTGTGTGATAAAGTTTTCTATTCCTTTGTAAAGCAGTTGATTTACAAATCCGACTATCCGCAATAACAGAATGAAATTGATGAACAACATAAGTTTTGGACTCTGGAGGTACGACTTTAACTAACAACCCTTTTCTTTTAATTCTAGTTAGCAGTTCATTATCATCATAACTATAACCTGAGCTGTAACGTTTGTCAAAACCTCCTAGTTCATCAACATTTTTCTTGGTCATAGCTGAACAAAAATGGTACGCACAAGGACGAGCTATAGGATGGTTATACCAACCAAGAAAATGAGATATAGCTGTATGTAATTTCATATGCGGCTCAACAATAGCCATAATTTTATCTACGTAATCTGGAATATCACTATCAATTTTATGGAGTTGAGCAGTAATAGAAGCGTTAATTGAATAACAAGAAAATGTAAGATAATTGTTGTCATCCAGGTTACTAACCACGTACGAAATTACGTCACCAATATGCAAACATTCCGGATTTTGAATAAGTATAATTTCTCCAGAGGCTTGTTGAAATCCTTTATTAAACGGGATACACGAATTTATCCAAGTCTTCTCCTTTTTATCTATTCGTAGAATTTTAGTATCTAAACCACAGTAGCCCCGTAATTTCTTACATCTTTGAGAATCATCACTTCCATCATCAACTATTATAACCTCAACATTATCGTACTCAGTTCTTGAAATAGTTCTTAAAGTCACCTTAAGAACTTCTAATCTGTTATAGTATGCCATTACAATTGATACTTTTTTACTCATAAACCAAGCACCTTTTTCTCTCTTACTATCTGCTGGTTATACTTATCCATATAACCAAAATCATCTGATACGCGAATATTTATAAAATCATACTGAATAATATTCTCAGAAAGTACTTTACTCCCGACTCTGTCCGCAATTGTATGGTAATATGCGTCTAGTTCTGGTTTTGGAGGAGGGCAAAAACACATTCGTCTATTATAATTTTTCATCGCTCTGTAAGCCTGATTTTTAGAATGCTGGATATGCCCCATTGTATACGGAAGTTTCTTAAATTTGCCTATTCTTTGGGCAAATACAATATCATCAGGACCCCAACCAAAGATTAGATTTGTGTTTCCACCTGATTCCTTAAATTGTTCCTTTGTTAAAACAACACATCCTCCTACGGAATCAGGATTAGACCGAACAACAATTTTAAATATACCAAGAGGATTTTCAATTACACTTCTTCCATCTGAAAAAGGAATGACAGGAACTTTATGTTTGTCTAATTCAAAAATTAGATCTACATATTCCATAAATCTGTAATCCAAATTTATGAATGCTATAATATCATGCTTCACTAGTTTGAATCCAAGATTTGCTAACTGTCCTTTTCTAAAAAGGAGGGCATCCTTTTGATTACAAAACAATATCTCTGAATCTGGATAGTACTTTCTTATATTAGAAATGAACCCTGGTCGCATTTCTAATCTACCTCTACATGAAACTACAAAACTAATATTCATTTTTCCACCTTAGACAAAATCCATTTCCATAGGCGTTTTGGGCTACAGGATTGATCAAATAATTTCTGTGCATTATTTCCAATTTCCCTGCAGATTTTACGATGCTCCTTACACCATTCTATCTTTTTAATAAGATTACTATAATCGGGCTTACACTCGACATAATGTGTTCCAGGAATCAACTTAGAATTATATGGAAGAAAATCTACTATTCGAGGTGATATTGTACAACATCCAAAAGCAAGGTATTGAATATGTCCTCTATCAAGCATATCATTGTAACATCCAGGTACAAATACGTGAACTAAGCAATTATTTATCAACTTCCAATACTCCTCTTGTGCATAATAAGGGGAATATATATAGTTATGGGACGACTTGTACTTTCGGTATAGCATGTCTCTTACACAATTTCTCCGATCTACAGCATTCCCATAAGGTTTCTGGGCATTCAAAACTATATCAGTATTACACGTATAAGTTATCTGCTCTTTTAGTTCATCATACTGTCCCCAATTATAGAAACTAGTAGGAGCAAAAGGATACACCTTTTTAAACTGCTTATGTTCATTTCTACAATGAAACTTAAAGTACGCTTCACAATTATTAAGTAAAGAATGCTCTATGGTAGGATGATCAGAATAATCAATAACAACTTTATGGCCATCAACTGTCATAGAAAATCGTGCATCTATATTCGCCCCCTTATATTGAATATTTACATGGTTCTCTAAAAGTATATTTATTATATACTTTACATATCTCTGGTAATACTGTTCTCGAGGTTTACTTTCTTTCGGCATCACAATATGATATTTTTTTGTGTTACTACCCATAGGATCCCTGTTACACGAACACTTTCTCAACTGGACAAAATTGAATAAGTTGACTTGGGCTCACTTCACATAACTTCAACTTCTGCTGGAAGAACTCAGTCCAGGATTTTCTATTTCCATTTACTCCACTATTACAACTTTGACAAAGAGTGATAAAATCATGTTCATTCGAACACTTATTCTCCTTATCATAACGAATATAATGTACACAAAGATTCCTACCTTCCTCCTCTTTTGTTTTGCCACAAAGTTGGCAAGTATGATTATCTCTTTCTCTGATTAGAGTTTTGAATTCTTCATTAAATCCAAATGCATAAGGTAAATTACTTGTTCCTCCCTGCCAATTTGGACTAAGTTTGCCAAAACGATGTGTACCAAACATTGGATTATTTTTACCTAACAATCTTTTAGAACTACAACTTATAGAGCAATACTCTTTTGGATTATTTACCTTACACTCAAAAGTGATATCACAGTTAGAATCAGCACAAGTTCTTGTTTCCATAGGAGCATAAGTTTTCCCTCTTCTACTTTCTCCTATATTCTTTTTGTGTTCTACAGAAAGTTTTCTTCTTTCCAAAGCCTTACCTATTTTTGCTTTTGTCTCCTCTGAATGTGGCTTATGGTCATAGATTCCTCTTGGCATTCTTAACTCCTTGCGGCTTTCTCATAGAATTTCATCAATAGAAAGATACTTAATACATGAATTCAAACGGCTTACTTTCGAGCAAGAGATTACCTGGATATCAGGTTTATCTTGCTTTAACTCCTCTAGTCCTATTTTGAAGTAGTTATAGTATGTATCCAACTTAGAATTAAAAGAAGCTGCATTCTCTCCGTATCCTCCATGATAGTGGGTAGTCTCCTGCTTGTTTAGGTCTATTCCAAGAAGATATATTTTCTTAAAACCAAAAATAACTGCTAACTGAAAAGCACAGAATCCTGAATTCCTACCAGTTCTAAAATCGTTAAAAGCATATCCAATCCCTTTTTGTTTACGTGCTCTAATTAGTAGATCATAACCTTGTAGATTATATATCAAGTCGTATCGAGTATCAACAATACGTTTGTTATCTTCCTTCAAAAATGGATGGCTGAAATCTGCTACAAAAAACTTCTTAGCAGAAATAGAATTGAACACCCCTCTATCTACCTTACTAAGAAATGTATAATCCACAGAAATGAAATAGTCAGGATTAGGAATATAAAAAATAGATTTGTTTACTGCAATGGTGCATCTATCGGTGAGGATGGAGAAGTCAAAGTCTTTAAGACTTGAACCTCCTCCAACAACAAATATTTCTCCACCAGAAGACTGAATATTCTCTGAAGCTGCACGAATTAATGGTACAGTTGGATTTACAACCTTTTTCCGCCTTTTAATTCTTGTAGTTCGAGTTGGAGTTGCCCCTATTAAAATTTTTCTCTTCCTTTCTTCTCACTTTTCTTCCTATATTGTTACAAACTCAAAAATTTTCTTTTGTAGAATATCTATATCTTCTAACTCATGTTCCCAAATAACTAAAGTTTGATAACCATACCGAGCAAATAAATTTATTCTTTCTTGTTCATGTTGCTCATTAGGAATCCCAGTTCTTCCTTCTCCATGGTGAAAATCACCAAAGTGTTCTATGATTTTCTTTTGGCCATCAGTAAAAATAAAATCAGGACATCTGCCTGCTACAATAGAATCCTCATCTTTACCATCACCGGTATACTTAATTTGATTAAGAAAGAGTTGTTGGAATAATTTATCTAGAAACTTCTCCGGTTTATTCGGTAAAAGTCTGAGTCCTTTGAATATAGCTTTAAGTTGCTTCTTCTTCCATTCAGGATCTGCCCAAAGGTTTTTTCGTCGTGCTCTTACTTCAGGCCGACCCGCTGCTTCTTTCATATTCACTCGAGTTGCCTCGGAAAACCAAGGCTCACCATTCTTTCTACGAGTTTCAACCCTTTTTGCTTTCACCTCGGGGCGGGTAGTAGCAGCTTTAATATTTGCTTTTGCTTTCTCGGATTTAGGTTTTCTCATCTTCTGTTTTGTTTCTTCGGAGTGCCATGGCATTCCATTCTTTCTACGAGTTTCAATTTGTTTTGCCCTTACTTCTGAATAATTTTGAACTATCTTAGCAGAAGCACTTATTTTAGCATTATGTTCAAGTGTTCTTGGATAAATTCCGCTTGGCATTTTCTTCCTTTTTAAACTGTTTCCTTTTTCTTGCTTTGTGTATTTTCATAAATCTACATTATAATTATACTCTACACAACACTCTACTTTAGAAAATTCCCAATTGTATCAAATGGAAAACACTTTAAGGCGGAATCCGGATTAAGGTTTACTACCTCAATATTTTGTTGCAAAATTACTGAAGAAAATTCTTCAAAACACATTTTAAATTTATTAAGCTTAGATTGAAAAGACTTCACTCCTTCGAATCCATAACCTTCATGCCAATGTGTTTTTATTTTTTTTTGATTTTCTTGGACTTTCAAATCATATCCCAAAAGTCCTATGCGTGAGCATCCTAGAGCTACAGCAAGTTGAAGAGCACCAAAGCCCGAGTTGTTCCCTGGCCAGATTCCTTTAGCCAAATCAAAACTCAATACCTTCTTATCTATGTTATTCACTACGTAAACACTACTATCAAATTTGAATTTTCCACTATTCCTCATAAAGAGTTTGATTCCTTTATAAGCCAACCATTGTTGATGCGCTTCTTTCCACGTACTATTTTGAGCATAAGTGACCATGTCGTAGAACCGCATGTCCATTGCATAATTGATAGTAGTAGAAAATTTAGTAAAAGATTTATTTATCCCTATAGTTAACTCATTCTTTATGAGATTAAAGTCAAAATCTTTTAACGAAGGACCTCCTCCAATAAGAAAGCATGTTTTACCTTTCCAAGCTCCAGAAGGAAGAATATCAGTTATACGAGATGCTCTGCATGCTGTCCCCTTAGTTGGTATAATCATAGTTGTTTTAGTATGCCCTATGAGAGTACCCATTTTAATATCCTATTGCTAACCAATCGATATTAGCACTAGCAAAACTACCTCCTGCATCTATGATAAAACCAGTTTTACTTTCACTATGATACACCGGCGTTTCATAATGATTATGAGCATGTTTAGGTGTTAAAAGAATCCGCTTCACGTCATTAGGAAATGCAGTACCAAATACAACACTACCTGAACCTACTCGCGAACCACTTTTCAAAACAAAATTATTGGGAAATGTAACACTCTCTCCGCCAGTATAAGAAGAGGGTGTAAATTGATTAGCTATTGATTTTACTCGTAACTTTCCACTACTATTTCTCTCAATTGTTGTATCATCTGGAATCACAAAAGGTGTAAGAAAATTTCTAACATCTGTTATTCTATCCGCAGGAATACTAGCATCACCATTCACTATTTTAACTTCGGCTACTACTAATCTACCCGTATGATTAGGAGCAGAAGGACTCACCGCTGGAGTACCTTGTAGTATTGTTACTGTACCATTTGTAGCTATGTATATCAAATCTATCCTAGAATTGGGATCACCAGGTACATTAAATGCCCCAACTTTCTGTTCTGGAACAATAATACACTGGTCACCATCTTGTACCCTACCAGCTCTAAGTTGGACATACAAGCCAGTTGATGTTTCTACTTTGAAGAACAGATCTTGAATGTTCAAAAATGTTCTATCAGTATAATCAAAAGCAGGCTGTATAACTGCTCCAGCAAAAACAACTTTTCCAACTATTATATCATTGGCCTGAGCATCAGCGACTGAAGCTATTGCATGAATCTCAACATAGTTATTCTGTGCTTCAACAAAAGCCCAACGAAGTACTATCCAAGGAGTTCCTGAATCAAGATTTCCTGAATCTAATAAGGCTGTTGTAATTGTAGCCGCACCTGCTGTTTTTACACTTATCTGTTCATCATTATCACCAATCTCTGCTGTAAAAGTAGATAAGGTAATCTGAGCATCATTAACTCTTGTAAAATATCCTCCCTTATACATTCCACGAGGTCGAATATCAAGATGTCTTTTGTTAAAATCTTCTGCAGTTGCCTCTTCAAAATACTCATAAGTTATTTCTTGAGTTCCATGATTTGTACTTCCCATAGTTAATTCCTTTGATTAATCAATAGTCATTATGTTTGTTATTACATAACTAATCTGTGATTTCTGACCAGAATTTTGAGTATAAATTTGCAATTCAATTACCGTAGTGGAGGATGGAATAATATATACAGTGTGAGAAATATGATTTTCAACTCTTTCTATCCCCGGCGCACATTCAGCTTGGACATAACTTATTAATTCAAGATCCCAACTGCTATCTCCACTTACAACAACCCACTTTGCTGCCAACGTTGGATCACCAACATTATCTGCTGTTGGAGTACCAGTGATCCCAAAACTTAATGCATATTTTCTATTTGCTGTCAGGGTAATTCGATCACTACTAACATTAATACTTTTTTGATTTTTAATGGCACCAAGGGATACTTTTTGAAAAGCACCAATAGCTATAAGTTGAGTACCTCCATTAACGGTAGAAAGATATTGATCATTCTTGGTAGATAATGTTAAAAATGATCTAACATCTTTTATCTTATCCACAGTTATATTGGTATCTGTACTAGAAAGAGTTACTTCAGCTAGTACTAACTTTCCATTATACTCTGGAGGCGTAGGTGAAGCAGCCTCCGTTCCAGAACTATCTATTTTTATAGTTCCATCACTGTTGTCTATATACAATAGATAAACTTTACTATTAGCACTAGGAGCAGTAAACAAATCGCTTTTTTGATCGGGAATAGACGTCACACCAGAAGCTCGCTGTATCCGTCCGGCTCTTATTCTTACTCTTAACTCAGTATCTTCAGTAGGTTCTACCTTCAAGAATAGATCTTGTGTGTTAGGAGTACTTCTTGGATAACTTGTATCCCCATAGTCAAACCCTGTAAGTACACCCCCCGTAAAAATACATTTACCTACAACCAAATCATTAGTACTTGGAGTCGCTACAGCTAATATTTGCATATAATCAGATGTGGCACCAGCATATGTCCACCGCAATATAATGTACTCATTCGCAGCTACTAATATTCCAGATACTAATGTTGTTGTCTCAACTTTTACTTGGTGAGTTCCGTCAGAAATCTCACATACTAAAGGAGACAACTTAGCATGGGTATTATCCACTACATCTAAACGACCACCTGTATAGATTCCTAATTGTCGAACATCCTTATGCCGCTTATTTACAATACTACTTGCAGCAGATGAAGAATATAGAATACTAACTACTTGATTTCCTACGTCACTTGGCATTTTCAATCCCCTACAATTTTATGATCCACTTGATACTCCAGATTCAGGAACTTCTTCTTCTGGAGATAGGTCCTTTTTGTATACCTCAACCAATACTCTTAACTCAACACTGTTATCTTTGTCAAGTTCAGGAAAAATACTTGATAAAACTAAGGTATCCGGTGTTCCCGGAACATATAAACCAAGTTCTGATAAACCATCCTGTTCTTCACTTTTTGGTACAATAAACTCAAATATAATTTTCTCATCAGTAATAACAATATTAGTTGTATCTATTGTACCTGTAAGTGCTGGGCTATCTATACCATAACTATAACCTGTCCCCAGTACCCATTTTGTAATGCTTTTTATAAAAGCTGTTGATGACTGATCAAAATGAATTTCCTCATCAAAATTCCAGATATTCCCACTTCCAACTTCATCAAAATACTTAGTTGAACGCTCCCATTCTCCGTGCACCTTAGTTTTTATCTCACCATCTACTTCTATGATATGGCCAAATTCATCCGTTTTAGGATTTAGTAATAACAGATAATGAGGTACTGTATGAATAGGCCTTGTTTTTTCAACTTGTAGGGATAGGTTGTCCAAGTACTCAGCTTTCCACAGGTAACTAGCACTTCCTGAAGTCAACGAAGCAGTTTCTTCATACACCTGGTTCAACAATACTTCTAATCCAAAGTGAGGACTTTTATAATAACTACTATCAAACCCAGGTGGATTTTCATCTTCATCCCCTACAAACCAATCCACCATGTAGAAAGCAATGTAATCATTAGTATACATATCATAGAAGTTAACCGTAAATTGTTGGATTAGGGATAGTATTTGTATTGATTCATAAGTTCCTTTTATCTTGTACCAATCAATAGCATAAAGCAATTCTTTTCTTAATTTGCCTTCTGTAGTCTCATCTTCAGGAGAAAACTCAACTCCTATAAGTGCTCCAAGATGTCTCAAATATAGTATTGTACCAACTGTATTAGGACTAAGAAGTTTTACGATATTCTTAACGCTAGTTAACCAACTACCTATCTGAGTACCAGCTTCTTCAAGATACTCTTGGAGGATAACTGAACTTCTAAATTTTTCAGGAACTAACTGAAGTAGATCTAGTGCAACCGCTTGGATTACACTCAAAGAGAGTTCACATTCTGATACTAATTCTATTTCTGCAAAAGGCCGTGCTGTGTAGGCTACATCTATAGAAAAAGAAGCTTCTTCTACTATTTCTGCAGTACTTCCTTGATCTAGATGATAACCTTGATTTAAACGCCAATTCGCCATTTGTTAATCCGTCCTACTAACATCAAGTGGAATATCAAAAGGATTCCATACATAGGGATTACTTACAACAGTAACAATTATTGGATCTGAAGTATCTGAACCTGCAATATTAGTAACTATACATTTATAAGTTGCAGTAGAAGTAGGATAAATTGTCCATTCATCAGATGTTTCACCTGACATAATCACGTCATTTTTATACCATTGGTATGTAGGATCAGGAATTCCAGTAGCGGTTACAGATAAGATAACTTCTTCTCCTGACCCAACAGTAATATCTTCTTCTGGATCTTGTTCGGTTATTTCAGGTGCTACATTTGTAAGTCCATATTCTCTAAATGTATGGTCGTGTAGATCTTGTGGATACCAATTTGCTCCACCATCCGGACTATATGAACGTTTACCATCAGCATAAGGATTAGCTGTTGAATAACCCCACCACAACTTATTACTGGCATCACCAGCTGAAGCTTTTATAACTAAAACATATTTCGTACCCGCAACAAGTGAAGCTGGTGATAAAAATTCTATACCATATATCCAACCTGCGGATGTGGAAATATTATTTCCATTAAAAGTTGCAGTCGCTAAAACATCACCAACAGGTTTATCATCATTTCCACCTGTATCACTTAAGTAAATTTCTGCAGTAACATCACCTGGAGATCCAACACGATATCCATACAAACTTACCTCTGTGAGATCATGTGAAATTTGGGGGGTAAATGATTGTGCTCCAGCCCAACTACCATAAATTTCATAATAATTGTTAACGCCATTATTATATTCATATAACAGAATATCCGAAACATCCCCCCAAATTTCAAATAACCCATCACCAACGTATTCCCCCCACGTCCCAGCATTACGAAGAGCAAATACTCCATTAGCATAACCATTATCTGAATCATATCTCCATTGGAGATTTTCAGCAGTAGGTATCAATACTACAGCATACTTAGTATTCGGGATCAACTTTGGTGGGGAAGAAAAAGTAAATTCAACCCACGTCCCTGCAGGGTCTGTCCCAATAAACGCGGCTGCAACAGCATCACTTGTAGCCAAAATGTTGGCATCGTCAGGCAAATCACTACCATCAACTCCATAAATTGCAACAGTTGAAGTTGTGGAATATCCTACGTCACGATATATTAAAAGTTTAACAGATGTGACAGTATGACCTACTGCACCCACAGTAAATGTTTGAGCGTCGTATCTGGTTGAACTAGCATAAGCTACATTATCATCACCAGTAATAAGATTTTCATATAACGTTGACATTTTTTAAAGTATTCCCTACTTCTGCTTTGCTTTTATCTCGAACTCAATTTTATCACCAGCAGGAATGGTTCTTACTATCGTCATAGCTACTGCACCTAATAGCACGCCACTGTCATCAGAAGAAGTACATAAAAAAGCTCCACTAACTGGCCCAATATCTCCACCGGATGCAGTGATTGTTACTGTCTTAGAAACAACCCGCCAATCACCTTCATGTTTTTCTATAGTAGGCCATCCTACTGATGACCTCTCAATTGGTTGTCGACTATAACTATTCCCACTAGGTTCATTAGGAATAGTATGAATAGTAGTGGCCTCACTTATACTTCCTCTGTAAAGTCCAATACAAAACAAGTCAGCAGCGAAATACAATGAGTCATTCTTCCGGTAGAAAGTATCTACAAGAGCTTTTTCTCCTTCATCAGGAATGATGTTCTTCTTTGTTTCCTCATAGATAACCTTACCGTTTCGTATCTGCCTGATTGTCCAAATTTGTTCAAGTCCGTGGAATTCTTTCATTATCAACTTCCTCAATTATTTTGCATCCTGTAATCAATTATCCTCTTACTCCATACTGATTGAATCTATATCAGTATCATCAAGTTTACATATTTGTTCGGACAGAGGAATTATATTATCATTCTCATCTTGTTGGTATCTCACATGAGCTGCAGTTGCAGTTGGAGGTACATCTACACCAACCACCCCAGTACTATAGTTAATAGTTCCTGATATTCCAGAAGCAGTAAATGTTCCAGTTCCACTTCCACCATCCACATCAGTAGTAACGTAAACTCCATCTACAAACAAACGTACTGTCTCTGGTTTAATATCCAAAGCATCGAGAGTTGCACCGTAATCATAAGCTGAATCATAACTATCACTTAGAACCTTTTTTATCTCCAAAACCATACTCACATATGCTATATTTGTAAGATCGTGTATTGCTGAAATTATTTCACTATACTTTGTTATCGTCCCCAACTTAGTTGTATCCCCAAGAACAAATTTTGCAGCCAGAGCTGTTTCTATATCTGCTTGTGCCTGTGACATTGAATAACCTTCAGCTACCTTAACATTAAGAACTGGAATAACAAGTAATATAACAGGATCAACGTACTCATATTTAACGGTAAGCATCGATTTATTATATATGTAAGCTGATAGAGTATCCTTAAAAGTTGTTCCAGGCAATTCCCAATTTTGAAGCAATATACACATCTTAACCTTATTTAGCATACTTTGAACTGCAGGAACACCTGCGGCTAATGCCTCTTCATTTTCACCCCAAACATTGGTATTAGCTACACCAGCATAATTTTCCAGAATAGAAGTAAAATCCTCCTTGCTCACAGCTCTATCGCCAGTTTTAAATACTCTTGGAGCTTCATATCGAATTTCTTCAATACTTTCCTCATCATCTCCTCCAAGAAACGAATACGGATTGGTTACAGTTACGGTTACAGCTGTTCCATCTTCATCATATATAGTTGAACTAAGTGTAGTAATTTTATCAGCATAGGTAACATTACCATCTAATCCTTCAGATTCGAGGTATTGAATAGTAATTATTACACCTGATTCAGGAGCTGCTCCGTTTATGTTATCCCCAAACTGAATGGTCACAGTATCATTCATCTCATCAATAACTCGGTAATGTTGATCTATATTTGAACTATTTATAAATGAAGATACTTTAGTCCACTCAATTCCATCCACAACAACTCTAAGTGTTGGATTATCAGTATCTGCTGAATTTTCAACAGAAGTATTATCTATGCTGTATTCCTGATCAGTTGAGCCGTTAGAAGTAATTTCTAGTTGATTGAGTTCACCTTGAATTGAAGATACAGAAACAGATGTTTGACCTTTTTCTATTGCTGCATATTCATTTGTTAGAAATTTAACTCCTTCAACAGACTCACATACTGCATACTTGGGAATGTAAACTATTTTTGTTAACGGCGAACTAATACTAAATGTCAAGTTACCAGTAGATGATGTTTTTCTCTTAGGAGAATAGTTCAAAAGTTGGACCAGATTTTTTATACTAGAACGAAGTTGGGCTGTCGGAAGATAAGATTCTTCTGCCCTTCGTTCAGTATAGTACATTCCCATATTCAGAACGAATGCCAAGAGCTCTATTAACATTTCACCTGTAGAAGATCTGTAGATATCTAACCAAGCTTCCCTGGTTTTTAGTCTGTTTTGAAGCTGCAGGACAATGGCTTCAAAGTCATATGCAGTGTAATTCAACAAATTTGACATTATCCAGCCTCCCCTTTATAGAAATCTCTTGTTTAAATATTTTATAATATCCTTTTATTGCAAAGCTAATTTCAATTATGACAGCATTATTATCCGGCTCTTCCAAGTATCGAACTTGAGAAACAATAACTCTATCATCCCACATTTCTATTTCATTTTTGAGGTCTCTTGATATCAGGTCTATTATGGGACTATTCATAGATTCAAATACCATATCTTTAAGACTAGACCCAAATTCTGGAAGCATACAATTGTGCACAAAAATTCCAGATGCGAGAGCAAAGTTATGTGTTTTTTCTACACGGATATCGTAAACATCTTCTACTTTACCTTTATCTACAACAGAGATAACTTTGTGATTTAAGGTTAATTTTTCGAGTACTCCACTACTAACAATTGATTTCCAAATAGGATAAGCTACTGGGTGAGGCAATGTTTTTCTATAAATTTCCCAAGTAGTTTCACAAAAGGAACCATAAATTTGTATAACTTTACCATAGTGTTTTCTCAACTTGAAAAGTATACTACTTTTCCCAACTTCTCTTCCATTTTTCTTAAGTGTTTCTTGATATTCTTTAGTTTGCAAAACGCGGAGGTATCCTTCTTTCCAGACAATTTGATTTCTATCCCTAACCTCTTTCATAGTAGGGTCATGATGAAATCTAATTCCATTTCTTCTCCCAACTTCTCGTTGTTTTTCTTTATTTTCCGGATTGCTGTTAGTTCGCTTGGCTACTTCTGATGTGCGTTTGCTCCATTCTTCTCTATTTTCTTTTATGGAAAGATGTTTCTGTATTCCAGCTGATATACTTTCCCCAAACCCGGGGCTTAGAGCTGCTTTTCTTTGAACCTCTCCACTACTCATCATATCTCTATACCATTGATATTCTGGAGTATGCCAGAGTTTATGATTATGAATTTTTGCTTTTCTAGCGTGATATTTAAAATGAAGTTTGTTATTCGTCCTAAGAAGATTTCCAGGTTCATTATCTTGTTTGCTAAAATTCTTGTGATGTATACAATTATTCTTATCGAACCTACCAGTCTTCCAATTTGATACCATATGATGAACTCTTTCTATAACTCCACTTAAGGGCTGATACAGTTCAATATATCCATCCGGTGTATAACTAAGATATAGTGACATTAAGGAATTTCCTGGAATAAGTTTTGAAGCCTCTTTATAATGCCCATTTCGCAACATAATCTTATGTTCTGGGGTACATTGAACAACCTCGTTATTATCCAAAGTTATCTTAATTACTTTTTTTCTACCAGTCTTGAATGCTTTTGCCATGCCCGGCTCAATTCTTCCAGTTGTTTGGTTAAAAGTATACACCCAAAAACTATCCCCTGTATTGGCAAGCTCTTCGATTTTAACATTTGTACCGTTTAGCAATGCAATTTCAGTATTGCCAACGAAACATCGCTCGCCTTTGGATGTTCTAAGTATGTTATCCACAGAAGTCATAACTGCTTTAACATTAGTAACTTTCTTCAAAACTCCTTGAGCATCCTGAACTAGTCTGTGGTCGAGATCACTCCAAATTGTAGCTATCTTTGTACTCATGTAATCTATCCTATAGTATCCCCAGGAACCTACCTAACACCGTCTCCCTCAGACGAACTGTCGAAATAGGTATACTTTTCTATTCAATGTATGCACCTCTGTCAGCAGAGCTGAAATACGTTTGTAAATCCAAATTTTGAAACCACATGTGCATATGGATTAACCTCACCTACAAGATAAAAGACTACTTCCCCATCTTCCCAAATCATCATCACACTGTATCCCTTATCTAGATATGGTCTTGCTTCCTTTAAAAGTCTTTTATACCGATTTTCAGGAGTATCCTCTAATCCATTTATTGTCAAATGCCAATAACCGCCGTTACACAAGACAACAAGTTTCTTAGACATGTGAATGAAATCTGGACTATACCTTCCAATTAATCTTTTGTTGCCAGAATAAGTAAATTCATGTAAGAATAGTTTGTTAAGTGTATTCTCTACTTTTTCTTCAAATTTGTTCTTCCCACTTATCTGTCGACTTGATAGTATGAAATTATGTAGTCTATTAGTTTTCTCTTCCTCACCCATTGAAGCCCACATACTAAGTAATCCAGCTACTTTTTTCTCTCGGTACTCTGGATCTTGCCACCACATTTTACTAAGTTTAGAAAGTCTTACACCCGCCTTTACTTTCTCCTCCGGATGACTATCCCACCATTTCTTCTTTGCCTTTCTTTCCATTTCTTTTACTTCAGGTCTATTCATCACCTCTTTCATAACCAACGACATTATTTCAGATTGCTTATGTCGGAGTTTAGGAGTCCATTGTTCTTGCCTAACTACTAACATTCGCTCTCTATAAGTTTCCTCGGCCCACTTATCTCTAGTTTTCTCAGAAGCTTGTTTTCTTCCTTCACTACTCCTTCTCCAATCGCAATAACAACTCCTGCTACAAAACTTACGATCACTTTTTGGAGGAACTTCAAAAGTAGTATCACAATTTAGATTCTTACAGACTCTAATTTCTTTTGGTCTTCTATTACAATGTCCTCTAAAGTATTGCCAGTTCGAGTTAATAGGAACTTCCTTAGATCCACCACAATCGCACCCACAAAATCTTATTTCTCTAGGAATCCTAGGCCTGCCCATATCTCAACTTCCATATGTTTTCATTGCAGAAGATATTATTACTGCCCCACAGCCGGCAATGCTTCCTTCTAAAACAACCTTTTTTCCATTAATAAACCAATCATCATCCAAATTTCCATGTATCTCTGTATTCCCATGACTTTCAATGGGACATTGAAATATTGCTCCTTCAACAGGAATTACTTTTCCTTCTGCCTTAACTGATCCATCTTGATTTGTACTTACAATAGAGCCTCCATGATTGCTAGAATCTCCCAACAATGCAATTAACCTTCTTATAGAAGGTATCACTCCTTGAAGAAATTCAGTCGACCCAAACTCAGATGAACCAAAACTGCCTATCATTCTCCATTCCCACCAAGCATTTTCTGAAGTTAAGTTGCATTATGTTCTTCTGCTGTTTGTAGTGTCATATCTCCATCCAATCATACATAGATAATTGAGATAATTTATTTTCAATAGCAGTTAAAAATTGTTGGTTGGTACGTTCTGGTAAACCTGCCTCTACACGCAAAATATTTATTTCATCTTTAGTTATCTGAACAATAGCCTCAATAAGTATTGGGCCGAATTTTCGATATAATTCTTCTCTTGTTATCATGCTAACCACCACCCAACTACAGTAATTTGAATAATTAAAAAAGCAAGGTTTGAACCTTTATACTCAATAGTTTGATTTGTAACACCTACAACCATATTTCCAATCATAACTGAATTCGCAACCTGAGTCCATATATCACTTTTAGCTATTGCATTAGTGTTACCATCCTTACGAAACTGCATATAAGAATTAACAGCATCATCTTGTATAGCTACCCGTATATAAACCGCAGTTGCATTAGCTGGAACTCCTTTTGCACCTAAATCTAAGTCACGCCAAGTGTTATCTGTAATTAAATCTCCCACCTCCCAATCAATAGTATCGGGATCTCCTCTATCTACATACCTGCTGTATAGGGGGATATCTGTACCAATATCATCTGTAAACATAGGTAAGCAAGGAGTTTGATTTAGAACCCAAAATTGTCCTTTGCCTTCTATACTAGCTTCTGCTGCCGCTTGTTCAGTCAGGAATATTACACCGCCATTAGTAAGGTCTTGTGCATTCAAATCAAAAGCAGCAGTAGCTTGTCCTGATAAGTCTCCTAATACTTCTGAGTATTCTCTCCCTACTATTCCATTAGCTGTTAGCTTACAATAATCATTAGCAGCAGCATCAGCATCATCCATTTCAACAAGATTATCATCAGCAATACCAATAGTCTGTTGAGCAAGTACATCTGTTCCAATAACTAAACTCAATTCAGTAGGAGTAACACTATGAGGATTTCCTGAAGCCAAACCTCTATGAGTTGTATTAAGAGCTATATCTGAATGTGCATAAGTATTTTCATGATTAGCAGCTAACCAAGAGGCTGCTCTAGCATCTGTATGATACTGAGAATGATCATCATCAGCCAGTCCAGCTATTGAACCATGATCTATAGCCGCTTGATGTTGAGTAACATTGCTTTCTGCTATTCGAGCATTTGCAAAGGTTCCACTATCTATCCCAGAAGCTGCATGAGTATGATTAGTTAAATCATCCAGTGACATTCCCGCAGTGAAATGAAGAGCTGTCCGATCACCCAAACTATGTACTACTGCTACTGTATTTTCCTGCGCTCTTACTATATCATAAACATTTGGAGTACCCGAATAAGATGCTGTTACTATTTCAAGATTTGGATCACCCGCAGGATCTGAGTAAGTGGTTTGATCCCAAATTACAAGTTTAAAATTTCCTGCAGTTGTAGGTAGAGTATGTCCTGCAGTCACGGTCAATTGAGTAACAACAGCATTTATACCCGCAGAAAGTAATCCTCTAGCGAAATTTTTTCTTAAAAGTAAAGCCATTCGTATTTCTCACAACTCATTCTGAAGATGGTTTTTCTGGTTTTACCTCTGGTTCTTGAAATGATTTAATGAACTCTAGTGTCTGCTTTCGAGCAAAAGCATACATTCCCGAATTTGGATTCTTGATTAGTTGAGTCAACTCTACAATTTCTTTATCATTAAACTCAACTACCTCACCCCTATTTATAGCCAATGCTTTATCTACTAAATCTAAAGTTCTCGCATTCTTCCATAAAATATTTGCAATTGTTTTGTGAATTTTTGAGTCTGGTATAACCAGATTATCAATATCTTTCAACTGCATTTCACTAAAATTAAGTCTCATCTTACTCTCCTTTTCTCATTAAACTATTGGTTAATTGTCTCTAAATTCTTCCTTGTAAATTATCAATTCTTATCAACGTGCTCATACCAAATCAGACAAAACCAACCAGCATTAGACGCCGCATCAGCTGTCAATCTAACAGCATATTGAGTATTAGTTTTTAGTAGATATGCCTGTTCATCACGATGTAGGGAAGGTCCTGATTTTTTATCTCCCCAAATATAGTTTTCCCACAAAATTAAACCTCCAGTAAGTCCCGTGGGATCTTTAACTACTTTCCCTGAAGCTACAAAAGTTCCTCCTGTGTTTTCTAAAAGATTTGAAACATTAGAACTGCATCGATTCCGATTGTTAATGGCATGTTGACTTCCTGAACCAGCTGTCCATGCAGGTGCTTCCAAAAGTTCAATATGTGCATCTGCTTTAGACACCCATACCATAGCAAGATGATGATTTTCTAAAGTATTTGGTGTTTTAAATGCTGCTACTAAAGTAGCCTCATTATCCATACTAGTATTAACCATAGTCAAACAATATGCATGACCTTTATGAATCTCACGACATATATGATTTATAATTGCTAGTGCATGAGTCGAACTATCCAATACGGGTGTTCTTTGTGTTAAATCATCATCAAGAAAACCGGTTATCCTGCTTGCACCATTAATTAAACTAGATTCATCAAACATTCCGTTTTCCTTTACGGATTTATACTAACTGTAGTTCCTGTTATAATTATATTTCCACTACCATCTATTTTTAAAAATGCTCCAGATGGATGTCCAACCTCTATCTCTTCAGCACTGTCATCTATGTAAATAACAATGCCACTTTTCATTTTAATCACTTTCCTACTTGGATAATTTGTTGTTCGCTCGGAAGGAAGACCGTGTACTCCATCTGCAGCCTCTGCAAAATAAACCGGCTGATACACATCTCCATTCTCAAAAAAGCACCAAACATAAGAACCAACTTCTGGGACAGTAAAAGACCCGTACCCAACCCCAGCTCCACTGGATAATGAAAAAGCTGGTACAGCCCAGGGAATACTCGCGGAAGCAATACCATCAAATACACCAAATATTTCAACTTTTACTCTTCCAAAGCTACTTGGATCAGTGTTACTTACAACTTTTCCACGATAATTACCACTAAATTTTAGCGTATCTCTCTTAAAATTAATCATTATCTTTTTTTATGGGTTGCTTCTACTAACGTGTTTGCAATCGAAGTATCAATTCCATTTCTTGTTAATAAAATATTGGACATAAATGAAGAGGTTAAAACATGAACCACTCTTTTCACAAGCCAATAACCAGAATGCTGATATAAGAAAAAATCTCCGCTGGCAAAGGCTTCATTAAAAACTACTTTCACAATATCCCCAGGAACTATATTTTCCGTGCCCCAGATTGATATCCACATATTTATCAGTCCAGTGAGTCTATTGTAGTAACTATTCCGTATTTTCCCCTCAAAATCCAGAGCAAAATCATTGTAACGTCCTTCAACAAAGGAAACTCCCTCAATACTACTATCATCATCTACTAAAAATTGCTCTGCAAGAGATGGATAATCCTCTATACTAATACTATTGCTTTTATAGTCTCCTGTAGAGTAATCAAAGTAGTTATATGTTTGAGTTTTTGCACCAAAACCCCCAATAAGTTGAGAGCTATCTAACACATGATATTCTGATATGGGGCGATAATCCTCGAATTGCTTATGCCCTATCATAAAATTGTACTTACTTTTCTGAGCTACCAGTTCGTTAATACTTTTGAATACAAATATCGGACTACCCAGTATGTTTATGATATAGCAACAGTAGCCAGCCTGTTGATTTACCCCTATTAAATTTGCTTTCAAATATCTAAACAATTGAGCATTAGTCCAACTAGGCTGAATTATAGTTTTATCAAAGCGCAGTGATGCTCCAATATCTGTATCACTAATGCCTAACTCATCTGTAGCAATGTTGGCAATATTGGTATATACATCACCTGTCAATGCTCTAGTCTTTGAAGGATCAAGCAATCCATCTACATCTAATACTCCTTCAACAGCATATTCTTTTGAGGAAGCAGCTTTTCTCCTCTTCACAAGAAATTTAAATTCATTACAATGGTCTTCCCCAGTAATACCAGTTATTTTAAGATTTATTGCATTGGCATCTTTATCAAGAGGTACTATTTCTCCTAACAACCCTGTCGGTTCTCTTATAATCATCTTGAACGTTGGAAGTAACTGATCTATATCCTGCGATATAGTAAGTTCTTGGATCATCTGAGGTTGGATAGGGACTATTGTACCCCCAATAGTTATGTTAAGTTTGTATCCTCCAACAGACTGCATTATATTGATCTCCGTATTCTAAATTTCTTTTGAAAGGAATAAATATCTAACTTGCTTGGAATTTTCAAAATTTGGCCAACTACTATATCAGTAAGAGGATTATCTATCCCGTTTACTAACATGATTATCCACCAAAAACGTACCGTACCATAATGTCTATATGAAATTATATCCGGCCGCATCGTATCTGTACCATTAACTCTGTAGTATGATGGAGGATATTCCATAGTAAATTCAGACAAGGAATTATGTAGAAAGTCAAGTTCGTTCGTCTCATCTATTGTTTCAATATGATAAAAATTTGTCCGATCCATTTTTTACCTAAATGTAGTTATATGAAATTCCCTTCGTCCACTCTCTTCAACTGGTTCTTGAAATAACGATGTTTTCTTATAAGCTTGTGCTAATGATTGTACTGTAGGTATTTCATACGTTTCAAACACTATATTTATATCTGAGCTAATAGGATTTCCAGACTTGTCCATCTTAATGTGATAGGCCGTGGATACTTCTCGAATAATAACATCATCAAAGTTTAGGAATTTACCTAGTTGAAGCATTATTCTATCACCGCCCTTCATTCCTTCTATAATACTAGAAATATTTAGTTCATTAACAGGTTTTCTCGAACTAAGTATTCCTTCCCAGGAAAATGGCGATGGGCCAGGCGGGCTAAGTAAAGGTAAAGCCATAAGTGCACCAACAATACCTTCAGTTTCATATGCCTTCTTTATATCAGCAGGTTTAGCTTCTGTTCCAGGGTCAGAAGGCAAAGCCAACGATTGTAGTATTTGACAAGGCTCGACAACATCCTTAAATGAATCATTAATGGCTTCAAATTTTAGTTTCAAAGACAAAGTCATCGGAGTTGTACCTACCCAAAGTCTTCTAGATGCTGCTTTTGTAACTAAAGATTTTGCCGTGCCGGATCCACCACTAGTAAACATCTGCAAAAGCATGCTTCCTTTGGCTAACATTGATACAGGAATAAAAGGATCCCATCTCGATTCAACCCTCATTCTAATATCTTCTTGCAAAAGACCTACAACAGACCATTTATTTCTAAGACTTGTAACTCGGGCCAAGTATTCAGGAGCTACTGGATCCCCATCAGGAAGATAACCATATTCAGTAAAAGTGAATGTTTTCTTCCCACCACTTTTTTTGGTATTTTTACTAAACTCGGGCATTATTCATTTCCTATTGTTAACTGACCTGTACTCCATTCCATCATTAAAGGATCTCCTACACCAAAAGGATCGCCCAGCGAAGCACCTTTGACTGCAGAAACTTGTTGTCGTGACAGTGTATCATTCACATCTTCTACAGCTTTTTGTACTCCAAGCATTCCTTGTTTTATTTCTTCATTGCTACCCGAATGAAAGGGACTTCTTACAGTAGTAGGCGTTGCCTCTAAAAGATTTTCTCTAGTAGCCATCCTCCCTGTTATTTTCTCAGTTAACAATCCTACTTCTTTAGCTTCTTCTGTCCACTGAGTTGCTTTTTTATGAGCCTTTATATATCCAGGAGTCCATAACTTCTTAAGTTCAAGTCCAAGTTGAGGATCAACTTCTCCTTTTATGATAAGTTTCTGGAGTTCCTCTACAGGCCTATCCTTCCCAAGTAAACGTTTTTCCATCAACCCTACTTGAAGTGCACTTTGTTTTTTCTTTGTTATTGCTACATGCTTCTTAACTTCTCGGAATCCTTTGAATGCATCCCAAACTTGTACGATTTTAGCAAAACTAACTACTGCTGCACCAACACCAGCTGTTAACAATGCAAATTTTCCAATAAGAAGAGGTAATCCGGAAAGGAGTTTACCAAACAAACCCCCTTCTCTTGTTCTACGAAGTCCCTTCTCTAAGTTCTTAAATCTATTGAGTACTTCTTTCGTCCACTTAGCTTTATGAGCTTTCTTATCAAAAAAGTAAGTTAAAGGAAGAACCATTTCTTCTTTACTTAGTTTACGAGTAGGTGCTCTACGAGCAACTCCTCCAAAACCTGTAGCAAGTGGTTCTCCAGTCCTTCTTGTCCGTAAGCGTTCAAATATAGAAGGTTCAAGACCTCGAGCCATCGGTGCTAATCTTCCAGCTAATCTCTCTTCTCGCCTCAGCTGTATTTTTTCTCTTACTCCTACACCCGCCCCTGCAATACCTTTTAGTACTGTACCTGCCATTCCTGATATAGGAGCAAATGGCCCCAATGCTGCTGCAAGTACTCCCTTACCCAGTTCGGCACCTAATCCAATTGTTTCAGGCATAGTCCTCTTAAGAAAAGGTGCAACACCTTCTCGCGTTCGTCTCCGAACTTGAGCAGTACCTTTCTGAACAATTTCTTTTGTTATATTCAAATCTTGCGGTGAAATTCCAGTTGCCTCTGAAACTTTTTGAATTTTCTTTTCAAGAGATCTATTCTGCTCTGCTTGAGCTAAAAAGTAATCCCTAGATTCATTTATCTCCTCTATGTTATCTAACAAATCTTCTACATCAGCTTTAGAAACTTTAGTTATAGATATCATATTGTCAAGAAGAGTAATGGACTTTCTCACTCTACCAACAGCTAAAGTTAACCTCTTTTTTTGCTCACCTTTAGTGTATAGCTTAGATAAACTTCCAAAAAATCCCAAATAGTCTCTAGAAAGTTTGATACTCAAAGCCTTTAGTACTCGAGTATTAAATCTATCTATTGCTATGGGTGAAGGATAGTAGTAATACCTTTTTCTAATCATATTTCAAAATCTTTCTTAGGTAGGAAATCTTTTTTGTATATCAGAATATTTTTCTTCTTCATCATGCAACTCCTTGATAAGTCTGCTATAGAACCATTCAAGATATCTTGCATTGGTATTTCTAAGATCAGCTAAAGAAAAACCGGGTACGTGATAGCACAATCTAAATTCCCTCTCCAAAAGCATCTGTAAGGGCTTCACCATGCGGATAAAGGAATTCAAGTCGAAAGGGTACAACTGTGTCACCCTCCTCTCCACACTCTGGGCATTCAAAAGAGGTATTCATATCTGGACCATGATAAAACTTTTGATGGAATGCTCGTATCTTAGCTAAATCTTTTGCACTTAGTTTCTCAATCGTTTCTATCCTGGACAAAACATCAGTATCACTTACTATAGATCTAGCATAACGATATAAGTGTGCATTTTTATTTTTCTTTTCATATCTTTCAATCTCTATCTCATCTTTAATAGTAAGCAACCTGAGACAAATTTCTTTGCCCTTATCAGGAAGTTTTACTGCATAAGGCTGGTGGAAGTTATCTGGCAATTCAACTAATTCTAATTTCGTCAAGTCTATAGAAACATTAATCTCCTTTAGACAATAACTACAAATCTCGGATAACTTGATAGTAGTAGAATATGAATTAATGTACTCCCAAATCATAATATACAATCGGTCTCCAAGAGTCAGTAGTTTAGGATCTATTCCTTTAACTACTTCCTTGAGTACCAAAAGATATTTTGATTCAAGATTGATAGGATTGATTTCTGCTAAGTAAACTTCATCCTTAGCCGTGTATGCACGTATGGTAATATCTTCCGCACTAACTCCCTCATAAGGAAGACATTTTGAGGGTAAATTTATTGGCAAAAATGTACTCATTACTTTCCCTTTCTAACTTAGTTCTATATGTAATTAGTTTCTCTTTTTCAGCCTCCAATACTTCCAATAACATCTTTTACTTTACCAGCTACATTTCCTAAAAGATTTGTCACTCCTTCTCTAATTGATCCAATAAAACTTTCTGGTTCTATGTAATCAACACTCAACTCCATTGGTAATAGTTCTATTCCTTCCGAAGCATATGATAATGCTAATTTAGGTTTCACTTTTGGAAAAACTCCCTTTAGTATGAATTTAGTAGATTGAATACCTGTTCTGTCATACAAGATAACATAAATAGTTTTCTTGTAATTATTCTTTGGATAGTAATAACCGCGGGCATCTACAATCAACTCACTCCAGGAATAAAAATAATCGTAAACTGAATTATCTATTGGTACAAGAAACGTTAAAGTAACAGAATCAATATCTTGTAATCCAGCGTAAAATCTTTGTTTAGCCCCATATCGCATTTTAGATATCTCTCTCATACTATAATCGCCAAATCTTACTTCCTGGCAATATTGAGAAACTAAGAAACCTATATTTCCTCTGAAATTATGTGGCATTATCAACTGCCAGTTGTACGTTCTTTGAAGCATCCAAGTTCTTCGCAGAAAATTACCTCCAATTCCAGATAAGTCATACCCTATTCTTTGTGGCATCATAAACCTTTATTGCAGAAACTTAGTCTTGGTTGTTATACATCTTCCCAATAGTCGTAGCTGAATGTCACGGAATACATGATCACGCCTTCAGTTTCAAATGCTAAAGGAACTTCATCAACAGCCTGAACATAACAACCTACCAATTTAATTTTCAAGTAAACATTTCCCGCTGCATCCTGTAGTCGAAGATAAATGTTGGACTTAATCGCAACATCTAATCCACCAACACCAGTTCGAGCATCTACTATAGCTTGATCCCAAGCTTGGAGAGCGTCAAATACTTTCTTATCTATACTCTCAACAAAAGTAGCTGGCCAGGTATGCGACATTGTAAGTTTACCTGGGAATTTTAAGCCAGCAGTTGCCTTGAAAGGTACCAGAATTTCGCCAACACTTCTTCCAGGAATAGAAGTAGTTTGACATCTTAGTTCAAGACTCTCTGCATCTCCACCACCAATAGGATTGGTAAACAAAACCTCCCATAAGTAAAGTCTGGCTGGGTTAGTAAGATTATTCTTAAGATTATCCACACTCATATTACCCATTTTTATATTCTCCTATTAACTTACCTTTATTCATTTTTTACTACGTTTTAAAAGGCTATCTACTAAAACATGGCCCCACGAGCAATCAATTCTTTGAATGATGCTCCAGTTCTCGTCGGAATGATCTGCAACTGAATGTACTCAGCCGCTCGAACTGGTTTAATAAAAACATCTACATTCAATGAAAAGTCATCTATTACCGCAGGAGTATTGTTAGTTTCATCACAAATAACATGATATCCTTTGTCATCTCCCTCAAGTTGGAATGCTCCTTGAGAAGACAACCTATCTAAGTATTCATCTAGTAGAGATTCAATTCTAAACCGAGTTAGCTCGTTATTTGGTTCAAAAGTAAATTGCCTTAAAGCAATTGCTAAAGTCTTTTCTATAATAATCAAAAGCCTTCTAACATTAACTCGACTTAGTGCAGAACTTTTAGTTTGTTCAGTTTTCTGCCCCCAGATAACATTTCCTTCACCTCTAAACATTTGAAGTGGATTTATTTGTGATGGATAAAGAACATCTCTTTCACCCTCCGTAAATGGCTTACCATCCAGCTTGGTTACTTCAAGCACATCTAGCATCCCCCTACTAAATCCAGCCGGAGCAGACCAAGGTTGACCTATGTAATCGTTATAAGCAATCTGAGCAGTCACGTGACCTGATGGAGGAACCCTTATCAAAAGGTCATTATAAGGATCATATACCCTAACCCAAGGTGTGTACAAAGCACAGTAGCTGGAATTAAAATTCTGAGTGGTATCTCTAAAAGTTACCATATCAGTAACAGTATTTGTTGAAGCATAAGGTATATCCAAAATAGCTATACAATCAAGCCTTGCTTCAGCAACTGCCTTCATTTTACTCTGAACAGCTACTGCTGTTTCACCACCATTGATAAGCAATCGAATATCTACATCATCAGGGTTAATAAATTCATCCCATCCAAGTACTAATTCTGAACTAGAGATTTCACTTCCATCAGATCCACCTGCGAGAACAACTTTCGTAACTACTGTTTCAACTACAGGTGATGCTTTTGGAAGAACTGTATCTGCAAGGGCACTATCATGAACAACAATATACTTACTCACACCGTTAATCTTATCTTCAAGATAAAGCTGCTTGCCGTATCCGTCTTTTTTCACCTTACGAGATACTTTCCAAGTTTCAAGTAACTCATAATCACCGTCATCATTTTGATAGTACACATTAATTTCAAATGTATACTGATCCGTTGGGACAAGGTCACTTCCAGTTTTTACATTAGTAATGGTGATGGCAATTTTATTATTCCAAACACCAGGATCTGCCCCAAAAATCTGGAATGCAATATCAGTAAGCAATCCAGTTGGTGCAGAAAATGCGGCTGAGGAAGCTCCAGCAGAAAATGCAGCATTACTCTCTTCTGAGTCCGCATGCATTATATTAACCCCGCCGTACAAAGCTCCATTCTCTACTCGTAAACAGTACAAAACATTACCCCTTGCTAAGTATGCAAGGGCTGCATAATGGAAGTAATGTCCAGAAGAAGGATCCGGTTCACCATAGTTTTCAATGAATTGCTGATCATTAGTGACTAGCAGTATGTCATCAACACTCCCCTTAGCAGAATAACCTACAAGGGCAGCGGATGCAGTTGCAACTCTTGGTGCTACATCAGAAATGTCTTTTTCTTTGACATATACTCCTGGCGACATGAAAGTACTCATATCTAACCTCCTACATAAAAGATTATCTCAATTCTTTTTTCAATTTCACACTAACCAAAAACTTCTCAGTATATCTCTTGCCCGACACGCCAAAGTAGGTTCGATGACATTCAACTTTTGTCAGGCCTCTCTTAACAAATTCCCACCTACCAAAATATTTAGTTATTTCATCAGGTAGCAATCCGTCTATAAATTGACGTGTAGTTACTTTTTTCTTACCCCTCCACTTCTCAGGATTCTTATGATGAATAGTTACCTTACCCCACAACCCAATTCTTTCAAGCCAACCAGGAATTGATACATCAAACGTGCAAGGAAGTATTTCAGGAGTAGCTACCTCAGCCCGCATTCGCTCTATTTCAGCTTTTGTCAGAACCTCGTTTAGAAGCAATTCATTTTCATAGATACGAATGTATTCAAATAAGTCCAAAAACATATTTTTATCCTATTTATAGATAGTACCATCTGCCGTTGTGCTACTTAGTGCTTCATCCACCACAACTATTGTTTGACTATTTACATAAGTAGCAGCTGCACTAGCAATAGTATATATCCCGTTGTTATCCGTAGAATTCCAAATAGTTATCTTGTCCCCTGCAGCAAAATCATCCACGAAATTTCCTGAAATGGTTATTGAATTCTGCACAAGATTGATTGAAGAAATATCATAAATTGCCCTACTAAAGAATCTAAGAGCTGCTTCCATCTCAGTATCTTGATTCGAATCTTCTACTATAATTTCCGAGTAATCTGTAATATCATCTTTATCATAAAATGTTACTTTGATCTTATGTATTAATTTGGAACTAAGACCTTTTAATACCCAAGCATCTACTTTGATAGGCATTTTATAAACATAAGTTATACCTTGTGAATACTGCTCACCAACTGTTGATTCATCAACTATCTCTCCAAAATGTATGTCTGGTGTTAGTTCATACGTATCATCATATGTAAGTGAAACTTTAGGACTGTTCTGTTGCCAGAATACATAATCCTCAATAACTTGATATATTTTATCAAGATCTTTGCTCCAAAACCATGCGTTATAATTCAAATCAACCGGAACTGCTTTTACATGAACAGTTTGTAACCCTTTCGAACTAACATTGTTTAGCCACATCCCTCTTCTAGATAAAGGTGTCCTATTCCTTGCCCAGCTAAATGATGCTCCCATTCTCCAGAAATTTATAAATTCTAGAAAAGTCTCGCCTCTTTTTTCTGCAGCAACTCTCTGTGCAACCTCTTTTGGGAATTGAAATACTCCCAAATTTATATTTTCTTCAGACAAACTAGACTGAGTATCTATCCCCAGTATAGTTGCAAATTTACTGTACAATGCCACTTTCACTGCTAAATCATAACCCTGTAAAATAGAATCAGCCATTTTGTACTACCAGTAAAATCTTAACAAAGTAAATCATTACTAAGTCTTCAAAATCCCTATCTGAAGTAGCAATACAATTACCCATCCATTGCTCTGCAAATAATTCAGGGCCTGTACCAATTAGATCTTTCTTAGATGCAATGTAATCACCAAATAGCTTAAAAGCAGCTAATGAAGCACCCTGATGTCTAAGCAACTCTACTTGATTTTCAAGCCCACAGTCTAACTTCACATTAATATTCATCTTCAACCTTAATCATCCAACCTTGTCTTTCCTGAGTTCTCAGTTACTTCTGTCAAGTCAAAAGTTATACTTGCTTTATCTTCCAATTCTTCATGATTAGCAACGTCAATATCAGTTACTTCAGCCTCAGGAGGTAAGACCATTTTGATATTGCTGCCAAGGTCTAACGTAATTTTCTCATTAGAAACATTTTTCAATTTCTTAACTCTCATTTCTTTTTCCTCATTAATGTCTTATCATAATCATAGCTCGCAAGACAGCATCCACAAATTCATGATAAACACTGAACTTAGTAGCTGCTTCATGAATAAGCTTCCTACGTTCCATTCCTTCAACCTGCCAACGTCTTCTAAGGTAAACACACATCTCGTCAAACAGCTTTTTATTGGCTTCTTGTTTCATACTTGTATTCTTCTAGGCAGGGCACTGTAAAGTTTTCTAATAACAACCTTCTATATTCTTTGAAGTTCGTTAGCAAACTCCTCCAACTAAATTCTTATCACTCTTGTATTCTTCAAAGATAATACTAAATGCGAGAATCACATCCTCATTCGTTATCCGACCTTCCCACAATTTGTCCCATAAGAAAATAAAACCCCAATTTACTCTATTATAGTTTACTTTAACATTACAACCGGTACACAAAGTAGTAAGATTCTTAGGGTTACAATTCTGCCTATTGTAATCAATGTGATGAACAGATAATCTTCTACCATTTTCTTCTTCAGTTTTTTCACAAAGTTGGCAAGTGTAATTATCCCTTTCTCTGATAAGATCACTTAGTTCTTTATTAAATTCAGGTGGATAAGGAAAATTCGTGCTGCCACCCCGCCAGTTAGGATTGTTTTCTCCTTTTATATTCTCAGATCGAGCTTTGCCATGACAACTTCGTGAACAATACTTCGTTGTTTCTACTCTCCATGGTTCAACCTTATACTTTTTGTCACACCACTGACAGATTACTTCAACTTTCTTACTTATATATTCTCCTCTCCGCATTACACAAGAAATACATAGGCAGCCTAAACTATGTTTTCTACCTCGGAGGCCTTCTCCAGACTTCTTTCTATGTTCCTTGGAATTAGGTTTCCCTCTTCTAATACAAGAATGAGAGCAGTATTTTTTGTTATAATTCCAACCATCAATTATAACCTCAAACACCACATCACAATCAAGAGCAGCACAAACTCTTGTTTCCTTAGGTTTTCTAAGACTTGAATGGTCATAAATACCTTTGGGCATACAACTTCCTTATATCTGAATTCGTCTTGGAACAAGGGAATATATTCTTCTAATTATAGCATCCTGAAAACCTTGTGTAGCTACGTCTACCACTGTAAACTCTTCAACTCCCTCATAATTTTCTGGAATAAATTCAGGCTCCATTCTAATGTAACTGCGAAGAACAGTATTTATAACTACTATTGATCCCTGATTTGGTCCCTCTAATGCCACAGCCTTATTTCCAAGACGAGCTAGAATTGGGAGCTGATCCTCTGTAAATAAACCTAACTTCTTAAGAAGCCTAACATTTGGAGACCAGTTTATAAATACCTTCGCTGAGTAACTCAGGTGGGCGTAATCACTTGGCGTAGCAAATACATCCAGCTTTTCAGCTTCACTATATGAAGTATTAGTTGGAATGTATAGTGTACAATCTATACCTATTGCGCTCAGTGCTATATCAACGTAATCTCGTAAAACATCGATGCTCGCTCTGGGTAGCATTCTTGTAGTCATTAGTTAACTCCCATAATACTTTTGATTCGATCAACGTCATCTGAACTAATCTCTTCATCAGCCAAGAGTTCTCTTAAATCATTGATAGTACGAAGATACTGATAACGATTTACAAACTTAAAGGTTGCATTCACATCCCGCCACTTCTTTGCTAACTTAACATCATCTAATGCCTGTTCAGGAGTAGCCGGTTTAGAAGCTTTACGTCGTGCATCAGTCCATTCACCTTTTTTCTTGTATAAAACTTCTATATCATCTTCAATTTCATTGAGTTTATCTTGCAATTTTTGGAGTAATCTTTTCTTATCCTCTCCTGACATCCTCTCCATAGCTTGTTTAATAACAGTATGATCAATTACATCTCGCTTCAATTCACCAAAAAGAACATCTGCATCCTCTACTGCACTTCTAATATCATCTGCAATATGAGTAAAATCATCATAAGGATCGAAGTTCATAGGAACAATTTTAGGGCCAACTAACCATTCATCTTTTAGTAAGTCGTAGCAGCCATCACTCATAAGATCTTGCTTTGGATCTAATTGGATGTAAATTTCGGCTGGATGACTTGAAATCCAGCCATCTATCTTAGCCCTATTGGTATTAAACCATTTGATCACATTATCCTGGAATTCTTCTATAGTCATATTCTTAATTCACTACACAAAATCTTAACTCTATCTTCTGTTGAAAAAACTTCGTCCAGTACTCCTTGTTGGTGTTAACTTTGCTATTACAACTACAGCAAAGAGTTATGAAATCAAATTCATTTGTACAGTTATTCATCTTATCATGATTAATATGATGAATAGCCAGATTTCTTCCTTCTTCCTCTTTTGTTTTTCCACAAAGTTGGCAGATGTTATTATCTCTTTCTCTGATTAGAATTTTAAATTCATTATTGAATTCAAATGCATAAGGAAAATTAGAAACCCCACCTTGCCAGTTGGGGCTATTTTCACCAAGATTGGCTCCACAAAGTTTTTGCTTTATTTCTCTAGCCTTTTCTTCCCCATAATACTCTTCATAAGTTTTACCCTTAATCTCTGGTGTCCTTCCCCTCATCCAATTGTTTTCTAACTTAGCGTCTCTTATCTTTTCCCTTACCTCTAGCCTTTTAGAAGGATTGGATTCTCCAGATTTTCCCTGTTTTTGCTTTATTTCTCTAGCCTTTTCTTCCCCAAAGTACTCTTCGTATGTTTTTCCATATAACGGATGGGCTTCTCCCCTATTTCTACCCAACTGGGCTTCCCTTTGTATTTGTTTTATTTCTTTTGCCCGGTTCTCTCCATAACATTCATTATAAGTTTTCCCAGCTAATGGATGATTTCCACCTGATTTCTTTCCTCTTATCTTTTCAGCCTTAATACTTCCATAAATTTCTTCATAAGTCTTCCCCTGTTTGTTTGACATTACAGAACCCGGGAACATTTCAAAGTACTCACTAGAAGTAATAGCATGAGTTTTCTTCAAATGAGTATTAGTTATACTCTTGTAAAACTGATGGCAAAGTTTACACTCAATCATTCTAAATACTTTCTTAATTTTTCCATGTCAGGAACAATATGAATATCCAGATCCGATTCAGGTAAAAATTGATTAGTAGCT
>Ga0209977_10000100_pt1 | contig 31403 bp, 24 predicted proteins | sample SumtaG_2_FD_183113 | JGI IMG/M metagenome (GOLD analysis project Ga0209977, IMG submission 183113) | Deep subsurface microbial communities from Indian Ocean to uncover new lineages of life (NeLLi) - Sumatra_00607 metaG (SPAdes) (version 2) | ecosystem: Environmental > Aquatic > Marine > Oceanic...
AGAAATTCCTTTACTTATCTCAAATTGTTGTCCTCAGCTCAAACCTCTTGTTACAACTGCTATCTATACTGGCATGAGACAAGGTGAACTTTTTAGGTTGAAATGGTCAGATGTTGATTTTAGGCACAATTTAATTTATGTTGAACATACAAAAAGTGGGGAGTCACGCCAGATACCTATGAATGAAGAAGTAAGAAAAGTTTTGCTTCGTCTTAAATCAAAATCTTCACATAAGTATGTTTTTCTAAACAGGTTTGGAAGACCTTTCAAGGATGTAAGAACAGCATTTAAGACTGGCTTGAGAAAGTCAAACATAAAGAATTTCAGATTTCATGATTTGCGACACACTTTTGGTTCGCATTTGGCAATGGCCGGTGTTCCACTTCTTACAATCAAGGAGCTGATGGGACATAAGACCATTGAGATGACAGTGCGATATGCACATCTATCTCGAAAGCATAAAGAAGCAGCAGTTGAAGCATTTTTGAGAAGAGTTGAATTTACTGAAAAACACATTTTTAACACAGTTGGTGAAAAAAAGGAGAAAAGTAAATCTTTTAAGTCTTGATATTAAATAACTTGCGCCTGTAGCTCAACGGATAGAGCGTCGGACTTCGAATCCGCAGGTTGCGCGTTCGAATCGCGCCAGGCGCGCCAGAATTGCTGAAAGCGGTTAGCTTATAGTTATAAATCACAACATTACACCGCAACCAATGGTAGCAAATAAAAAATATTAAACAGAAATCATCAAAAAGTAAATAGCGTTTACTAATCCACTAAATTAAAAAACAAAAGGGCGGACACATGGGTCCACCCCTACAACCTTTTCAACAAAGGGACTTGTTCTCGGCAAGTGAGAAATAAGTTTAGCGAGTCAAGTTTTCCCTTAATCCCATTTCCTCACCGAACTTGATTCACTCCAAAACACACAAAACTATTTCCGCAACAACACCGTTGTTGCACTCCAAAAAGCGCAGGCTAAAGCCTGCGGCTACCTAAAAGTTAAGAGTGGAAAGTTAATAAATTGTTTCATTAGTTTGATTAGCTTGATTGGTTTGGTTGGTTTAAAGGAAGTTACTGCAGAACAGCAACACTGCAAAACTGCAGAACTTCTGGAAGAATGAGATTGCTTTCCTTCGGCTACGCTCAGGACAGGCTCCACTTAGGAACTCGCAATGACAAATATGATAAAAGTAATATATAGTGTTATTTTTCAGCAGGAAATGCTTTATCTAAGTTTATCTTAAAGTTATTTGGAAATTTACTCTGTAACTAAACTACCCTACCCCCTGTTCCTTCCTTATACAGATCTACATCTTAAGAATTCTTTCAGATTAAGTATATATTCTTCAACGTGAGGTATTGCTTCAGTAACTAAATCGATATCAACTCTGTTTGCTCTTGTCATAGTAAACAATTTCTTCAAATATGGAACTGTACTTCCAGAAATTATTTTAACCTCTCCAAGTTTCACAAAAACATCCATCACATTTACTGGCTCTTCAAGTATAATGTTGTTAAACATCTTTCCTTGATTCATTGCAACAATCTTTTGACCAATTTCAGCAGTTGTGTACGATATACCAGAAACGAAATATTTTACCTGGTCAATATCGTGTTTCTTTGAACTCTCCTTTGACTTCCATGATAATTTCTGTAGTTTTAGTAAATTTTTCTCGAGCGAACGTAATTCCTTCAACAGATCTTCTTTATTCATTATCGGTCATGTTTTTGAAATTAGATAACCTAATTAATATATATTTATATAACTTATCTTTATATCTGTCAAGGAAAATCTTTGAGATTCTTCGGAAAACTAATCAGAGATATCTGCAGTTTTGCTGTTGCACAGTGCTGCCGTGCTGCAGAAATTCATTTTGAACCAATTAGAGCAATTGGACTAATAAGACAATTGAAAACTTTTTGCTATTAACTGTTGATTGTAATTTTTACTTTATACTCAGACTATGTCTTGTGGTACCAGAAATAAATTGCACATATAACAATATATAATAATATGATACTGAGCATGGTTGTTCTCTCACTTTTTAGTGCCTTTTTGAAGTCGGGTCTTACTAAACCTCCCTCGAGATACGCTTTCAGTTTCGGGAAAAAAGACGGTACATTACGTATGTATTTCATGTAATCTTCCCCAAATCTCTCTTTAAGAAATTCTTCTTCGAAGCGTATGATGAAAAAATATTGAATGCTGAAAAGCAGTATGTACAATATAATAAACCATGGGAAGAATGTGTTTGCTGAAATTACAACTCCAAGCGAAATAAAGAAATTGCCAAGGTATATGGGATTTCTCACATAGCCATAAGGACCGTTTGTAACAAGGATATCTGACTGAACATTTTTTGAACGGGTTGTGAGTCCCGTATAACTTACACTTATGAGTCGAATTATCTCTCCACAGATAGAGATAAAAAACCCTATACTTATTGTTACTATAGAAGGTTTTGAAAAGAGAAAAAGAATGATAATTAAGAGAAGAGGAGTGAGACTCCTGTACCTGTAAAGAAATGCTCCGATTTTCACGCTCTTTTTTACTATAACAGTTTTTCATTCAAGACAGAGGACATGAGATCAAAAGCATATAGACGAAATTACGAAATTATGGAATTAATAGATTGTTTCTGAAGTTTATAAATTTCATTTTTTGTCATCTTTTTGTTTCGGAATCCGTCACTTCTTCATCCTTAAGACGTTTCCCTATTTGCCCCTCTCTTTCTATAATATTCTTAACTATCATATTTGCAACCGATAATGCTTCCCTTGCTTCATCTGCACTCACCTTTGGGGGAGTTCTATTTCTTATGCTCGAAAGAAACGATTCAATCTCCAATTTTAGTGGCTCACCAATCGGAACAGCAAGTTTATCCCTTTCTATGTAAGGTTTCCCATTCTTAAAGACCCTCTTATAATATTCAACTGAATGGTCAAGATAGTTAATGGAAATATAAGAATCTGTTTGGAAGAATCTGATTTTCCTCATCTTCTCTTTCGAGACCCTTGATGTGGTAAGGTTGGCAATAGTTCCATTCTCAAATTCAATCCTTGCATTTGCGATATCAAATTCTTTACTCAGTACAGGTACACCAACAGCCTCAATCCTTTTGATCTTACTCCTAACCGAAGAAATAACAATATCAATATCATGAACCATAAGGTCATAGATTACTGGAATTTCAACCCCTCTTTTCTTGAAAGGTGAGAGCCTGTGAGATTCAATGAATAATGGGTTTCTTATCAGTGGCAAAGAAGCAATGATTGCAGGATTAAACCTCTCTATGTGACCAATTTGGAAAACAATATCCTTCCCCTTGGCAATCTTGATGAGTTTTTCTGCCTGTGATAATGTTTCTGAGATGGGTTTTTCAAGAAGAAGGTGTTTACTTCGCAAAAGTACATCTTTTGCAACCTCAAAATGTAAAGGGGTAGGAACAGCTATGCTGACAGCATCAACATTTTCAAGTAGTCTGCCTCTTTCCTTATAATATGTTGTGTTATATCTTTCTGCAATTTCCTTTCCTTGCGGACCAGAAACATCACATACCCCAACAAGGTCAACATCCTTTATAGAACTGTAAAGTCTGGCATGATGCTGCCCAAGGTAACCAACTCCTATTACTCCTACCGATAACTTACCCACACCACCCCTTACATCTCCCAAAAAACGAAATTGGGAAATTCATACTGACAGACTCCTTTTTGATTTTCGTATTTTCCTATTTTCGTAATTTCGGACTCTGAAAATTTCGATTTTCGCATTTTCGTTATTTCAAAATATAACTGCTACACCTTTTCTGTTGCTACACCCTTTGCTATTTTCTCAAAAACAAGCTTGTTGTCTTTTCTCTCGACAAGAATTGTATCTCCCCGTATGAACTTCTCTGAGAGGATTTCTTCAGCAAGGGGATCTTCAAGCAAACGCTGGATTGCACGTCTAAGCGGACGTGCTCCATATGAGGGATCAAATCCTTCCTCTACCAAAAGCTCCCTTGATTTCTCACTAAGTTCAATATCAAAACCTCTTTCTTTAACCCGTGATTTTACCTTTGAAAACATAATATCAATAATTGACAGCATCTCTTTTTTACCAAGAGCATGAAAGACAACAATATCATCGACCCTGTTTAGGAATTCAGGATTAAAACGCCTATTCACCTCATCAAGCAATCTTGTTTTCATATTTTCGTAATCCCCGTTTTCATCTGTCTTATGAAAACCAAGGCTTGTTCCATGTTTAATTTCCTTTGAACCAATATTTGAAGTCATAATCAGAACAGTATTTTTGAAGTTTACCTTTCGCCCAAAACTATCAGTAAGATGACCGTCTTCCAGGATCTGAAGCAGGATGTTAAAAACCTCTTGGTGAGCCTTTTCTATTTCATCAAGAAGAACCACAGAATAAGGACGTCTCCTCACCTTCTCTGTCAATTGTCCTCCTTCATTATAACCAACATATCCAGGTGGTGCTCCCACAAGCCTTGAAACGGCAAATTTTTCCATGTATTCACTCATATCGACCCTAATAAGTGCATCTTCACTATCAAAGAGAAACTCGGCAAGTGCCTTCCCCAGTTCTGTTTTTCCTACGCCTGTTGGTCCAAGAAAGATAAAAGAACCGATTGGTCTCCTTGGGTCTTTCAGCCCCGTCCTACCCCTTCGTATTGCTTTTGAAATCACTGCTAAGGCTTCATCCTGTCCAACAACCTTTTTTCTTAAACCATCCTCCATTCTTAGAAGTTTTATCTGCTCCTTCTCCTCAAGTTTGAAAAGTGGAATCCCTGTCCACATTGATATTACTTCCCTTATAACTTCAGCTGTTACCTGTATTTCCTGAGTACTTATCTCCTTTTCCCATTTTTTCCGTACTTTTCTTATCTCTTCTTCGTGTTTATCCTGTTTATCCCTGAGTAGCGCTGCTTTCTCATAATCCTGCTCCTTAACTGCATCTCTTTTCTGTTGTTCAAGTTCCTCCATTTTTTTCTCAAGTCTGTTAATATCCGGTGCAGAAGGAAAATTGGCAAGTTTCACCCTCGCACCTGATTCATCAATAACATCAATTGCTTTATCAGGAAGGAATCGATCAGTAATATATCTCTCTGAAAGAGACGCTGCAGCAACAATTGCCTCATCCGTATACTTTACTGCATGATGTTCCTCATATCTGTATTTAAGACCTTCTAATATCTCTATAGTATCCTCCACAGATGGTGGATTAATCATAATAGGCTGGAATCTTCTTTCCAATGCACCCTCTTTTTCAATGTACTTCCGGTACTCTTCTAAAGTAGTAGCTCCTATGCATTGGAGTTCTCCGCGTGCGAGTGCAGGCTTTAACATATTCGATGCATCTATTGCGCCTTCTGCGGCACCAGCACCTACTATTGTATGAAGTTCATCAATAAAGAGTATTATAGTGTCAGAGTTTCTTATCTCATTGAGGATAGCCTTCAGCCTTTCCTCAAATTGACCTCTATATTTTGTACCTGCAACAACAGAGGCAAGGTCGAGACTCAGGACTGTCTTTCCCCATAGGACTTCAGGAACATTCCTTTTTATTATCTTCTGTGCAAGTCCTTCTGCTATTGCTGTTTTGCCAACACCCGGTTCTCCTATCAAAACAGGATTATTCTTCTTTCTTCTCGAAAGCACCTGAATAACCCTCTCTATCTCCTTTTCCCTTCCAATAACCGGGTCAAGCTTATTTTCTTTAGCAAGTTTTGTCAAATTTCTGCAGAAGTAATCGAGTGCAGGTGTCTTTGATTTCTTGTTATCTTTTGCATCATAAAGGGTTGGTGGAAACCCTCCAAGCAGTTTTATAATTTCTGTTTTAGCAATATCATATGAAACCCCATACTCGGAAAGAATCCTGGCAGGTGAGCTATCCCTCTTTCTTAGAAGCCCAAGCAGTATATGTTCAGTTCCCACATGTTTATGGTCGAGTTTCTTTGCCTCATCTATAGCTAAGCTAACCACGTGCCGAGCATCCTGCCCGAGAGGTATCTCTCCTGAAGCCAGACCTCCCACTTCGCCTTCGCTTATCAATTTCTGAAGCGATCTTGAAATTTTCTCAAGATTCACACCGAGGTTTGTTAGTACCATAACAGCAACACCGTTACCTTCCTTTATCAATGCAAGAAGAATATGTTCTGCAGTCACACTGTCATTACCATTTGAAGCAGCTTCCTGTCTAGCAATATACCATAATTTTCTCACCCTTTCTGTAAATCTCTCATCCATCATTTTCTCCCCCTGTTCTCAAGAGATAAATCTTCTTTTACAAACAAAGCCCTGGTTTGGTCTCTCTCATAATTATCCATTTTTTTATTGTATAAGAGTTGCAGATGTGCAGGTTGTATATATATAAGTAATTTATTCAACTGTTTAATTCCTATATTTCTAATTATTCCAAGTCCAACACCAAGCCGTACCGCAGACGACAAATTTATGACCTCTTCAGACGTAAGTAGCTGTGCATAATTCAGAACCCCATATGCTCTCCAGATTTTGTCCTCTATCTGAACCTGTGCATTCTTTATTAGAACCTCTCTCGCATTTCTCTCCTGTTCCACAATATCTTTTACAACCTCTGTAACTAATGAAATGATGCTTTCTTCGCTTCTACCAAGGGAGACACTGCTTGATAGCTGGAAGAAATTTCCCTTCACTTCGCTTCCTTCACCATAGAGACCTCTTACGAGAATCTTTTTTGCTTTTAGTTTTCTAATAATCTTTTCGACCTCACCCGTTATAACAAGTGCAGGAAGATGAACAAGAGCGGATGCTCTCAAACCTGTCCCAATATTTGTTGGACAAGATGTTAGATAACCAAATTCTTTATCAAATGCATATTGAAACCTCATCCCTATCTCATCATCCAATAGACTAAGAAAATCGTATATCTCAAATAGCTGTAGACCACCTGCAAAACCCTGGATGCGTAAATGGTCCTCTTCATTAACCATTATAGAAACCCTTTCCTCTTCATCTATCATTGCACCACTCATATCGTATTCGAAACAGAGATCAAAACTTACAAGATGTCTTTCAACAAGAAAATCTTTCTCTAGTGGTGATAGCTCGTGCATTTCAAAAAAGTAACCATTTTTAAAGTTGTCAATGCCCAGTATTCCATCTGATAATTCATTAAAGAGTTTCCTCTTTTCCTCTTTTGATGAACTAATAGTAAATCTATGATTTTGTAAATTTCTTGCAAATCTGATCCTTGATGAAAAAACAATCTCTGAGTAAGGACCTTTGGAGTCCATCCACCGACTTGGTTTTTTCACCATCCTATCGATCTTATTGCTCTTATTCATTCTCTTCTATTTTGAGAGAAAGGGTTTTTATCTTATCTCTTAACTCTGCTGCAAGTTCGTATTCCTCTTTCTTTACTGCATCATCCAATGCGTTTTCTACTTCCCTTATCTTCCTTTTCAAAAGTAATTTTCTTTTATCAACGACAGGAACCTTCCCTTTATGTTTCCCTTTTCCGTGTAATTCTCTTACAATAGTGTTAATATACGGTCTGAAAGTACTATAACATTGAGGGCATCCGAGTTTACCTTTTTTTCCTACATTGTACAATTTCCATCCACAAAGAGGGCATTCAGCATTACGAGGAACCTTTTCTTTTTTCACTGTTTCTATATTTTTCTTAGATGGTTTCGTGAGTGGCAGGAACCCTTTTTTCTTTGCACATTTCTCACAGATATAGAATTCTACCTTCTCACCATTAATAACTTTCGTATATTTAATCCTACCCTCCTCCATTCCACAGATCTCACACATCATTTTCTACCCCCTGAATTTTTCCATCTTTCATCTTTATTACATTACCAATTTTGTTAGCAATATCCTTATTGTGGGTTACAACAATAAGAGTGATTCCCTCACTGCGATTGAGTTCCAAAAGCATCGATAGAAGTAGATCGCTGTTCTTACTGTCAAGATTCCCTGTTGGTTCGTCAGCAAATATAACAGATGGATTATTCACAAGTGCCCGTGCAACTGCTACTCTCTGTTTTTCTCCGCCTGAGAGTTCATTTGGTTTATGGTCAAATCTGTCCGAAAGGCCAACCTTTACAAGTAAGTTCTCTGCAACCTTTCTCGCTTTCTTTGCATTCATTGCATCAATAACAGAAGGCATCATCACATTTTCTAATGCACTGAACTCAGGCAAAAGATGATGGAACTGAAAGATAAAACCTATTTTCTTATTTCTTATTCTTGAAAGTTCCCTATCTGGAAAGTCGTACATACTGCTGTTATCAAGGATAACCTTTCCCTCTGTTGGGCGATCAAGGCCCCCAAGGATATGAAGAAGCGTACTCTTTCCAGCACCTGATGGACCAACGATTGTGTGTATCATACCTTTCTTAAAAGTTACATCAATCCCTTTAAGCACCTCAAGTCTCTCCTTACCTGTCACAAATACCCTTCTTATATTAATCCCTTTAATCAACACCTCATTAGTTGGCATTCTTCACCTCTCCTTCATACCTTATTCATATCTAATTGCCTTCACAGGGTCGAGTCTTGAAGCCTTCATTGCTGGATAGATGGTTGCAATAAAACTAATCAGTATGGAGGCGATTGCTACTATTAAAAAATCATCAAATACCATATGCACTGGCAGGGTATCAATAAAGTAAACATCACCGGGGAGCGAGATGAATTTATACTTTCCAAGGAGAAACGAGATTATGAAACCAACAATAATACCGAGTGTAGTTCCAACTGCACCGATAATAAGTCCTTGAAACATAAAAATCTTCATTATCTGTCTACTGGATGCACCCAAAGATTTAAGAATTCCAATATCTTTGGTTCTCTGGATCACAATCATTATAAGAGTTCCAATAATATTGGATGCTGCAACTACTATTATAAGGGTGAGAATAATAAACATAACCGTCTTTTCGAGTTTTAATGCAGCAAATAGACTTCTGTTCATTCGTATCCAGTGGTTTGTTCTAAAAGGAAAACCCAGTTTTTCTTCTATTTCCTGTGCGATCTCAGGAGCTTTATATATATCATCAACTTTTACCTCAATGCCTGTGACAGCATCTTCCATTCCAACAAGTTTCTGTGCACTGGAAAGGGAGACATATGCCAACGCAGCATCATACTCAAACATCCCTGCCTCAAAAATACCAACAACCCTGAATGTCTTAAATTTAGGTATGGGACCCATTGGAGTTGGGGTAAAATTGGCAGTTGAAAAGATTCTTAATTCATCGCCTGTATGAACTCGGAGGTTATCAGCAAGGATTGAACCGATAACGATACCTGGTGTATCCCCACCGGTAAGATTAAAATCGCCGTATTTGATCTTCGACTCTATATCACTCACATCTGAGAGGTTATTTTTATCCACACCTCGTAGAACAATTCCATCTACATAATTATCGTGATTTATCATAACCTTAGTATAAATAAATGGCGATGAACCAGTTACATGTGGGGTGTTTCTAACAACGGAGAGTACTGAATCATAATCCGTCACAGGTTCATTAAAATATTTCAAGACTGCAATATGTGCATTTGTTCCAAGTATCTTATCCCTTAAATCCTTTTGAAATCCACTCATAACGGAAAGAACAATGAGGATTGTTGCAACACCAATGAATACACCGCAAATAGATATTATCACTATAATCGTCTGAAATATGGTTGATCTTTTCGCTTTTAAGTATCTTCTTGCTACAAAGTATTCAAACTTCATTCTTTGCTTTTGAGTTGCGGGAAGACAATTACTTCCCTGATGGATGGAATATCCGTTAAAAGCATTACTAATCTGTCTACACCTATTCCCAGTCCGCCGGTTGGGGGCATACCGTATTCCATTGCTTTAAGGAAATCCTCATCTAACTCCTGTATCTCCCCTTCTCCCATCTCTTTCATGCTCTTCTGCTGCTCGAAACGTTCCCTCTGGTCAAATGGATCATTCAGTTCACTGAAGGCATTACCGATCTCTATCCCTGCTATCACAGGTTCAAATCTCTCTACGAGTTCGGGGTTTTTTCTGTGCTTCTTTGCAAGTGGTGAAATTTCGAGTGGGTAATCAATCACAAACGTAGGCTGGATAAGTTTTGGCTGCACCATCTCATCGAATATCTCATCGAGGATTTTACCTTTACCTGCATTCTCATCAATATCAATTCCGTGATCTCGTGCAAAAGTGTAAGCCTTACCTCTTGTTACCTCAGATAGGTTCTCTCCTGTTAATGATTCAATTCCTTCGTAAAAACCGAGCCGTTTCCACGGCCTCGATACATCAATTTCATTTCCCTGAAAATTAAACTTCAGGCTTCCAAAAAGTGCCTTAGTAATCCCTGTAACAATCTCTTCGGTAAGATCCATCATATCGGCATAATCTGCATATGCCTCATAAGCTTCCAGCATAGTAAACTCAGGAATGTGAGTTCTGTCAATCCCTTCATTTCTAAAATCCTTGCATATCTCATAAACCTTTTCAATCCCGCCAATAATTAATCTTTTCAAATAGAGTTCATCAGAAATACGGAGGAAGTAATCCCTTTCGAGAGCATTATAATATGTTTTGAACGGCTGTGCAAATGCGCCACCGTAGAGCGGTTGCAACGTTGGTGTCTCTACCTCTATAAAACCTTTACTATCCAATATTTCACGCATCTTTTTTATAATCTTTGCTCTCATTACAACCATCTCTCTCACATCCTTATTCATAATGAGGTCAAGATATCTCTTCCTATATCGTATCTCTTTATCTTTCAATCCATGCCATTTCTCAGGTAAAGGAAACACTGATTTAGAGAGGAACTCAAATCCCTTTACGAGTAATGTGAGTTCCCCTGTGCCTGTTTTAAATATCTCACCTTGGGCACCTATGAAATCACCTATGTCAATAAGATCAACTATCTCAAATAGTTTTTTATCAAGTTTATCCTTCCTGAAATATATCTGGAGCTTTCCTGACTCATCCTTAATATCTGCGAAAACAGTCTTTCCATGTCCTCTTTTTGCCATTATTCTTCCTGCAATAGCAACGGAATTAGCTCCTACCATCTCTTCTTCTTTCTCCCTGATTTCTTTTATGATGTGGGTTCTGACAAACTTGTAAGGATAAGGATTTAAACCCAATCCTTTCAGTTTTTCAAGTTTCTCAATCCGTATCTTTTTCTGATCCAGTATTTCTTCCATTTTTACTCTTTCTCCAAATATACTACTCTTTGTTTTATATTATAATCAGAAAATTATAATTTGTCAAGAATTTTAAATCTTGTTACAATTAAACGCCTTCACCAACCAAACTCATTAACCAAAAATGAAGCAGAGTTAGAAAGAGTACACAGGGAATTATTTTTATTATTAACAGGGATTGTAAGGGATTGTTTTTGTTTTTTCTTTTTTTGCTTGACTTTTTTTAGGTTCTCTGTTATATAAAGTGAACATCCAGCAATAGAGATTACTCGCTTTGCTGGATTTAATAACAAATGGTATCAAAAGCCATAAGGAGGTTTCATGGCGTTAAAAATTGGTATCAATGGTTTTGGACGTATTGGAAGATTGGTATTCAGGATAGGAACGAAGAATCCTGAATTCGATTTTGTAGCTGTAAATGATATTACAGATGCAAAGACACTCGGTCATCTGCTCAAGTACGACTCTGCACATGGTATCTTTGATGCAGATGTTAAGGTAGAAAACGATGAAATTATCGTAAATAATGACAGGTTCAAGGTTTTTGCAATCAAAGACCCAAAGGAACTCCCCTGGAAGGAACTCGGAGTTGGTATTGTTGTCGAATCTACTGGTATTTTCCGCAGCAGGGAAACGGCAGCGATGCACCTCGAAGCAGGTGCAAAGAAGGTGATTATCTCTGCACCGGGAAAAGGTGAACCACCTGATTTCACCTGTGTCCTTGGGATAAATGAAAATGACTATGACCCCAAAAAACACCATGTAATCTCAAATGCCTCCTGCACTACAAACTGTTTTGCTCCGATGACAAAGGTTCTGAATGACAATTTTAAGATAAAGAGGGGTTTTATGACAACCATCCATGCCTATACTGCTGATCAGAGATTGCTTGATGCTCCACACAAGGACCTTAGAAGGGCACGGGCAGCTGCACATTCCATCGTTCCCACAACAACAGGTGCAGCAAAAGCGATAGCAATCGTTATCCCTGAACTTGCAGGAAAACTTGATGCAATTGCAATAAGGGTACCGGTAATAAACGCATCCTTAGTTGATTTTGTTTGTGAAGTAGGGAAGAGCACAACTCCCGAGGAGGTTAATGAAGCGTTCAAAACGGCAGCAGATGGTCCGTTTAAGGGACTCATCCAATACAGTGAAGACCCTCTCGTTTCAGTAGATATTATAGGAAACCCCTATTCAATGATATTCGATTCGCTTACAACAAAGGTGATGGAAGGAAATCTTATTAAGGTGCTCGGCTGGTACGACAATGAATGGGGATATTCAGCCAGACTCATTGACCTCATTAAATTTGTTGGGGAAAAACTGTAATGTATCATAATAAACTAAAGATAACGGATATTAAACTGAATAATAAAAGGGTCTTTACAAGAGTAGACCTAAATGTACCAATTGATAAAGAGTGTAACATCACAGATGATTACAGAATTGTATCAGTCCTCCCTACTATAAAATACATTTTAGAACAAGGTGGAAAACCCATTCTTGCTTCTCATCTTGGAAGACCAAAAGGTAAAGTAGTCCCAGAACTCTCCTTGAAACCTGTCCAGAAGAGGCTTCAGGAACTTCTTGATACAGAGGTTATATTTCCTGAGAATGTAGTTGGTGAGGACGTTGTTAAGATTAGCAATGACTTAAAAGAGGGGTCCGTTTTACTCCTGCAAAATCTTCGCTTCGATCCGGGTGAGAAGAAGAATGACCCTGAATTCAGTAAACATCTCTCTCTCCTTGGAGATGTATACGTAAATGATGCCTTTGGAACTGCTCACAGAGCACATGGTTCTGTCTCTGGAATCACAAAATTTTATGAGAAAAGGGCAATGGGTTTTTTGATGGAAAAAGAGATAAAATGGCTCGGCTATGCAGCAGAGAACCCTGAAAAACCATTTATAGCAGTTCTTGGCGGTGCAAAGATATCGGATAAGATAGACATAATAATGAATCTTATACCGAAAGTGGATACTATTCTTGTTGGCGGAGCAATGGCTTTTACATTCCTTAAGGCTCAGGGTGTATCAGTTGGTGATTCACTCGTTGATGATGAGAAACTACTTGAAGCGACAAAAATACTCAAGTACGCAATAGAAAAGAAAACGAATTTTGTCCTTCCCAGTGATTTTGTTGTTGCCACTGCTCTTTCAAATGATGCTAAAACAAATGTCGTAGAGAAGGATAAGATACAGGAAGGATGGATGGGACTTGACATAGGTCCAATGACAACAAAAATATTCAACAATGGACTTTTAACTGCGAAGACTATATTCTGGAACGGACCTATGGGGGTTTTCGAGATGGAAAATTTCAAGAATGGAACAATGGAAATTGCTAAAACGATTGCAGAGGCAACCAAGAAAGGCGCTGTCTCTGTAATGGGTGGTGGTGACAGTGTTTCTGCAGTAAAAATGGCAGGTCTCGAGAAATCCTTTACCCACATTTCAACAGGTGGTGGTGCTTCACTCGAATTTATGGCTGGTAAAGAACTTCCTGGAATCGTCTCGCTCTCAGACAAGGAGGAAATTTGAGAAGATACCTCATCGCTGGAAACTGGAAAATGAATAAAACCAATAATGAAGCAATTGACCTTGCAAGAAGGATAGTCTTGAATACAAAAGGAATTGAAAAAATCGATATTGTAATCTGCCCTCCATTCACAGCACTTGCACCTGTCTATGATGCAATAAAGGATTCGAACGTTCGACCTGGTGCACAGAATATGTATTATGCAGATGAGGGTGCCTATACAGGAGAAATTTCTGGAAAATTTCTTAAAGCCATGGGTTGCGAATTTGTAATAATCGGGCATTCTGAAAGAAGAAAGTATTTTAGTGAAAGTGATACTGATGTAAACAAGAAGATAAAGAAAGCACTGGGGTTTGGTATCACCCCAATCGTATGTGTAGGCGAAACACTTGAAGAAAGAGAAAAGGGTAAAACAGAAGACGTTGTAAAAAAAGAGATTATTGGAGCTCTACAAGAGCAAACTGATAAGGAAAAAATAATCTTTGCATACGAACCTATATGGGCAATTGGCACAGGAAAAACCGCTCAACCTGAAGATGCAAATAAGATTCATAACCTTATAAGGAATATTATTAAAACCGATTTTGGAATGGATGAAACTGTTGTTAGGGTACTCTATGGCGGTAGTGTGAACCCATCAAATGCTGAAGCACTGATGTCGCAACCAGATATTGATGGTTCGCTAGTTGGTGGGGCAAGCCTTGATGCGAAAAGTTTCGTAGAAATAATAACGACTTCAGCGAACCTCGCATAGGAGGAAAATATGTTTGCTATATTATTACCGATACATATCTTAGTCTCTATTCTTCTCATCCTTGTTGTTCTTCTACAGCAAGCTAAGGGAGCAGGGCTTTCACCTGTTTTTGGTGGTGGCCAGAGTGTCTTTGGGGCAAGAGGTGCTGCTCCATTCCTTTCAAGACTGACGGCAATACTTGCTGTTCTTTTTATGGTCACATCAATCATACTTGCTATTACTCCACGATTCAGATTAAGACAAGGAGGAATAGAAGAAGACCTAAGAAAAGACCTCACTCCACGAGAGACCGTTCCTGCGATGCCGGGAAGAGAAACCGAAGTACCATTAGAACCTCCAGGTGGTGAGTAAACCCCGTTAGAATATCACCCCGTAGATATTATCAACAGGGTGAAAAAGTGGAAGATTTTTTAAACCCCGTGGAAAGCCACAGTGCATTCTAACGGGGTAAAGAGAGAAAAAAGGAGAATAGATGAAAGCAGTGATGGAAGCAGGTGGTTTTCAGTATACAGTTCAGGAAGCTGAAAAGATAAAAATACCAAAACTTGATGCAAAGATTGGCGATAAGATAAAATTTGATAAAATCCTTGCAATTGTAGATGGAAAAAAATCACAATTCGGTAAACCATATCTCAAGGGATATTTTGTTGAAGGAGAAATTATATCACAGGGTAGATATCCGAAGGTCATTGTATTCAAATTTAAGAGAAGGAAAGGTTACAAAAGAAAGAAAGGACATCGTCAATCTTATACTGAGATACTCGTAAAGAAGATATCGACTAAAAAAGCCGCAGAAAAAAAATCAGATACTAAAAAACAGAAAAGTCCGTCTGATTCAAAAAAAAAATAACGGAGGAACATTATGGCACATAAAAAAGGTGTAGGTTCTTCAAGGAATGGCAGAGACAGTAAACCCAAATATCTTGGTGTCAAAAGATTCTCGGGTGAATTTGTAAATGCAGGTACAATAATCGTCAGACAGAGAGGAACGAAAGTACACCCAGGGAACAATGTTGGGAAAGGAAAAGATGATACACTGTTCGCCCTCATAACTGGAATTGTCACCTTTGAACCTTTTGGAAAAAAGAAAAAAAGAGTGAGCGTCTACGCAGAAGCGTAGCCACCACCCTACCCAGTTTTAGCCACAGATTTACACAGAAAATCACTGAATAATTTCTATCTCCCCCTGTCCAACCAATTAATAGAAACGGATATATTTCGCTATTATCGTTTCTATCGTTTAGAACGTTTAATAAACGGAAATACTAAAAACTCTTTGTATCTTTTTCGGAGTGCAACAACGATGTTGTTGCAAATCAAAATCACCGATTTTTCACTCCAAAAAGATTTTGGGTGAGGAAGTTGGGATATTATAATTGTAAAGAGTGTTTATAATTCCTCTTGTTTATCTACACTTCAGGATTTTGTAGTTTACTTTGCCGATGAGTTTTCACTCATATTCATCGTCAGATTATTCTATCTTTTTTACTTGATAGACGGCGCGGCCGATGACTTCGAGTTCGTCGCCTCCCTTAAGTATTATTGGTGGATAATCAGTATTTTCTGACATCAGATAAGTTTTCCCATCCTTAACGAGTAATCTTTTTATTGTTACATCATTGTTGACTCTAAATGCTCCGATTTGTCCAGATGACACTTTTGTTTTCGGTGAGATAATCACGATTTCTCCATCATCAATTTTTGGATACATGCTCTTTCCAGATACTATCAGTGCGAACGCTTTCGGATCTTTTAAATCTATTGGGATTAAGACCCAATCAATTATGTAATCTTCAATTGGAGTTTCTGGAAATCCCGCTGGCACGGTACTAAGGACGGGAACAGGACGAACGGGAATCTTAGCTGAGATTTTTTCCTTAATTTCATATTTTGCACGAGATTCAGTAAACTTGCGTCCCTTATACATTTCACCTTCCCCAGTCATTAACCAATCAAGGGAAATATTACACTTTTTTGATATATTTATCATAATTGATATATTTTGCTTTGTTGCGTTATTTTCGTATCGACTTAAAGAAACTATGTTGTTTAGACCGATTAGTTTTGCAAATTCCTTTTGTTTCAAGCCTTTTAGTCTTCTCACTTGTTTTATACGGTCTCCAACAGTTTCCATAATTTTTAGTTTATTTTCATAAAATGAAATTTTTTACTTGACAAAAGTTATCATGTCTGATATATTGTCGTAGTCAACATTTAGACTAAGGGAGTATAATGAAGAAAATTAAACCTGTCAAGAAAAAAATTAATGAGAGAGAAGTAAGGTTAAAAATCCTGATGTTGAAAGCAGGATTGAAATTAGAGGATGTTGCAAAACCCACGGGATATTCAATCCATATGGTTTCAAAATATTTGAAAGGAATTCGTAAGTCAAAAAGACTCGACGAGTTTTTTGAAAAACTAAGAACCAAACTAAGGGGGAATAAAAATGCCAACTTTTCGGGAAGTTAAGTTAAAAAACCTTATGATTCAAATGGGCGTTACCGGTGCTGAAGTTGCAAAGGAAAATAATTGCTCTCAATCCCTCGTATCGATGTACATAAAAGGAACAAGGAAATCAGAAAAGTTGGATAAATACTTTGAGGAACTAAAAAACGAATATGATGAAATGATGAAAAGATTCTATCTACAGGTGCGTAATATGGAAGATAACTTCGAGAATGCTTGTTTTGATCTTTAATTTGTTATTATCATTCATCTAAAATTGGTGTTCTGGATTTTAATTGTCAAATTATCTATGTCAATTTGTGTCCAAAAAAGGTGTTAATTTCCCAATTTCCTGATTTCGACATTAGTTACACTCTAAAATAATGAATGGAGTTTTTTGAGGAGTTTTAATTTATCACTGTTTCCAATTTTTGCTTTTGATACTGCATCTTTCAGGAAATTTATGGACTCATCATAGACTTTCTTATTTACTGGATATGGATGTTCATCCTTTCCCCCGTGTGCAAAACTAAACCTTGCCGGGTCTGTGAAACTTGGCTGAACTCCATATGTCAATTCCGAAATAAGGCTGAGTGCCCTTATTGTCTTCGGTCCAACACCTCTTATTCCGAGAAGCGTTTCAAAATTCTCAGGTGCCCTCTCGTACGTGGAGACGAGAATCTTTTTTATCCTATCGGGTCGGATTTGAGAGAGCCTTACAGGATGCTCAGAAGGAAGATGTAACTCATTTATTCTTTTCAATTCTTTAATGACCTTTTCCGGTTCCTCCTTTGAAACAGAGGTAATCACCTTTCTTGCCTTGCAGCTCTCTTCAGCAACAAGGTTCAATATACTTGAAGTCTTTTCGCACTCTATACCTGAATGAGGTTCACAGACAAAATCTTCAACCTTCTCACCCAGCCAGTGGTATCTTCGTGCATATCGGCTTGTCTCATTCATCCCCTGTTGTACAACTGTCCATTCGCCACTATCAGTAAAAAAGAATGCGTGGTGATAAATCTGATAACCATCCTGTATTCCAGAGGTATCAACCTTTGCAGCCATTCTGCTTGCATAGATAAGCGGTTTAGGATTGAGTCCAACTATATTAGAAACCGTTTCAATTTCTTCTGGTGTCCTTCGTGAAGTACTCCCCTTTCCGCCTGCAATATAAAACCCATATTCCTTACTTATTTCATTAAATCCAGACTTTACTGCACCACAAACTGTTGTCGTAAGCCCGCTTGAATGCCAGTCAAAACCGAGAATGCTGCCAAATGCCTGGAACCAGAACGGGTCGGACAACCTTTTCAGCACCTCTTTTGTCCCCTTATCGATGATGATTGCACATATTATCTCCCGTGAGAGCCTTTCCATCCTGCTGAAAAGCCATCTTGGAGCCTTTCCATAATGTAATGGTAGATTCGCAACACCAGTTTTTTTCATGCTATTTTAACCCACCCTTTTTTCTAAAGTGTCATTGCGAGCTCTTCTTCCTGCTCTGCTTGTGCGAAGCAATCTCACAGCTGTCTTTACCATTAAATTTTACTTTTTACTTTTAACTTTTTACTTGAAATTTATCTTCTATCCTCCATCTTACATCTTCCATCATACATCTTGCATCCATTATTCATGTTCCTTGTATACTTGCTCATAGCTATTTTATCATTAATAGCTTCTTCGTTACTCTGTATTTTCCCACTTTCAATTTCAAAAAATATACTCCTGCAGAGACTCGCTTTCTGTTTTTATCTCTACCGTACCAGTTAACGGTGTTCTGTCGTCCACGTTTAGCGGTCGATAATGACAATTCTTTAACCATTCTACCTGCCACATCGTAAATTTTTAGAGAAATATCTTCCATCTTACATCGTACATCGTACATCCCCAATCTTATTTCTACCCTATTAGTGAACGGATTGGGCTTCACAGAAATAGACGGTCTAAGTAAATATTCCTTTTCAACAAACTCCTTCTTCCCTGTAGGTATGCCAAACCAGTTAAGCACCCTTTCAAGGACAGTACGTCTCGATGCAAATGTGCCAACATCGTTTATTGCCTCATAACCAAATCCAAAAAGTATGGTTTTATAAGAACCACCATCATATCGAATAGCCCCTACCCCACCTCCGAGATAGGTAAAAACAGAATCAGCATCAGCAAGAGGTTCAAGGATTTCCTGTGAATATTGATTATTTGGGACACCGCCAACTATATATACATTAACCCCATCTCCTACAGGATCACCGGAAACACCAAACAAAATATTTGCACTTGTATTGCTATCAAAGTCGCAGTTGACATAATTGTTTAACAAAACAGATCCTGAAAGTTCCTCTGCAATATTCTGACCCGTGAGGAAAAGGTTACCCCCACCATTCAGGAAAGAGATGAGGCTGTCCTGTTCCTCATCCGAAACAGTGTTTGAATCACTATCTCCACTGAACCAGATGATTGTTTTTGTTCCAAATTCATCCATTTTATTAAAAGGTGGAAGATTCTGATGTTTCACCTCCCATAACACATAACTCACAGTAAGTGAATCAAGGTTTTCTGAGAAATAGATGCTGTAATTGCTATTCTTATCCCTGTTTACAAGAAGAAGTGCAGCAGGATCTATAAGGAAATCAAAATCCCCAGTGGTATCAGGACTTACAATAGCACTATCTCTGTAGGTCACTGGATATGGAAGCTCTGGTTGAACCTCAATACTGAAAATAGAATCAAAGAGTGCTACGCTGTATTCACCCGTAAGGCTATCCGTCTCTGCACTCGCAAAAAAGTTCTGCCCCAAATCACCTCTAATCGTGAAAAAGAGAGCTGCCTCAATGGGAGAACTGGTGATTCTGTCCTTAACAACTCCAGAAACAATCCGTACTTCCCTTACACGGAACTCTGCCTTTGATGTATCGTTTGATATTCTTTCATCGTTAGATAGTTGTGTAAAAGCATGGAACGAAAATCTACCAGTATCAGGGGGAATCCATTGGGTATGAAAAGTTATAGTATCAGCTGCGCCTAATGCAAGTGAAATCGTTGAATCAAAATTGAATGGTGAAGAGATAGAGATGGGAACACTATTAAGTGACATTAATCCATAGTTTGCACATCGAAGTGAGACATCGAGTGTATCAGAAGGAAGAAAGATCTGTTTCTCTCTCGGCGATAGAACCTTCATCACACCTGCATCGAAATCCCTGATAGAATCCATTAAACCCTCAAAGCCCATAAAGACCATATAGGTTGAAATCCAACTGTGGTCGCCATTCTGCGAATCACCCTTCGTTGGCGGGACTCCACCATCATTATCCCTGTCCTGAACAAGCAGACTGTCTGTGAGACTATGATGGTATAATCTATAACGATGCACTTTCATAATCCTTCCTGAAAAGTTATATGCATTAGCATACCATATATTCCAGGAATTGTTCCACTGACCTTGTGGTGCAAGATACTTCATAAAAGGGATATATGTATAGAGCCACTCCTGTCCTCTTAATGAGTCTTCCTCAAAAAGTGACCGTGCGATTCCCCAGACAGCTGTGCCTCCCGACATCGCCCAGATCTCATCGTTGAGGTTTATTCCAGGATTAGCTTCAAGCCATGCTATGACCCGTTCTCCATAGACAAGTGCCGTATCAATACACTCGGGAATATTATTTTTCTTGCCATATTGATAGAGCATACCTGCTGCGAGCGATGTTGTCTTTGGATGGAGCCTTTCATAGTATCCTCCAACACCTGTGAATGGGAGAGGATGGCGAAACATATATCCGATACAGCTATCTGCATAATCAATAAAACTTGAATCACCGGTTACCTCTCTGTATTTCCCTTCTGCAAAAAGTGCTAACCCGCAGTTCCAGACGCTGTAATAGTCACTCTCAGTACCTCCCTCATTATATGCAGGGTGTGAGAGTACATAAATCCATGCCCTTCTTATATTTTTATCATATGTCGTATCACCTGTGAGTTCCTTGTATCTTGACCAGACCCAGATTGCCTCCTGAGTATTGTCTGTTTCGATAACGCTCATGGCATTTTCACCCTCTATCATCCCACCAAAATCGGGCGAAGCGGAATCTGAAACTTGCAATCCTTTTATAAAATCACAGGTCTTAAAAAACTGGTGGATATAACTCCATCGCTGCCATTCGGGACCGGGCTGAGGAATTCTATCCTGAAAAACTGATTCAGGCCTCTTCTCATATTCTGCCCTTATAAAATCCTCTGTTTCCCATAAAGGTAGAGAGAGGAGATTATTAAAAAATAGAAGGGCAGTAATCACAAAAATTATTTTTTTCATAAGCATACCTCCTTTTAAAACATAACAGTATAAATAAATCATAACAGATATTTTCCACATTTTCAAGAAAAATATCAAACATTCCTCAATCCCTGTTCCATGTAATCTGTGTAATCTGAGCTTTTATCAGTGGAATCAGGGGTTTCTGACTTTTTCAGAAATCTCAAAATTTTCCTTGAACTTTTTAGTTTTATATGATATAAGACACAGAAATTAGGAGGTAAAATGAGGAAAATCGTAACGGCTCTATTTAATGATATAAAAATATGGTTTGTTCCCTTTTTTCTTTTCGTTTTCACAACCTTTTATCTAAATGCCTTGGAACTTTACGAACCACCTCAAAGGGAGAGAATAGGTAAAAGATTACAGTATTCATTGCAGAGGATGAAAGAGACTGATGAAATAAATATATGGGTCTTCTTCACAGACAAGGGAATATTCAGCATGGATGAGTATGAGAAGCGAATTATTCAATTCAAGAACAGCCTCAGTCCTCGAAGGCGAAAAAGGAGAGAAAAAACAGGGAGAGCAAAAATCGTAGATTTCACTGACTTACCCGTGCATAAAGATTACATATATAAAATTGAAGAAAAAGGGATTAAGAGGAGAATAATATCAAACTGGTTGAACGGAGCAAGTTTCAGAGTTAGAAAAAAAGAGATAGAAGAAATAAAGTATTTTCCTTTTGTTCGGAAGATAGAGAGGGTTGAGAAATTCTATCTAAAACCAGAAACCTACAAACCGCAGAAAAAAGTTATAAAGAAGATGGATAAAGAAGAAGGATTTGAGTTCAATTACGGATCTTCAAAAAGCCAGAATTCCCTGATTGCAATAGATATTGCCCACAATAATGGCTACTTTGGTGAAGGTATCAGGATTGGGCTCTTTGACACAGGATTTCTTGTTGACTCCACACGGTTTGAAGCTCTTGGGGTTGTGAGCAAGCGTATAATTGATCAATGGGATTTTATAAACAATGACTCTAACGTCGGATGGGAATACGGAGACCCTCCAGGACAGTATGACCATGGCACCTCAATGCTTTCCTTGATTGCAGGTTTCAAGGATAACGAACTCATAGGTCCTGCCTTCAATGCGGAATTTGCTCTTGCAAAAACAGAAATGGTAGACCAGGAGATAATGCAGGAGGAGGATCACTGGGCTGCTGCTGCTGAATGGGCGGATACCTGCGGTTCTGATAAAGGCGGTGTTGATATTATATCAAGTTCATTAGGATACAAGTCATTTGATGACACAATAGGTTATTCGTATGCAGATATGAATGGTAATACTACAATTATAACAAGGGCTGCAGATATGGCGGTAAGTAAAGGTATCGTTGTCGTAACTGCAATGGGTAATGTCCCCTCATATAAACCTACTGATAGACCTGATACCTGCATTGTCGCACCTGCAGATGGAGACAGTGTAATCTCAGCAGGCGCAGTAGATTCAAACGTTGTTACAGGAAAATGGGAATGGGCATGGGTACCAGAGAAAGGAACAGGTGCTATAATAGGGCCTACTTATGATGGAAGGATAAAACCAGAGGTCTGCGCTTCATGGAATGGTTATCATATCAATCCTGAATATGACCCGGATCTACCTGATACCGCTCAACGACCTCCCTATATTACAGGTCAGGGAACATCTGAATCTACAGCACTTATCGCTGGAGGATGTGCACTTATCCTTCAGGCACACCCAAACTGGCCTCCTATGAAACTAAAGGAAGCGCTTATTAATACTGCAAGGCAACATAACTCTCCTGATGATACACTTGGATGGGGTATTGCGAATATCTGGGGGGCAATTAATTATGAAACACCTATTATACCTTCCTTTGTTGATGATGAACTATCACCTCCCTACCCAAACCCCTTTAATCCGAAAAAACATTATACGGTTGTATTCCCTTACAACATAATGAATCAGGGAATTAGTGGGAAAATATTCATCTATTCATTATCAGGAAAGAAGATAAAGGAGATTGAACTTGGCGACGGAAATCTTTTACCTGGGAGGTATCTCACCCCTGAGGATGGAGTACCTACCTGGAATGGAAAGGATGAGAATGGGAAAATAGTTGATGCTGGGATTTATATTATTCTTCTCAGAACAGGCTATACAAGTTCTATCAAAAAACTCGCAATTATAAGATAGACAGTCAATGATGGAGGAGTAAATAGTAAGCAGTAGGGAAACTCCATAATTTCGCTAAAAAATTGTTGACAAATACAAAGATATATGGTATAAAAAGCAAAATAACAAAAGGAGGTCTTATGTTAAAGTACAAAGCATTACCTTTACTTGTTTTGATAATTTTCTCACCCCTTTCACTTTTAGGTGAAAAAATCGCAGTTGTCGATTTTAAACCAATAGGTGTTGATCCTTCTCTCGTTGAAGCGACCACCACTCTCTTAAAAGCTGACCTCTCATCGTATAAAAAATTTACCCTTGTTGAGGTTGTGGAGAAGGTAGTATGCGAGGATAAAGAATGCGCAGCAGAAATAGGTTTCAAGGCAAAAGCTCATAAGGTAGTATACGGCACAGTCTCAAAACTTGGAAAGAAATACATCATCTCTGCCTATGTTGTCGAGGTATCCACCCATAACATTGTTTTTCAGGATAGAATTTCTGCAACAAGTGCAGAGGATCTTGATACTGTTTCCAAAAGACTTGCAAAAGCCATCGTAACCGGGAAAAAGGTAGAAAAGGTTGCCGAGGTAGGTATAATCACGGAGGAGGAGACAAAAGAACCAAGAAGAAGAAAGAGTTTTTACACGGTGGGAGCAAAGTTTGGCTGGGGAATGCCTCTTGGAGATAGCTATGGTGGAGTAAACTCCTTAATTTCATATGATCTTATTGGCTGGTATGAAACCCCAAAGTTCATGGTAGAAGTTTTGGTTGGAGGATTTACATCTACTGGATTTAATATTGCTGATACATCTTTATCTGCAATGGAGTGGATCACTCCCGAAATATCCATATTCTATCTTTTTTCACAAGGCGATTTCTGCCCATATGCTGGTGGCGGTATGGGAATGAGGTCTATGTTTATCAAAAAAGAATATTTTGGAGACCCGGAAACTGCTGTAGCCCTCGGAATAAACCTTGGAGGTGGACTTATTGCATTCAGAACATACGATTTCAGAATTCTCGTTGATGCACGATATTCACTTAATTTTGCAGACCTTCCATCTTATCCTGGTCCCCACCATGCATTCCAGATCTCCTTTGGTGTTACATACATACCTACCAAAGATAGAGGATGCGGTGGTGGTGGATGTGGCTGGGGTTTGGGTGGCGGTGGCTGTATGTAAAAGAAACAAAAAAAATTTATGCCGGGAATTTCTCCCGGCATTTTTTTCATGTTTTTCTGGTAATCTAATAAACTCCAACATAAATATCAACAAATTGGCGTAGTATTAGTCCCATGAAATTGGAAAATGTCTTGAGAATAATCATAAAAACAATTTGGCAAAAGAGGAGAAAAAAATAAAACCATATTTTGACAGTATCCTTCTTTATTGTCTAATCAAGGAATTTCAGACCATAAAAGGGGAAAAACTAAAATCTCTTAAAAAAGATAATGAGAATAATATTTACCTCATCTTTCAAAGGGTAACATTTCTTGCATCGACACATCCCTCTTTTTACAGAGTTCTCTTATTAACAAAGAAAGAGAAAAAAACTCTTCAAAAACACCATTTTGAAGATTATATAAAATTTTCTCATGTTCTTGATATAAGACAACTCGGGCTGGACAGAATCTTCTATATACGTTTTTCAAAAAGAGGTACTGATAGACAATACTATCTTCTCTTCGAACTTACAGGTCCATCCTCAAATATCTTTCTACTTGACAATGATAAGAGGGTAATTGTGCAGCATAAAAAAACAAAAAGAAAAAGAAGAGGAGAGAAATATTTATTTAATGGATTATCCATTGAAGAAATGGAAGATTCCTCAGCGGAAAAAGTCTTTCAGAATATTATAGATGCAAAATCACCTATCTCAGCAATAGAACAGAGATTCAAAAAATCACCACTGTGGTTACAAGAGTTAATGAGTATAGAAGATGACCGGGAAATACAAATGTCTTTTTCATCGATAATTAAAAATGCCAAACCATATGTTTTATACAAAGACAAACTTCCAATTTGCATCTCCCCACTCAAAATAACCGATGAAACAAGGAGAAAAAAGTCTTTCAGTATTGCAGTATCTGAACTTTATGAATATGTAATAAGAGAAGAGAAAGATGAGAGAATTCGAAGGGAAATAGTAAAAAAAATAAAAAACAAAGAGAAGATATTTGAAAAACTTATTGGAGATCTGGATAAGGCAAAATCAAGTGAGGAATTTAAGAAAAAGGCAGAACTGATTCTTGTTAATCTAAGGAATATAAAAAAAGGAGAGAAAACTATTAAACTTAAGGACCCATACATTGAAACTAAATTATTAAAAATTGAAATGAACCCAGCAAAGTCTCCCATAAAGAATGCAGAAGAATATTTTAAGAAATATAGAAAGGCTAAGAGAAGTAGAAATATTGTTGAGAAGAGAATGAAGGAAACAAGCAAGGAAATAAAAAACTTGAAAAAACTAAAAGATGAGATAGATAATCTGAGCGGTAAGGAATTGACAAAGATTGAATCGATTTTCCTTCCACAAGAACGTGCAAAAGAAAAAATAAAGATTGAAGAGAAAAAGTTTAGAACAGTTTTGACAAGTGATGGAAAATCAGTTCTTGTTGGAAGAAACAAGTCTGAGAATGAGAAATTAACCTTTGGATTTGCAAAACCCAGTGACCTATTTTTTCATATAAGGGAGGCACCTGGCAGTCATACAATACTTGTGAACGATGGTAAACTATCAAAAGATGATATTTTTGAAGCTGCAAAGATAGCTGCATATTTCAGCAAAGCAAAACATTCTACCATTGTCCCTGTAAGTTATACAGAAAGAAAACACGTGCGGAGATCCAAAAGACTGGGTCCTGGTAAAGTAATCCTGGCTATGGAAAAGACCATCTTCGTGGAACCAGGATTACCCACATTAAAGGAAAAAGACGAGTAAAAGAATCACGCAGGCTACAAGCAGGATGCAACACCGAGATTGCTTTGTAAAAGTATCAGCCTGCAGCTACTTATCTGCATTGTTAACATCCCATTTCGAAATGAAGTTTCGGACGTAACTCCAGCGAAATTTAACTTGACAATAGAGAAAAAGAGTATTATTGTTTTATAAAATGGAGGTTTTATGACAAAATTGCTTTGCTCTATCTTGATAATTATTGTAATATCTCCTCTTCAAGCAACCACTACACGTTTAAAAAGTATGGGCAATCTTCAGATTGCCATTGATGATAACACGAATAAGATCGATCTTTTCAATTTTGGAAACAACCCCTGTGGCCTATTTTGTAATGAAGATACGAGTGTTGTCGATTTCGACATTCTATATGGTGAGGAGTCTTCTAAGACAGATACGATAACGGGAGATACAACATATACCACTTTTGGTAATGCAATTCCTTATGATCTTCTTGAATTCATCCCCACTTACAGCAGTGCTTTCTTCCAATATCTCCCATTTCCTGCATTACCAGTAAACCGCTTATTCTATGTGAAAAGAAGCAAGTCCGAAAAACCCGATATATGGGGGAATATCCCTAAAAAACAGGCTGTGGGATTTTTAGTAACCTACGGTAGGCTTAATCAAAAATTTTCAGATGGAAAAGAGAGCGCAGGAGGCCCCACAATAGCATTGATTTATGATAAGTTAATCTCTCCCAATTTACACCTTGGCTTTGAAGGTGGGTATATCTATACAGGATACAACGGTGATCAAGAGTTTGAGAAGGCAACATTATCAGATATTAACTTAACACCAGCTGTTGCATTTGTACCAAATCCATCCATCACAATAGGTGCAAAGGTAGACTACCATCATCCTTCCGTTACATTCGGAACAGGTGATAATGAACTTAGTTATTCAGGTAACGCAGTGAATTTCTCTTTATCAACTATAGGTAATTTTATTAACTATCTCGAGGTTGGAGCATTAGTAGGGTATAAGATACTGAGTGCAAAGGAAGAGAATGACAATTTTTCTCTAAAGGGATTGGATGTAAGATTGAGACCACGTTATTCTCTCCCCAACCTTCCCCTCGCAATTGGTGGACTTATAGATATCAAGAAGAGTGCAATGTTGAATAGTTCAGAGAATGGTGATACAATTTATCAGAATGAGTATTCGAGAATGATCTTTGGAGGAGGTCCTGTTCTTAACATGAAACATTTCCTTCTTGGATTTGAGTATATTTTCTCAACCCTTAATGAAAAGGAAAGGTTTATAGACCGAGATTCCACAAAAACCTTTACTAACACATTCAGGATTGGTGGTGAAATTAGGCCATATAATTTTCTAAACCTGCGAGGTGGCTATGAATTTGCTAAAGAAAAAGAAAGGGAACCTAACAACAGAGAAATTGTATCAAAAACCATAGGAACTGGATTTGGTGTTTTATTGAGAAATTTTGTTTTTGATGCTTGTTACAACAGGATAGAAAAAGAGGAAGTGGACATAAAAAAAACAATAAAAGATAATCTCTATATAATAAGCATAAGATATATTTACTAACAATTTTATAAAAGGAGAAATAATGAAATATATTTTACTCTTTTGTCTCTTACTTTTTGCACTTATGTCATTTTCTCAAGCCAGTATTATAAAAACGGTTCTGTTCGACACACCTGCTTCTTTCTCTAAGACCACTGGATACGATGTAATAAAGATAAAAGGTGCAGACCTCACTGCAACACCTGGTAATCCTCAACTTCCTGTTATTACGAAACATTATTTAATTCCCCAGGACGCAATAGTTACAGGGGTCGATATTATTAACAAGATTGAAGAGGTTGTAGAAGGCAAATTTGATATCTATCCCGTTCAGAAACCATCTATCCTTAAAACACCTTTTTTTCAATTCAAACCCGCTCCCTGGGTTGATAAAAATCCACTGATTTACAGTAGTAAAAAAGCTTTCCCTACAAAGTGTATAGAAGTAGGCACTTTTGGGAATCTGAGCGGATACAGAATTGTCAGTATCAATTTCTATCCTTATCAGTATATCCCGAAGGAAGGGAGGGTTAATAGAATAAAAGAATTGACTTTCAGAATAAACTATAAAATTGGTGGCAAAAGAGCGAGGATAAAAAGAATATCAAAAACAGCAAGGCATACGCTTGAAAAACTCATTCATTCCATCTGCGAGAGTTCAGAAGCGATGTATGATCCTTTTTACGGTCTGGAATCAGATTCTACAATTGATTATATCATCATTACATCATCAACATTTTCACCCTACTTTCAGCCGCTCTGTGACTGGAAAACACAGAAGGGTATCAATGCAAGGATTGTTACAACTGACTCCATTTATTCATACTGTCCAGGAGCAGATAATCAGGAAAAAATAAGAAATTTTATTAAGGATGCGCATACTAACTGGGGAACAATGTGGGTTCTCTTAGGAGGCGATACTGATATTATTCCCTCAAGGGTTGCTTACGCGATGACTGCGGAATCGGGTTTGCCATATTATGATGAAGACAGCCTTCATGCAGACCTTTACTATTCTGACCTTGACGGCGACTGGAACTATAATGGAACAGGACCGTATGGAGAGGTTGCTGATTCTGTCGATTTATACCCGGATGTGTTCGTAGGAAGAGCACCTGTCTCTTCTACTACACAAGTGAGCACATTCGTTAATAAAATCCTTACATATGAAAAAGATCCTCCGTTAGATTACGAATTGAAGATGCTTTTCTTTGCCATGATTCTCTGGCATGATCCATATACAGATGGCGGTTTGGCAAAAGAAATGTTAGACAGCCTTTACGTCCCGGACAGATTCAATATTACAAAGCTTTACGAATCCTGGGGAAACCTTAACTACAACTCAGTAATGACCGCAATAAACGCTGGACAGAACTTCCTTAACCACAACGGACATGCTTTTTACTATGTAATGAGCATAGGAGATGATCACCTATGGAACTCAGATATGGATGCCCTCATAAATGGTGACAGACAGGGAATACTCTATTCCATAGGATGCTGGGCAGGTGCATTTGACTATGACGCGATAAGCGAGCATTATATAAATAACCCGAACGGTGGTGGTGTAGCTTTTATTGGGAATTCAAGGTACGGTTGGGGCTCACCAGGAAATCCCTGTTTTGGATACTCAGACAGATTCGATCGAACATTCTATGATATGGTATTGTGCAAAGGTTTGAGAAACATCGGCTATGCACTCGCAATGGATAAGGTACATTACATAGCACGGTCAAGACAGGAAAATGTGTATCGATGGCACCAGTATCAATTGAACCTACTCGGTGATCCGGAAATGCTTATCTGGACTGACACACCTGAACTTCTTTCTGTTTATCGTCCTGATACACTTCAGAACGGGATGGAGGTTACTGTCATAGTGAGAGACAGTGAAGGAACACCAGTAAAAGATGCACTTGTCTGTTTCTTAAATGAGCCTTCGCTCTATGAAAGAGGATATACGAATGAAATGGGTGAATTCAAAACAAGCATCTCTATATCAACCCCTGGGATGGTAAGGTTAACTGTAACTGCTGGAGATTTTCTGCCATACGAAGACTCGCTATACACAAAAATACAGGGTCCATACCTTGCATATAAAAATCATTCTATTCAGGACAATATCTCAGGTAACAATGATGGATTGCTGAATCCAGGAGAGAGTGCATATATTTTTGTGGATATGAAAAACTATGGAACACAATCTTTAACAAATCCTGAAATTTGGCTAAGTTCAGAAGATACATTTGTTACATTGATTGACAGTTTACATTCATATACAGGAACTGTAGAACCTGAAAGCACTATCCTTTGCACATTTTCCATCTCTGCTTCAGCAAACAGCGAAAACGGCGATGTTGCTAAACTCAATCTTTTTGCAACTTCACCCCAGGGTAACTGGCAAAGTTTCACAAACGAGATTATTGCAAAACCTGTGCTTTCAATAACGTGCGACAGCCTGCTCGACGAGAACTCTAATGGTATCCTTGAACCTGGAGAAAATATTGAACTCTATTATTCCCTTATGAATTGGGGATATGGATATGGATATAATGTCAATTGTAACTTCTCTATAGGAGGTCCCTATATTACAATAACAGGTGGTGCAAACCCATCCTGGTCAACCGTTCCGCCCGAAAGTTCAGAAGCAGGAACACTCTCATTCAACATATCATCCTCCTGCCCTACTCCCTATTTTGCTACAATGGATTACAACATTTCAACGACTGAGGACTATACATTCTCAGGTTCACTTCTCGTATGCGTAGGTGAATTTGGTTTTTCAGACGATATGGAATCGGGAACTGCACAATGGTCACACTCAGGTCAGAACGATAACTGGCACCTTTCTTCCTACAGGAAACACTCCGGTAACTACAGTTGGTATTGCGGTGTTGAAGCAACACACTCCTATGTATCAAATTCAGATGCACAGTTATTAAGCATTCCTTTTTATGTAGGACCAAACTCACACCTCAGTCTCTGGCATTGGTATGAATTCACAAACTATGGCTCCGATGGACTTTATGTCATTATTAAGAGACAGTATTCATCAGATACTCTCGATTTTATTGGAAGCGGAGGCGCTCTCGATTCAACACTTAATATCTGGAACGACTGGCTACCAGAGGATTATGACCTTTCATACCTCCCAATAGGTGAGGAAATCCAGTTATGTATATCGTTCTTCTCTGACGATGCTGATATAGCAGAAGGAATATATATAGATGATGTTAATATAGAAGGCGATAATATAACAGGGAAGAAGGAGATAAAATTTTACACTCCTCTTTTTAAAAATTATATATCTGTTTACCCCAGTCCAATGAAAAATTTCACGCATATACTCCTTTCAACTGAAGGTAATGCAAAAACATCCCTCACGGTATATAACGTTTGTGGTAGCAGAGTAAAGAGACTACTTGATGGAAGGTTAGAAAAGGGAGAACGAATAATAACATGGGATGGTAAGGATGAAAGGGGAAGAAGGTTACCGCAGGGTATTTACTTTATAAGGATGGAGATTCCAGA
>Ga0209977_10000101_pt1 | contig 31393 bp, 30 predicted proteins | sample SumtaG_2_FD_183113 | JGI IMG/M metagenome (GOLD analysis project Ga0209977, IMG submission 183113) | Deep subsurface microbial communities from Indian Ocean to uncover new lineages of life (NeLLi) - Sumatra_00607 metaG (SPAdes) (version 2) | ecosystem: Environmental > Aquatic > Marine > Oceanic...
ATTAGGAGCAGTAGCAAATTCTATTTTTTCTTTCAGTATATGTGTTAGTAGCATTTCTAATATCTTAAATTGAGCATACTCTAGCACCTTTGAATAGGAACCGATATGAATCCATAATTTCGCTTTTTCTCCATCCTCCCATTTGAAAGATATCGGAGTTTTATTATCCTTAAAAGTATGATAACTTGACCATGAATTTACTTCTTTATTTAATACTCGGATAATCCAAACCATTTCTTCTAATGAGAATTTAATTATTTTGCCTTCTCCACTACTAGGTTTTTCCCAAGACCCATCGTTTTTGCTTTTAATGAGTCTAAAAAAGATAAAAGGCTCATTTTTAGAAGAACTTTGAATTATTAACCCTACTTTTTGACCAAAAAAACTATAGCTATGATTGTCAACCATAAATATATCATAAGTTGTTCGTTTTTAAAGAAAAACAGAGTATGAATTTATTATTTTTGTCGAAGGCGTAAAATATTATTTAATCAAAATTTTTTTTTAATATTTAAAATTCAATATCTTTATGGAAGCTGAAGATAATAAAAAATCTGAGATAGATGTTATTAGATCTACTCGATATCCTAATACAATAACCACATTGAAACATAATTTTAAAACACTTGGAATTAGACCTGGATTAGTTGTTATCATGCATAGTTCATTAAGTAAGATCGGGTGGACTGTTGGTGGTCCGGTTGCTGTTATAAAAGCTTTAATGGAAATTCTTACATCTGAAGGAACCCTAATTATGCCAACGTTTTCAGGTGATAATACAGATCCATCTCAATGGGAAAATCCTCCTGTGCCTAAAAGTTGGTGGGATGTTATTCGAAACGAAATGCCTGCTTATAATCCTAAAATAACACCTACCAGAGGAATGGGAACTATTGTAGAAACATTTAGAAAATGGCCAAAGGTTATTCGTAGTAATCATCCTACTTCTTCATTTGCCGCATGGGGGAAATATGCGGAATTTATTACAAAAAATCATGATTTAACAGCTGATCTCGGCGAAAATTCTCCATTATCTCGAATCTATGAACTTGATGGACAAATATTAATAGTAGGTGTTTCCCATGAAAATAATACTTCCTTACATCTTGCAGAATACCGAAGTGATAGTTTAAGAAAACAATATAAATTAAATGGGTCTGCGATACTAATAAATAATGAAAGACAATGGGTAAAGTGGAAAGAATTAGATCTTAATACAGATGATTTTGAGCAATTAGGAAAAGAATTTGAATCAAAAATTAAATATAATCCGTCTAAAGTAGGATTAGCAGAATCTAGATTAATATCACAAAGAAAAATCGTAAATTTCGCTATTGAATGGTTTAAGAAAAACCGAAAAGAAATATAAATAAATTTTTAAATATTTACATCCAAATTTCTCAATTCTGTACGTAAATCGGTATCCGGTGAAAACCAGATCGTTTTCATATTTAATTTTCTCGCTCGGGATAAGAATGAACGAATATCATCAATGAAAACACATTGTTCTGGTACTAAATTATATTTATTAATTAGTTTTTGATAAATTTCAATCTCGGGTTTGATAACCTTTTCTTGGCATGAAATAATTCTCCCCTCAAAAAGTGAAAAGAATTGATGTTTTTTTTGGATAATTTCAAATGCTTCTTCAATAAAATTGGACAAGATATAAGTATTATAACCATTAGATTTTAAATCATGTAAAATTTTTACATTTTCTTCTATAGGGGTAAGCATTTCCATCCAATGATCAAAGAAAGTAATTATGAAACTCATATCTTCAGGATATTTTTTAAGAAACTCTTCTTTAGCATCTTCAAGTGAAATTGTACCACGATCTAAATTAAACCAAATTTTATTCCTAATCACTTTAAAAATAAAATTTTGTATATAATTTTCGTCCTTGGTATATCTGAGCAAAAATTTCTCTGGTTTAAAATTTAATAATACATTGCCTAAATCAAAAATTATGTTTCTTATCATAATTTTATATTATCTAAAGTACATAATTGATTTAAATTACAAAATAGATAAATACAAATAAATTTTTTTTTTATAAAATTCAATCTTAATGGAATAGAAGGTTGAGAGATAAATGTTGAAAATAGAAGAAATCAAAAAATTACAAGAAATTTTAATGAATTCTTGGCCAGCACATCATTATTACTTCTTAAACGGTTGGATAATGCGCTTTACTGAGGGAGTGACTTCTCGAGCAAATTCTGTTTTCCCTCTAAATTACACAGGTGACCCGAATAACTTGGAAAGAGACATAATTTTTGTTGAAAAAGCTTATCAAGCTTATAACTTACCAGCAATTTTTACAATTCCAGATTATTTTGAACCAGACAATCTAGATGTTAAATTGATAGAACATGGATACCAACAATTAGGGTGTATTACCCACACAATGATAGCTCCTCTCCAAAAATTAAGAAATGAAATAATTAATGATGAATTTTCATATGATTTCTATTCTGAAAGAGTAAATAAAATCTCATCCTTTTTGTCAAAATTTTCTAAACGAGATCTGCAAGCTCAGAATGTTTTAAATAGATTAGCGAGCAGAATTATTATTCCACAAAAACGTTATATAATAGCTGAATATGAAAATAAAGTGGTAGGAACTTTGATGGGAGTATTAGATTCGCATGGATTTTTATATATAGCTGAGGTACTGGTAGATCCAGATATACGACAGCAAAAAATTGCTACTTCAATGTTTTTCAAAATTATAAATGAATGGGGTATACCAAACCGAGCTCAAAGAATTTGGCTACAAGTAGAAATTGAGAATATGGAAGCTATGAATTTGTATACAAAACTAGGGCTTGAAAAAGCTTACAGTTATTATTATCTTGAAAAACATTTAGTGATATAAGAATAAGTTTTTATTAATAATCTTTAAAAGCTCAAAGATAAGATACAAAACCATAGGATTGACTCTCATCTAAAGAAAGAGAGTTGTTTAAGAAGCCAGAATCGATAGATTTTAGAAATTCCTTAATTTCTGGATAATTTACATATATATTCTTAAGAACATCCTCAAAATAAGTTGAAAATCTCCCATAAGGTATTTTATAGCTGATAAACTCTTTATAATTTAGATGAAAAATTAAAAAACGTGCAAAATGACTTCTTTTCTTCGTATTTAATTTATCTAAAACGTGAATAATCAAATTACGATTATAAACTAAGTCGATAAAAACTATAATATCTATCAGTTCTTTTATTTCCTTAAAATTAGCGAGATTGGAATTTAGTAAGTCTTTGAGTTGAGTAGTAACACTGAAAATTAAACTAGATTTTGATTGTTTTAGTAAAATATCTAATTCCTCTTTATTTAGACAATCCAAATAATGATTATACAATAAAAACTGTCTCACATTCATATTACTTTTTTCAAATCTTTTAGCCACTTCTTCTCTGAAAACTTTTGCTGCAAGCGTATCCCCTGCCTTAGTCAATTCTTTAAGTAAAGGAAATGCCAAATTACTATGGATCAAACATGTATTATATTCATTTTCATACCATACTTGAAGATTTGAACAATGAGCCCAAAAAATCGTTTCTGGAAATAATTTTCTTTTATTATCCCTTGGAATTTCAACATACTTATTTAATCTTTCTATAGCTTCATCTATCGAATAAATTCGTTCGAATTCTTCAATTTTATCTAAAGTTATATCCAATAAAATATATTTGCAGTGTATAAATAATTCATTGTTTACATATACATTCGTCTTCCCATCTTCTAATCTAAGGTCAAGGAATTTGTTTATTGTAAACTTTAGCATCAAAAGTTAATTAGATTTCTTATGTTTTATTTTTTTGTCTTATTAAAATTATCAGACTTCATTTAATAGTTAAAATTAAATTTTAAAATAGAAGATAAATATTATGGATGATTTAATAAAACTCCTCTATGATAGAATACCATACTATTCAATATTAGGTTTTGAGCTTCAAGAGATTTCTAATGGAAGAGCTATTTTTGAAATCAAAATAAGAGATAAATTAACCCAGTATGGATTAATTCATGGTGGCGTGTTAGCTTCTCTTGTTGATTCTATTTGTGCATATACGGCGATTTCGTTGATTCTTCCTAAAGGATATGTAACAACAATAGATTTACAAGTTGAATTTCTAAAACCAGTTTCTAGTGGGCGTCTAAAAGCAATAGCAAAATGTATTAAGAGTGGAAAAAATATCTTTTTCTGTAAAGCAAAAGTATAGAATGAAAAGGGAGATCTTATCTGTATAGGAAGTTCCCAACTTCTCAGAATTGAATAAATTAGTTGCCTTTCATTCTTTTTCTCATATTTTTTGATTATAGTTTTTTTACATTTAAGTAAGAAAAGTATTGAAGAACTCGTAAAATTTTTTTATGTTCTATTATTACGGAAATCATATTTTATCGTACTTTTTTAAATTTAAAATAAAATAAATAATATTAATATGAAAAAAACAGTAAAACTCATCGTTTCGGGAGATGGTGGTGTTGGGAAAACCTCTTTTCTCAATCGTTTAATTCATGATAATTTCGATGATAATAGTAAGCTAACTAAGGGAGTTGATTTTTTTTCAAAAAATCTCACAGTAAATGGGCATGAATATAATTTTGTAATGTGGGATTTTGCTGGTCAAAATCAATTTAAGCATTTATTATCCAATTTCGTTGATGGGTCTATAGCTGCGTTTATTTTATTTGATTTATCCCGATTTAATACTCTTGAAAGTGCCGAAGAATGGATAAAGAAATTAAATGAAAATGGAAAAATTTCAGTGTTTTTATTAGGAACAAAATGTGATATAATTAATTTTCACGAATGTAAAATTTTTGATGAGTACGTTTCTGGAATAATCAATAAATATAATAACATAATAGGTTATTTAAAAATCTCATCAAAAACAGGATATAATGTTAAAGAGGCTTTTAATTCTTTATTAAATAGGATTTCAAATTAAAAAATTTGGATTAAAAAATAATTATACTTTTATGATCCATCCAAATTCGTCTTCAATATCTAATCTTTGAATCCCTGTTAATAATTTATATACTTTATTTGTTATTTCGCCTGGTTCTCTGTTATTAAATATCCGTTCTTTACCTTCTAAAGTAACTGATGCAATTGGTGTTATAACTGCCGCTGTTCCAGCACAGAATACTTCAGTACATGACTCGTCATATAGTTCTTTATAAGACATATCTCGTTCTTCAATCTCTATCCCTAGCTTTTTGGATGCAAGTTCTAAAATAGATTCTCTTGTAATTCCTTCTAAAATCGTACCAGACTTTCTTGGAGTTGCTAATTTACCATTAATCATTGCGAAAAAATTTGCAGCACCGACTTCCTCGATATATTCCATATGAATCGCATCTAAATAAAGAATTTGGGCAAATCCTCTTGCCTTTGATTCTTTTGCTGGTAACATTGTCCCAGCATAATTACATATTGTCTTTGCTGAACCAGTCCCTCCCGGAGCGGCTCTCGTATATTTTTTTGATATTTCCAAATTAATTCCTTTAAAGCCTTCTGGAAAGTAAGGTCCAACGGGAACTGTAAAAATAATCAATTTAAATTCTTCTGCTGAATGTACTCCCAGAATTGGCCCATATCCAAATAAAATAGGCCGGATATATAAAGCTCCTCCACTATCATAAGGTGGAATATATTCTTCATTTTCCTTTACAACTCTCTTCACGGTATCAACAAATTTATCCACATCATATTCGGGCATTAGCATCCTTCTAGCACTAAAATTGAATCTCTTCGCATTTTCTTTAGGTCGAAATAATGTAATTTCTCCATTTTTACCTTTTAAGGCTTTCATTCCTTCAAAAATACCTTGTCCATAATTTATTACACAGGATGCTGGTGAAATTTCAAAATTTCCAAATGGCATTAATTCTCCTTCGTTCCATTTCCCATTCTTATGAGTAGCCATAAACATAGTCTTTGTTTCAATAAAATTAAAACCTAATGAATAGAAATCAATATCCTTCGGATCTACCATAGTTTTATAAACCTCTTTTTAAACTATTAGGATTAATATATGAAGATTAAAAAGTCTTATTGATGAAAATCAAATTAATTACAATTACCAAATTTGTTTTTATCTTAATTAAATTGAATAACTTGTTATGATCGAGAAGGAAAAATCATTAAAATGAAGGTTAATTTGAGAATGTATTATTTAAAATTGATCAAATTTTCATAAAATTTTTCAAAACTAATTAGTTATTTGAACATATGGCTTTACAAAAAATAACCGTAAAAGATATTTTAGAAAAGAAAAAAAAAAGTGAAAAAATTGTAACTATTACTTCCTATGACTATTCTTTTGCGAAAATTGTTGATGATAGTGATATAGATCTTATTCTTGTCGGAGATTCACTATCAATGGTAATGCTTGGATATAAAAACACTTTGTCCGTGACTATGGATGAAATGATTCATCATACTAAAGCAGTTAGTCGAGGAGTATCAAATGCATTAATTGTTGGAGATATGCCTTTTCTATCCTATAAAATAGATCCTAATGAGGCTATCAAAAATGCGGGACGATTTATTCAAGAAGGTGGTGCTGAGGCAGTTAAGGTTGAGGGAGGAACAGAAATATGTCCTACAATTAATGCAATGATCAACGCAGATATCCAAGTAATGGGACATATTGGTCTTACGCCTCAAGCTATTTATGAGTTCGGAGGATTTTTAGTACAAGGAAAGACTATTGAAGCGGCAAAGAAATTAATATTAGATGCAAAAAATTTAGAAGAATCTGGTGTTTTTTCAATTGTTCTAGAAAGCATTCCTTGGCAAATAGCAAAATTAATTACAAGTAGCGTTAATGTCCCAACTATTGGTATTGGCGCTGGACCGTATTGTGATGGGCAAATTTTAGTGATTCACGACATGTTAGGTATCTTTACAGATATTAAACCCAAATTTCTTAAGTACTTTGGCAACATCGGTGAATCAATTCGTCTTGCCTTGAAAAATTACAAAGATGAAGTTATAAATGGGATATACCCTGATCGAGAACATTCATATGAATTTCCTCAACAAGAATTAAATAAAATTAATAAATGGTTTGAAAATATTGATATATGCGAGGAAGCTCATAAACTAATCTAAGTTTTATACTTATCTTCTTAGTTTTAAAATTTATATTATAATGATATCTTACTTAATTATTAGTAAAATAACGGAATTTCATTTTTATAAATAAAATTATAAATTTGTATTTATAGTTATAATATATAATAGCTCGAACATTTTTAAAAACTACTCAATATATATTTATTTGAAACGTAAAGTGGGAATATGTAATGGCTGAAGAATATGATTACCTCTTTAAATCGATTGTCGTAGGAGACGGCGGGGTTGGTAAGACAGCGCTAACTCTTCGATTTTCTAAAGGCTTTTTCACTGAAGATTACAAGATGACTATAGGTGTGGATTTTCATGTAAAAACGATTAATATCGATTCTGTTGAAGGTCCTATTCGTGCAAAGCTTCAGATATGGGATACAGGTGGACAAGAACGATTTAGCTCAATTAGACCAATGTATTATAGAGGATCTTTAGGAACGCTATTAATATTTGATCTTACAAATGCTGCAAGCTTCGAACATTTACCTCAATGGATCGAAGAAGTTAGAGCAAATGTGAAAACCGAGATCCCTTTACTATTAGTTGGAAATAAGAGTGATTTAATTGATCTAAGAGCTGTTAATTTAGAAGAAATAAATAATTTCACACGTAATTTTAATTTATATTATATGGAAACTTCAGCAAAGACGGGAGAAGGTGTTGGTGATTGCTTTTACATTTTAGCGTGTTTAATGATTGGTTCAGGAGTTCCTGATCAGTTAATCTCTAAAGGAATTGTATTCAGTCCTGGTCAAATTCCAATTACGGCTACAGGAACAGTTCCAACTTCTTTACATAGAATAGAACCTGAAATTGATTATGCTGCTCCTCCCGTTCCAGAGCCTACATCTTCTCAAATATATAAATCAACTTCAACATTTGAACCAGAACCTGAATTCGAATATGAGGCTCCTCCCGTTCCAGAACCAGTAAAAATGGAATCACAAGAACCCGAATTTGAACCTGAAATACCTTTACCAGAGACACAAATCGACACATCATCAGTACAACCTGTTGAATTTGAATTTAAGGCACCTGAGGATATATTAACTGATGAAAAACCAGATCAACCGCAATACACTCCCTCTCAGCCAGCTGTTTTTCCTAGTAGAGAAGAAACATATAAACCAAAAGCGATTCCTTTTACAAATAATGTACCCGTTCCTGCTCCTGCTCCTGAGAAATTTCAATCTACTCAAGGATTTTCTTCAACTCAAAATTTTCCTTCAAGTGGGACTACAGAAACTAAATCAGATTCTTTAATGGACTATCTACCTGAACCAATTTATTCCAAGAAAGATAAGAAGAAATTAGAAAAACAAAAGAAGAAAGAAGAAAAGGAGAAAAAACTTCAAGAAGAAAAAGAGAGACAAGAGAAATTATTGGAGGAAATGAAAAAAGTAAAGAAAGAGAAGAAGAAGGAGAAACCTAAAAAAGAAAAGAAAGTTGAACCAATACAAGCCAAACCTGCTGTTTCAACACAAACCCCTCCAACAACAGGAACGACTAGTACGCCCTCACTTTTTCAAACATTATCCCAAAAAGGAGATGACACAGAAAAAACTTCTATTGAAGCTTTTGTTCCATTTATTGCACAAAAAGAAACTGAAACTCAAGAAACGAGTAAATTGAGAATCATTCCAAATGTTTCAGATTTAGAGTCCAAACCAACTACTTTCACTTCAACTCAAACAACAGCACCAGCTCAACCAAAAGCACAAAAAGCTTCTGGAAAAGAAATTATAATTTGCAAACAGTGTGGTGCGATATTATCATCTGATTACACATTTTGTAATAAATGCGGTTCTCAATTATGATTATTAATCCTAAAATTAAATATACTTTTGTTTAAATTTGTTTTAAAGAAGATTATTTTAAGATTAGAAATTTTATGAAGTTTTATAAATTAAATTAGAGATTTTTTCCACAGATAGGGCATGTGCTCCACATCTTTTTAATTTTTGAATTACAATGAATGCACACTTTTAATTCAGGATCAATTTTAGTTTGTGGTCGTCCGAATATCGTTGATTCATTTGTTTCATAACCGGCAGAACTATTTTGTTCTGGAGTTTTAATTATTTCTTGAGGAACTTGAGTAGATTGTTCAACCATATCTCGAGTAACATGATTTTTTTGTTTTGGGACTTCTAATGTAGGTTTCTGATATTTTTGGGGTTTAATAGATGTTTCTTTAATCCTTTTATTCAAATCTTTGCTCTCTTGTTTTTGAGGTTCTTTTTCAGATTCTCCAATTGGAACTCCTACTTTATAAAAGAAGTAATTTTCATCATTATTTTCGATGATTTTTTCTCCATTTTCTAAATAAACTTCAATATAATAGATTATAGTCGATCCGATGGGAATTTCAGCGATTTCAGCAATAAAATAATCCAATTTCGCATCCATTTCCATTTGATACCATGATCTACCTTGATCAGCACTAAAAATTAAATTTACATATGAGAGGGCTTTATTAAAATCCTCTTCAGTAATTTTTACAACAATTTTAATAGTTTTTTTATGAGCTTCTTTTGTAGCAGGTATTATTTCACTGTCGTCCCAAGCTGCTCCGCATTTAGGACAATTAGTAAACCAATTAGGATATTCAAAATCGCACTTAGAACAATTCTTTGTAAAATACCTTGTTGTTTTTATTCCTAATGTTTTTTTTTCTTTGCCCATAATGTTAATTCCAAGTTTTTGAAATTAAACTCCCGAAAAATCTTACTAATAATTAAATAGTAATTAGTCTTAAATATATTTTTTTTCTAAATACACTAGTAAAAAGGGTAATTTAAGAATTTTGCATGATTAGGGAAGAAAAATATTAGGGTTTTACATAACAAATGAATATCAAAAATATCTTCTAGGTAATTTTCAACTTTTTTATGATTTTCGTTAAATCTTCAATAAAATTTTGTAAATGGGATTTTTGGACGTGAGGCATAATGACTACTCTAATTAGATTGAACTCTTCAAATTTTCCTAACATCCAATTTCTTTTTCGTAAATCCTCATCAATTCTACAAATACTCTCACCACTTTCAGTTGTAATACCTACAACATTAGTTACTGGATTAGTTACAAGTTTAATTCCTGTAATATCATTGATTTGGCTAGATAAATACTTCGTATTGTCCATACACCTTTTTACGATTTTTACAAAACCGTTGAATCCTAACGATTTTAAAATTGCCCAAAATGCTATAACTGTTCCTCCAGATCTAGTCCCCACAATATGGAAATGCTTAAAATTCCCTCCAGCTAGATAAGGAATTTCAAATCCTATTTTTTGTAAAATTGAGGAATCTCTTAAAAAAAATCCTCCAGAAGGTATAATTCCTAATCCCATTTTATGTGGATCTGCTGTTATTGAATCAACAGCATTTACAGAAAAATCCCATGCGGGTATTGTATAGTTCAATTTTTTTAAAAAAGGTAATATAAATCCTCCAAATGCAGCGTCGATATGAAAAAATATATCATTATCTTTAATAAGTGTTCCAATCTCTTCTATTGGATCAATTAAGCCTAATGATGTAGTTCCTGCAATTCCTACAACACCACATGTATTTCTATTTATAAGTGATTCAAAATGGGTTAGATCTAATTCAAAATTATCATTTAATGTTGCCTTTCTTAGCTTAATTCCAAGTAAATCTGCTGCTTTATCAAAAGAAATATGAGCAGAACAAGGAACTACAACTTCCGGGCTTTTGATATCTGGTCTTAATTTTTTAGCAATCCTCATAGCTATTAGGTTTGCTTCTGAGCCTCCAGTAGTGAAGGTTCCTATTATGTTTTTTTCATTAAATAGTTCGCCAATTTCAGAAATTAACTCTTCTTCTAAGGCAGCGGTTCCTAAAAATAATCCAGGATCTCCGAGATTTTTAGATATATATTTCATATAAATCTCTACACCCAAATCTAAAGGTTCAGTACACATCGATCCTAAAACTGAACCTGTGCTATATGAAAAATCTTTCTCCAATTTCTTTTCCAATATACTAAGTATTTCCTGTTTCTCTAGACCCTTTTCCTGCATCTTTTTTGTATTAATTTATTTGTGTTTATTATCTTTCTGATTTTTTTAACAATTAGAACATTCTAAATAATTAAAATTTTTCAAATAAGAACAATGATCATAATAAAACTACAAATTTTTTTTTTTTTATTAATGAAATACATGATTCATAAATTTAATTGCCTCATAAACTAACCATTCGTTTAAGTAAAACGATTTGAGTCTCTCTCTGAATATTTTTCAATCACATTCTTTAATTCGGTATTTAAATCAATTTTATAATAATTTGCAATACATACTACAGCATAAATAATGTCGGCTAGTTCCTCACCAACCTTAGCTTCTTTAATATTATTTTTTTTTGGTTTATATCCTTCAAGATGGTTAATTTCTTTTGCTAATTCGCCAACTTCTTCTATAACAGCAGATAACATTGCTAATGGAGTCCAATAACCTCCATGTTTGATGATCCAATCATGTATAATACGTTGGATATCTTTAAGAGAACTCTTCTCAGACATAAGTATAATATTTTTTAATGATTTAAAAACTCAAATTAAAAAACAGAAAAATATTTTTTAACTTTCTTAAGGTCAGAATTTAGTATAAAACTATTGAATCCAATTAGAATTAAAAATAAAATAAAAAAAGCTAATTAAATAAATTTTCTCGTTTACGAGCTTTCCATTCTGCTATTTTTCCTGGATTGTATCTATTTACTTCACTATAATATCCTGTAACTCTTGAATATACTTTTACATCTCCTGAATTACATTGAGGACATATAAAGCTTCCGCCTCTGAACATCTTTCTGCAATGAGGACAGAAAGTAAAATCTGGTGTATAAGCAAAATAAGCTGTGTTTGTATTAAGACAAATATTTTTTGTAAGTTCCCATAAACCCTTAATATCGGGTTTTTGTTCCCCTAACCAAATATGTGTAATAACACCCCCGTTTACAATTGGATGAAGATCACCTTGTTTCTTAATACGGTCTGATAATGGGATTTCAGCATCATACCTAAAATGGTCAGAATTAGTGTAATAAGCTGATTTACCAGATGATTGCACTATGGCTTTTTTAGGAAAATGTTTTAAATCTAATCGTGCAAGACGGTTACTTGTTGATTCTGCTGGCTGTTCCCATAGAGAGTAATATTTTTTATCTCTTTCTGTCATGGTATTACACTTTGCGACCATATAATTCAATATTTTCTTTCCTAAATTATATGAAGTATCAGTTTCATGTAATTCATATCCAGTTAGACTTTTCACAGCCTCATTTAATCCAGTAAATCCTATCGATAGGTTCTGATCATTTATATTAAAAATCGGTTTACCATTTATTTTACCACTACATAGAGGTAAGTGTCCAGTTTTCAATCTTCTCTCCATCAAATTCCACTTTTTACGTAAAATTCTCGCAGAAAGTTCAATTTTCTTATCCAATATTGTAAAATAATCATCCTCATTTTGAGATAAATAAGCATACCGAGGAAGATTTAAACTAACACTTTGTAGTGATCCAATGGTAACATAATTTTCCCAAACGTTAGCATTTTTCCGTTTTTCAGGATCAAGAATACACTGTTCAATAATTTGATTTCCACTTAGAAATTTCCTGCAGCATTGACTGTGAATTTCATCTGGCATCCAATCTGGACACATGTTAAGGAAATATGGCGTCCCCATAGTTGCTACTTCTTCCATTATTTTCAAATAAGATGGTTCAAATTCTCGCAACCATTCCTTCTTAATTTTAATCTCATGTTTTGGAAATGCAAAAAGCTTCCCATTATAGTCACCTTGAATATACACATCAGTTAAAGCATCAAAAAGTTTAAGGCATTCTTCTTTATAATCTCCATAAGTTCCAGTTAAATTTCCATGCGGACCAACAGCAGGAATATTCAATAGACCATCAGGGATAGTAGGAGTACAAGAAATTGAAGTAAATGGTACCTGTCCTCCTCGAGCAGCAAAGATTTGATTTGTCTCAAATATTAGACATTGCATTGATTGTTCAATTTCTCTATTAGAAAGACCACGAGCATATGGTGCTAAAAACGTAGTTATATAATCATATCCTTGTCCGCCACTAAATTCACCTTGAATAATACCAAGCCATTTAGCAAGATGAGTTACCGCCACACGTAAGCTTCCTGCAGGTCCTGATTTACTACAGTGTGCCCAACTCTCAACTGGGGGTAATCCATGTCCCAGAATCATTCGTGGATCCCATTCTTGACAAAACGGTCTTAAATCAAAGTATCTTAACATATGTACATGGATATCACCAAACAAATGAGCATGAGCTTCCTCAGAATTTAATATCCTTAAAAGAGCATATTCATCTGATATTCTATTTGCAGCCCAGTGATGAATACTTTCAGGGTTCATATCTTGATTTGCATTTTCATCTACTCCATACTCTAAAATTGCTTCATAATCCATTAAAGGCATTCCAATCCTTGTATATAATTTACGTTCTTCTTCAAAATGTTGCTCAGATAAGATAGAGCACACAATCTCTCTTATATGAGGACCTGATAAAAATCGTATTCCAGACGAGATTATTCTTCTAACTACTAATTCAGTGATCATAGCAACTGAATCTTGGTCTAAACCCGTCTCATTTATTAGGCTTTGTTCTATTTTAACAAGATCGAAGGGTACTACATCACCTTCTGTTCTAAAAACTTTTGGTAATAATTTAGTTAAATATTTGCGATTTATATTTTTAACTTCCTTTTCTTTTGTAGGTTCAGAATTTGATACCAATACCAATGTAAGTATACCCCTTTATCAATTTTTAAATAATTAATTTTTAAATAGTGAAATTATATACTAATTTTGATTAAAAAGTTTTGTCGGTAATATGAACTGAATTTAGAGAATTATTAATTGTTTATTATCGTTAATATTTTACCTCTTTTGATATAAAAATTTATTTGTTTTTCCAATTTAAACTTATTTTATTAACACTTTATTTGCTAGTTAAAAAGCTGCTTAAAAAAATAACGATGAGGTTCTTATTTTTTTGGAGACATTTCAATTTCTAATTTATTAATTCTGTGATTATAAAGGATATAAATTTATGTCGAAGAAATTCTCAATTTTTCTAAGATTTTACTGTAAAAACTTTATAAGAAGTAATACTAAGTATATTTAAATAAAAAATTATGATTGAAATATCTAAAAGTGAACCTTTAATATGGCAAATTTTGAAAGCAAACAAAATATTCAGCCTATAGAAGCTTTAGAAGGGATTTTTCGAAGAACTTTATTATATAATGATTCTTTAATGTTATGTCATTTTACACTTGAAGAAAATGCAGAAGTCCCTATCCATAGTCATAAGGAACACCAAATTGGATATGTTATAAAAGGTAAACTTAAATTTATAACAGAGAATGGCGAATTTATAGTTAAAGAAGGAGATAGTTATGTTTTTGATTCTAATGAAAAGCATGGAGCAATAATATTAGAAACTGCTGAAGTGATTGATGTTTTTAATCCATGTAGAGAAGACTATAAATAACAACAAAAAATCTAATCTTTTTTATTAAGAGAATAATTTTAAAGAATTTTCTACCATACATATGCCGCAACAGCAAAAATTGCCAACGTACAGAATAAGAATTCTCCTAATAACCAGTCAAGAAAGAATTTTCGCTTTTCAGCTTTATTACTTTTTATCTTTGTAGCTAACGCAAAACTAATTGCTGAATTTGTTCCGATAAAGATTATAAAAGTAAAAGTCATGGCCGTTAGATCTAAAACTATTAGTTCTAAAATGGAGTCTAAGAGTATCCAAGCTCCCATAAATCCAATGAGTGCAAATAAAAATAACCAACCAGAAAACTGAATAATTTTATAAAATTTCACATCTAGTTCAGAAATCTCAGATGCAGTTTCAAATCTTTTTTTTTTAATTTTTGACATATAAAATTTAATTGTATGCTTTTTGAATATTAAAAATTCTATAATTCTTAATCTTTATCATTTAACCTACGTTTACACTTTAAAGTCTATTTTTTAAAAATAATATAGCTTTTGCTATGTCTCCGTTGCATTCTTTCAAAACAGATTCTGCCTCTTTCTTATCTACATTTGCTTGAGCAGCAACTAGCATTATATCATTTTCTGTTATCGTAGGTTTCAACTCAGAATCTTCTATAGCGGGTATATCTATTTCTGCTTCCATACTTTCAATTGTAAGATCCTCCGGAGAAACCTCTTCTCCTTGTCCTATTATCTGATATATTTCTTGGCCCGCTTGTTTCATCAGAAAAACTTCGGGTTGATCTATTACCATTGTTTTTTCGGGGCCCTCTATAATAACTCTTGTAGCATCGATTGGTTCCATATCTACACCTTGTTGTGCCATCCTTCTCCGCATCTGTCTTGAACCAAATTGCTGTCCATCTCGCTTAACAGAGGGTTGAGGACGTTTAGGCTTACTCTTTACTTTACTTTGCATTTCTTTTGGTAATTTTACCACTATTCTTCACTTTAAATTCTGTTATATCTCTAAAATTATATAATAATTCGAGATTTAAATTTTTACTTTATTAATTCCTTTTCTTACACTTACTGCGATGCCTTTAGAGAATGATTTTGCATAAGAAACAGGGATTTTTAATTTGCCAATACTTAACAACTCATCATCTTGATTTACTACAATCACTTCATCTAACGGTCTTAAATTGTCATCAATATCAACAACATGTTTACAAAAAACGTTTCTCCCTTCTTTAATAAAATCTGAAATTTCATTTAACACAACAACCCTTAATTTAGGAGGAGTAGTGTTATTAATTAATTTTTTGGCTGAATAAAGAGTTAAAGTAAAAAACCCATTTGTAGGTCGTAGTGTAAGCAATAAGTTATTCTCATAATAGACATACCTAATTTTATTTGTTTTTGGTGATCTTCTAAAATTAATCTGTTCTAAGTTATCAAAAAGGATATCAGTAATTTCTTTCCCAAATTGATAATCTGAAATTGCTTTAATTTGCCTTAAACCTAGTAAAATTTCAGTTTCCATAAAAGAATTAATGAAGCAATTATTTAATTTAAGAAAAGTAAGTGTATTATAATAAATTATAGATATTACAGATTAAGAATAAAGTCTAGATTCTAAAAACTGGTCTTTAACTTTATTCATTACTTTGTTTACAGCATCAAAAAAATCTTTATTGATTATCGTTTCAGCATCTTTTCTAATAGCGAACATTCCAGCTTCTGTACAAATTGCTTTAATATCAGCTCCTGTTGCACCTTCTGTGAGATTTACTAATCTTTTAAAATCTAAAGGGTCTTCGATACTCAAATTTCTCGAGTGAATTCTAAATATGGCTTCTCGAGCTTCTTCATCAGGAATTGGAAAATCAATCATACGATCAAATCTACCAGGTCTCAATAATGCAGGATCTAAAATATCTACTCTATTCGTTGCACCAATGATTTTTACATCTCCTCTTTCTTCAAATCCATCCAATTCACTTAATAATTGCATAAGAGTTCTTTGAACTTCTCTATCTCCAGATGTAGCTATCTTTAGTCTTTGAGAACCTATTGCATCTAATTCATCAATAAATAATATGGTTGGGGCTTTTTGTTTAGCTAAATTAAAAATTTCTCTTACTAAGCGTGCACCTTCACCAATAAATTTTTGAACTAATTCAGATCCAATAATTCTTATAAATGTTGCTTCTGTTTCATGAGCGACTGCTTTTGCTAATAAAGTTTTTCCTGTACCTGGGGGACCAAATAATAAAACTCCTTTAGGTGGTTCAATACCAATTCGTTTAAATAATTCAGGTTTTTTTAAAGGTAGTTCTACACATTCTCTTACCTCTAGTAATTGTTCTTCTAATCCTCCAACATCTACATACGATATATCGGGAATAGAATCAATAACTTCCATACCTTTAACAAAAGGATCTAATTTTGTAGGTAATACCTCCATAATTGCGAAGGTTCTTTGATTTAAAGCAACTCTCGTTCCTGGTGCTAATTTTTCATTTTTAACTTTTCTACTAGTATTAACAACGAAACTTGGTCCTGTAGAACTTTTTACTATTGCTCTACCCTTTTCATCTAAGAAATCTATAATTGTTGCAGACACTAATGGAGGTTCTCTTAATCTATCAATTTCATTTCTCAGACTATGTAATTCTTGTTCTAATCTTAATCGCTCTGCATCTAATAATTGTTTTTCTGTTTCTAAGTTTCGAAGGCGCTTCTCTAAGTGTCTAGTATAGGTTATAAGATATTCTCCATCTTTACCTTCTTCTTTCTTCTTTTTTTCTTTAATCGTAGTCAAAAAAAGTGTACCCCTTCTTTTCTCACTTTAATGTACATTTTTAAGAAATTACTTTAATTTATTAATAAACTTTTAATCATTTAAATTTAAGGTTACTTCTGTACTATTACTTAAAAATGTCAATTTTTAAAAAATTTATAGATTATAAAATATAATCCTAATTAACCGTAAATTATAAGAGTTTTTAATCAAATTCTATGCATATAAAGCTTTTCTTCAACAAATCTGATTTGAGATGATTTTATGCCAAAACCACAATACGATGAAATTGATAAAGAATGTCCTGTATGTGGGAGCATAATTTGGGGTAAGGGGCAAAGAGTTCTATTAGAAGGAGCGAAAATTACAGTTTGTCATAATTGTGCCCAACATGGTGTAAAAATTCAAAAACACTCTACCAGTACATATATTAAAAGCTCATTCTCCCGTGATAGAGCAATTCGTCCAAAACGCCAAGCTCTAAAAAAACCTCGCATCGATGATCTAGAAATAATTCCAGATTATGCTAAAAAAATAAGAAATGCGAGGAATACACTAGGCCTTAATCAAGATCAATTTGCTCAGAAGTTAAATGAAAAACCTTCCTTACTTAGAAGAATTGAAACGGGAAAAGTAGAACCTACAATTAAATTGGCAAAAAAAATAGAAGATGTGTATAAAATAAAAATCATAAAAAAAGTTACTGAGATTGAAGCTGATGTTTCTAATAATAAATACATGAAAAAATCTAGCGGAACTTCTCTCGGTGATCTCGCATTTATTAAAAAGAAGAAGTAAACCACATTTTAATTATTTTCAAATATTAGGATTTTACTTTGGTAATTTTAACTATAGCCGAATTATACGCACCTGAATATCCCAGTTCTTCTGGGTCATCAGGTATAAAATTATTTACATTTGGATTCTTCTTTAAAGTTGAAGATAAACCAGAATATATCAAAGCTGTTCCCGGTTTTAAATTAGGGGATTCTGCTAAGATGTATACTTCATTTCCATATTCATTAGAAACCAACACTTCACTTCCTATCACTAAATCCAATGCTTTAATATCTTCTGAAGTTAAAAATATTTTACTAAACACTTCTAAATATTTTGTGTTTAATTGTCCAAATTGAGAATGTAAGAAGTAATAATGAGAGGGTGTGATAAGCAGAAATTCATTTTTCTTCTTGTTAAATTTACGCTTTAATTCATTTTTTCCAAATTTAAAATGAGGACCTCTAGCTTGAATCCGATAATTAGAAGTAGGAAATTCTAAATTATTAAAAGGAACAGAATTATTATCGAATAATAAATAATAACCTTGTAAATCAATGTATTCTTGAATTTTTAAAGGCAACATTTTTAAACAATTATCAAAAATTGTCTCTTCCGATTCCTGAAAAAATAAATCCTCATAACCTATTTTCCATGCTAATTGTTGAAAAAACTCATAATTTGACATACAATTTTGATAGGGACAGGGCCCTCCAATATTTATAGATAGACTTGGTATATAAAAAGGAGATACAATATCATGTGATTCTAAATCAAATTTAGCCGGAATAACTATGTCAGCATATTTCGTTGTTTCATTTAGAAACATATCTAATACCACTATAAATAGATCTTTATTTAATAATGCTTTTCTTAATAAATTTTGATTAGGTAGTGAACTTGCTGGATTGAAATTGTATATAAATAACATTTTGTATTTCTCAGAAGATAAAGCCGAACCTAGTTTTATTATAGGAATTTTTTTTATTTTAGAATTTTTTTCATTTTGGGTAATGTAAGTTTGAATCGGTCGAAGAACAGGTTTTAAAAAATCACTTTGAGAATAGATTATCCCCGTACCAGGTTTTCCTATATTTCCAAGTATAATTTGAATTAAAGCAATAGATTTTACTATTCTTCCCCCATAAAAATCTTTTTGAACCCCATACCCGATATTAAATAACGTTTGATGTTTGAATTTGATTAAATAATCAACAAAATTTTGAAATGTTTGATAATTAATTCCAATTTGACTTAAGAGTCTTTTCTTCTCGACTTTCGCAGCTTCAGTAAAAATTGATGAGTATGAATCAACATAATCTTTCAAAAATAATTCATCATAGGCATCGCAAGCCATTAATTCATTAACGATCATTTTTACTAATAATTGCTCAGTACTCGGGAAGATATGTAGAAAAAGATCAGCTTTTTCAGCTATAAGTGTGCATCGTGAATCAATAACCACAATTTTTGTCCCTTTTTTTAAAGCTTGCTTTACCAAATAATATGCATGATTATTACTTTCTGAAAGATTACTTCCCCATATCACGATTAATCTAGTTGAAGGGTTAATTAACTGAAAAGGATTTGCAGTAGAATATGTACCAAACAGTTCTGTTAATCCTGCACAACCTCCTTCATTACAGATCCCCCCTGTAGTGATTGTGGCTCCAATTTTTCTAAAGAATCTTAATGGTGCATACTGCGATATTAACCCACAATTACCTGCATAGAAAGCCCCTAGAATAGACGATGGGTCATTCCCTTTTTGAATATCTAATATTTTTTCAACAATGATTTCAAATGCTTTTTTCACAGATATTTTCTCAAACTTATTTTCAGATTTTGGACCAGTCCTAATTAGAGGATTTTTCAACCTTTTCTGATGATATAGTAATTTTTCTCTTTGTTTATATTTTGGACAAAAAAACCCATTTGTAAAAGGATGTTCTTTCAAGGGACGAGTAGATAAAAGTTTGTATTCTAAAGCTTCGTCATCCCAAATTCCTTTAAACACACATGAACCGTAGCAGTCCTTTGTACATGTTCCAAATCTAATTTTGTTGGGGCTTCTCTTCTCTATCATAAAATAGCTTAACCTAATTATTCTAATAGATTGTGTACTAATTGAAAAAATATTCTTTTCATAGTAATATTTTAATTACAAATGATTTTCTTAATCAATTGAAATTTTAATATTTTGAATTACGCCAATTTTATTCTTTAAATATTCAATGATAGATTGATTATCTTGAGCTTCGAGAGGATTTCCACAATCAGGACACCTAAAATTTAGTTCAAATGCCTTATCAAAATTATATTTAATATTTGATTCTTGGCAATTTTTACAATAAAAAAAATAGTTATTTTGTTCAAATTGTAATCTATCTCGCAATTTACTTTCAATTAAATTTTTTTTTTCCAGAAGAATTTCTTCAAATAAATCAAATTCATGCCACCAATAGTAAATAAACCATCCCGTTGATTTATCTCTAATGCGCCTAAATTGAGCCAGTTTTTCAGAATATAGTTTATAAAGTGTTTTACGGACAGTATTCAATTTTAAGATTTCAGAATCATTTGGTTCAAAGTCAATATCAGAACCTTTAATACTTTCCTTTATATTTTCCGTTATATCTTCGTCGGTGATATCTACAGATTCAGAATTTAGAAGTTCCATTCCTACATAAATTGCAATATCGCCACTGATAATGTATAGAAAAGATCGCAAGAAAGGATTTAATTCTTTAATATGACTTAGCCTCATTCAATTTTTGATTTTAATATGAAATATAATTATTTTTCATAAGAATTAAATTTTTGTTAAAATGTCTCTTTAAATAATTTGATTTTATTCATTAGACGACAATAGAATATTGTTTTTCTATAAGTTCCCCGTCTATATCAAGTGTTCGAAATAATTTTCCTTTTCGTATTGCCATTACTCTCAATAATTTTGAATTTGTGACATTTTTAGGGAGTTCAATTTCAGTAATCTTGTAATTATTAAAAATTGTTAGTGCCTTCCAACTTTTAGGGAGCTCTGACTTAAAATCAGGGAGTACATTCTCAAAAATATTGATATGGTTTCTTTCAGTATTGTTGATATAACCCGTGCAAAATTTAATTCTTTTAGTTACATCATCATCTTCTGCTTTCTTTTTTGAAGGTTGGGGTATATTTTTTTTGGTGGTGACCTTACAATTTGGATTTATATTAAATGATAATAATAAATAGCTATTTTCACGAAAAGCTTCAATGCTCTCTAATAAAGGATTTTTACTTATGTTATCAATTATCTCCGCTTTGTATTTTTTAGTTTGACCAGTGGTTTGTTTAAGATTCCAATTAAGTCCTAAATCACTAATAATATCACTTATATCTGATCCCGAAATTAATCTCCCTATAATTTCAAAAATATCATCTGGATTAGAAATTCCACTTGCAACTATCTCAAGAATCAAATCCTCATATTCATGGCTTCCTCTTAGAGTTAATTTTGCCTTCGTTTGCGAAATTTTCAAAGCTGGACCTACAAAATCTCCTCTGGAATATCTGTAGAAATGTCGGTGAATATTCTTATGATTTCTTGCTGGATCATCCAGAATCGGTGTTTCAACAACATTTTTTAGAAAATGCATCTTTTTTATCCATTTTATTTTCTCTAAATTAAATTTTAGTTCTATTTATTTAATATCAAAAGATTATAATTATAAATTTTATTCATTAATAAAATTAAAAAAATATAAAATATATCTAAAAATACAGTACACAAAAAAATTATTTTAATTGGTTATGGCTAGTATTCCTTCTTTATCATTGTGGGTTTTTGCGTGGTTATTTCTTATTATAGGGTTAGTATCTTTAACAATTTTAATATTATATACTAAATATGGAAGAGAAGTATCTGTCCGACTCTCAATCATTAGTATAGTGATTGCATCAATATTCCTTGGATTTGCTCTTCATTTTTTCTTATTATCATGGGGAATATAATTCAAGTATCTAAATATCCATTAAATCAAGAATTATTTTTCAACAACTAAAGGGGTTCCTTCCTTATTTCTTCAATTTATCACTTTTATAATTTGTTTTGTCAATATTTAAAAGAGAAGAAGTGTAATATTTTTATTACAAATTATTTAAATTAAAAATTAACTAAAAACACATAAATAGGATTATTAATATGCTTTTTCAAGACCCAGAGCCTTTACTTTTTGTATTGTGGTTAATATTAGCAACAGTTGTAGTCACACTTATCATTTATATCGTTGTACTACTTCTAGAATCCAAAACTAAAGCTTCTGATAAGAAATTTCTGATAATTTTATTAGCATTTATTATTGTTTTGCTTTTGCCAGTTGTTTTAAATGCAATAGGAACCGTTTTAAGTACTATTGGAGGTGCTTTAGCTGACATTAGAAATGCAATTGATGATGGTGGACAGGATTTTTTAATTCGTTTAGTTCCAATCTTCGGATTTCTAATTTTATTAGTTCTGGTAAAATTCCTAATAGATATACCGTGGGATAATTCTGTGTGGATCTCTCTACTGACACTGTTTATACTATACATAATTTATTGTTTAATACCTGAATTATACACATTTTTAGGAGTCGGGTTCTAAAACAAACTGAAATTATAAAAAGTAAATAATTTATTTTTTTTTCTTTTCAAAGAAAAAAGATTTTTTTAAAAAGAACTGAATAGCTTTCAATTTATTATATTTTTTCTTTTAATTTAAGTCTTGGAGCTAGACCTAAGCTCATCATCTCTTGTAGTAATAATTTAAACGCATAAGAACAAACTACTTTTGAAATGATAGTTCCCTCTCCACATACTGGACAATATCGCTTGTCGCGGTTTCGATCATACACAGCTAAAAGCCCACATTTTTCGCATACCAATATTACAGTTCTATCAGATTCATCTAATAATCTTTCTTTTAATAATAGCGCAGAACCATGACCAACTAAACAATCCCTCTCCATTTCTCCAAATCTTAATCCTCCCTCACGAGCACGACCCTCTGTGGGTTGTCGAGTTAAAATTTGAACAGGTCCCCTCGCTCTTGCGTGGAGTTTATCAGCGACCAAATGATATAATTTCTGGTAGTAGATTGGAGTACAGTAAATTCCTGCTTCATATTTATCCCCTGTAATACCATTGTACATAACCTCTCTTCCATTAAATTCAAATCCCGCATCTACTAATTGTTCTTGAAGCTTTGTTATATCAGTCCATTCGAAAGCGGTTGCATCTCCTAATTTCCCTGTTGTACATGCTATTTTTCCACTTATTCCTTCAAATAATTGTCCTAGAGTCATTCTCGAAGGCATTGCGTGGGGATTTACAATAATATCTGGAATTACTCCAGAAGCCGTATAAGGCATATCTGCTTGTTCAACAACTAATCCTAATACTCCTTTTTGACCATGACGAGACGAAAACTTATCTCCTAATTCTGGAATTCTTAAATCTCTAACTTTTATTTTGACTAATTTATTTCCATCTACAGTTTCAGAAATAATTACCGTATCAACAATACCTTGTTCATTATGTCGCATATTTTTTGAAGTTTCACGCCTGTTTGGTTGCATAAGCTCAAATTCTTCATATGATTTTATAAATCTGGGAGGAGAAGTTCTACCAATTAGTACATCTCCTCCGTTTACTTGAGTCTCTGGTTCTATTATTCCATCTACTTCTGATAGTAATCTATATGATTCAGCTGATTTGAATCCTCTTACACCTCTTTCTGGAATCTCAAATTTATCAACCTCTCCACCAGGATATTTTCTTTCCTCGGCATCATATGTTCTGAAAAAATGACTACGTGCAAGACCTCTCTCAATTGAGGCTTTATTTATAATTATCGCATCTTCAATATTGAATCCTTCGAAACTCATCATGGCAATGATAAAATTCTGACCAGCAGGTCGTTTATTTATTCCAATGATCTCCATGGGACTAGTTTTTACTAGTGGTTGTTGTGGATAATGTAATGTATGTCCTCTAGTGTCTAATCTTAAGTGCATATTTGCTGCGAATAAACCTAACGCTTGTTTTACCATTCCTGCTTCATATGTGTTTCTAGGGGACTGGTTATGTTCTGGAAAAGGAATAATAGAAGCACAAATCCCAAGAATTGCGGCAGGAGATATCTCTAAGTGAGTATGTTCTGGAGATATATCTTCCTCAAACATAGCAATGTAAGCATTTTCTTCTTCTTCAGCATCTAAATATTCAATGACACCCTTTTGAATTAAATCTGACCAAATGTACTTCTTTTGTATTAATTTATCAATATCTTCTTTTGAAACAAGTAAGTCTTTATTCTTCAAGACAAATAAAGGTCGAGTTGCTCTACCAGCATCACAATTTATTTGGATTTCCCTTGAATCGTGATAATAACCGATGTTTACATGTTGACCAATCTCCACTTTTCTTCGCTTTTCTCTAAGTTGGCGTATGAATGGATTATATTGTTGATGTATACCTACTAATTTCCCATTTAGAAAAACTTTTACTTTATCTCCTTTTACATTTTTAACTTCATTTATGGGGATGACTCCTAAATCAATTAATATATTTTCAATTATTCTCTCATCTGTTCCTACGGATATTATTGAAGCTAACCCTAAATTCTTAACTAATCCACAATTTGGACCTTCAGGAGTTTCTGCGGGGCAAATTTTTCCCCATTGAGTCGGATGTAAATCTCTAGCTTCAAAATGCGGTTGACTACGACTTAGGGGCGATATAACTCTTCTCAAATGGCTTAACGTACCAACATGATTAGTTCTATTTAAAAGCTGGCTAACACCTGCTTTACCTCCGACCCAATTACCCGTGGCTAATGCATGTCTAATTCTTTCTGTAATAACATCAGCCCTTACAGCAGTTTTTATATTTGGAGCTCTTCCGCGAACAGCTGTTCTTTCTAATTGATATTTAATATCCTTAACAAGATTTAAAAAAGCCACTCTAAATAGAGATGTGAATAATTCTCCAGCTAATTTTAATCTTTTATTTGCATAATGATCTTTATCATCAGGTTCTCTTAAACTCAAAGCAAGTTCCATTACTTTCTGTGCCATTTGTCCTAAATAATATGCTTTTTTAATTCTATCCTCTTCCGCATTACCTATGTGCGGTAAAAGATATCGATCTAGAACTTGAAGTGCTCTTCTAATACGATAATCTTTTGTTTGACCAATTGCAACTCTTTTTCCTATATAATCAAGAGCATTTTGTTGAGATTTCTCTGGATCTTTTAATACTTGGATCTCAGAAGCAACATCTATTACTGGTATTAATTCTTTCTGAATTTCATCATTTTCTGAGATTGCTTCAAAAATCTCTCTATCTGAATGTAATCCTAGAGCACGCATTAAAATTGCTAAGGGTATTTTTCCTGGAACTGATGGAAAAGATACTCTAAGGTTTCCATCTTTTTTTCGCTCTATTGTGACAGGTGCTCTAAAACCACTTCTTGTCGAAAAAACTTTAGCTTGATGAGTAGCACTCGAACTTCTACTAGCTTCTTCAGCTAATATTCTATTTGGTGCAAGATCTTCTTGAGTAACAAGAACTCTTTCAGTTCCATTTATTATGAAATACCCTCCAGGATCTAATGGGTCTTCTCCTCTATTAATAAGCTCTTGTTCTGAGAGGTTTTCTAATGGGCATCGACAACTCTTAAGCATTATCGGAATTTTTCCAATATATATATCTAAAGTTTCCTCAGCTTCTTCTCTCTGTGTTCTTTCATCAATAGTTATTGGAGTCATTTCTAAGGTAATATCTGCAGCATAACTTAATTCCCTAATTCTTGCTTCTATTGGAGTAATCTCCATAGTAGCACCATCAGCTTCTCTAACTTTTGGTACTCCAATCTTAATTTTTCCAAATTTAATTTTAAAACCTGGAATATCAGGAATCACTTCACCTGACTCATCAACAATCGTTTGCATTTCATATTCGATAAAGCTATTATATGAATCCAGGTGTTGACGTACTAAACCTTTTTCATCAAATAAACTTTTTAAAATAATCCATTTATCAGTATTTGATAATTTTTCTGAGCTCAAAATTCATAAAACCATATTATCTATTCATTTTCATAAAAAATTATACTAAACTTTTTCCTTTTTTACATAACGGTAATAATTTACTGATTTAACAGTTGTATTAGAATCTCGAATTATTTTTACAATATCCCCCTCTTTTGCCCCGATGGCGATCGCAACCGGATCTTTTTCAAACATCTGTGGTAAATCATTTACTTCAATTCGATATTTTTCTAAAAGATTTTGCGATTCTTCTTTAGTTAAAAGGACATGCTTAGGGACAAATTTATGGAGTAAAACATCTATCCGTTTTTTTTTTGTCAAGGAAAAATCAACTCTTTTTATGAATTATAACTAATGAAATGATACCAGTCTAAAAAATTTTTCCATTTTTTCCCCATTTTTCTCATAACAAACGAGGATTTTATTAAATCATAGCTGATGAAAGCATCTAAAAACCCAATAACCACTTCTTTTACATATAATCTCGATATTTTCATCTGGAAAGGTATCCTTAAAATATTTTAAAATATAGGCTGCTCCCATTTTTTTCTTTATTACAAATTGAAAGGAACCATTTGTTTTTAAATACGAAGAAATATCATGCATTACCTTCAAAAATTCTTTTCTTCCTTGCCGTAAAGGAGGATTCATATAAATACCATCAAATTTCAAATGTTTGTTTTTAATTGGCTCAAAATAATTACCTGATAAACTATAAATATTTTTTTTTCTCTCTGGAAGATTTAATTTAACATTTTCCCTTGTACACCAAACAGCTCGCTTGTTTATATCTATTAGATAAACAGAACTTTGAGGTGATTCATAACTCAAGACAATTCCTATTGGACCATAACCGCATCCTAAATCAAGGAAATTACTCGTTTCTTCGGGGATATATATATTTTCGATAAAAACCTTAGTGCCTAAATCCAGTCTTTTATAAGAAAATACACCCGTAATTGTTTTAAAAATGTAAAGATGTCGTCTTAAACTTTCTGAAATTGTATGAATTTTTACATTAGCATCAGGAAATTTACTATAATAATGGTTACTATTATTTTCCATCATAAAAAATTAAGTTAATTAAATCAAATTATTTTTTCTCAACCCATCGTGGATATATTCCTCTCTCCATAAAAACCTTATTAGATTTTACGAGTATTCCAGATTTAGCTTTATTAATTTGAAACGCGTCTTTGAGAGCAATCCCAAACCCTATTAATTCCTTTTTTAATGTCATAAGTGCAATTAACATATTTGGCTTTATTCTTGCATCTATATAACAAATACCCGCAGATGCTAAACCTGCTCCATGACATAAAGCATCTACAGCAGTATCTCTGACATAAATCTTTGGTAAATGAGATACCATCTTTTCCATTGGAAATATTAACTTTTTCAAATAATTATCGTCTCTCTCTGTTTGATAAATGGTAAAAGCATCTTTTAAATTTTGTAAAGTTATTAGATTATCATTTTCTTTAAAATCACCTACCCTTGTTCGTCTTAGTTCGAGCATATGAGCTCCTGAACAAAGAGCTTCTCCTAAATCAAAGCAATATTTTCTTACGTAGGTTCCAGCTTCACATCCAATACGAAATAATACGTGATTATTATCAACGTCAATAACCTCGCTATAATAAATTTCTCTTATCCTTAATTTTCTCACCACAGATGACTTTAAAGGAGGCCTTTGATAAATTTTACCCGTAAATAATTTAAATATTTTTTCTATCCTTTTTCGTTTTTCTGGAGTGTGTAAATCCATTACACCTATATATTCTTTTCCGGCATTTAGCAGTGCTGATAATACACGCGTAGCTTTTCCAAGAGCACAAGGTAAAACACCAGTAACTTTTGGATCCAGAGTTCCACCATGACCCGCATTTGAAATCCCCAAAATTTTCCGAGCCCATGATACTACTTCATGACTAGTTGGACCACTTGGTTTGTCAAGATTTATTACTCCATATTGGAGAAGGGATTCAATACTTCTTTTTTCAGGATCATATCCATAATTTGGGTCAGTATTATCCTGGGATTTAACTATTAATTGTTCAGGTTCATCGGAAGGTAATTTACACTCTAAATTTTCCATGATAAATAGTTGCGAAGGGAGTGTTTTATTAATAATAAAGTTAAAGATCTCATAAATCTTTTTTTATCTAAGTATTATTTCTTTTACCTTTTCTGAGACGGAAGGTAAAAAAATATGGATATACTATATACAACATATATATAAAATAAACGGGCTATAGGGGAATTGAACCCCTGACCTTTCTTTTTAAGGGAGATCTTCCCATAAATGTCAGGTTAAAAGCCTGCTGCGCTACCTGCCTGCGCCAATAGCCCATAACGATTTTAATTTATGTTTAGGCGTGAATTGTATAAGAATAAATCCATTATAATATAAAAATTTTATTTAAATGAGTTTCTTTCCTTCAATTTTTAAATAATATATAAAAATATACTAAATTTTAAGCCTTTTTACTGAAATGTTCGAAACCATAACTCTTAATTTCTTTTTTTTCCCCTTCTTTAACAATAATAACGTTTTCCTCAGAAATCACTTTTCCTATTCTAAAAATCTGTCCGTTTCTCGATTGAATTTCTTTTTGAGCTGCGTTAAAATCTTTAGGATCTAAAGTAAATAAATGAATAAATTCTTCTCCGCCATTTAAAACTAATTCTTCTAAAGAAACATTGAATTCATTTGAGTATTTTAACGCTTCATTATCAATTAGATCCTCATTAAAATTAATTTCAAATCCCACATTTGGATTTGAAAGCATCAAATCTTGTAAAGACTTTGATAATCCATCAGAGGAATCTATGCTTGAAGTTGCTAAATTTCTTTCTGATAATATGAACGCTTCATTTCCGGTGATTTTAGGCTCTAAGACACTCATAATAGATCTTTCATAATTTGGAAACTCATGATAATCGCCTCTTTTGTTTAAAAGAATGTCAAAACCTACTCCAGTTAAACCAAATTTATTATTAGCTATTAAGATATCACCTACATTTATCCCCTTCCTATAAATTATTGCTGAAGGATTTTTAAAACCAAATACAGTTGGATTTATGATTAATTCTTTTGTTTCATTAACATCTCCCCCAATATAATCCAGATTAAATTTAACACTATAATCAATAATCCCATTTAATAATTCAATAAACTCATATTTTTTCAATTCCCTTGGAAGACCAAAAGATATAATTAAACCACTTGGTCTAACACCTTTAACCAATAAATCACTCACATTCATTAATACAGATTTCCTACCGATCTGATATGAATTCATTTGAGGTGGGGCATCTGTTGTGGAGACTAACATATCAGAATTTAAAACAATGTTTCTATTTGAATTTTCGTTTTTAAATTCAAAAAAAAAAGAATCATCTCTTAATAGTTCTTTTCCGGTTTTTTTCAAAACCAATTCTTCTATAAGCTTTATTATTTTTATTTCTCCTAAATTTCCTACCTGAAGATTATTATTCATTAAATAACATTTAAAATTTTATTACAATTATAATTTTTGAAGAAACTCGTATTTTTAAAATTTCTGCCTCTGTGGCTTAGCGGGTATTTTGTGCTTGTACATGATCTTATAGCAACATTTAAGGTCGTTTTGACCAAAATGCTAAAGATTCGTAATCTGTAGGTCGGGGGTTCAATTCCCCCCAGAGGCTTTCATCATACTTCTTCAGTAACAACATAACGTTTAATCAATTGTAAACCGAGCATTTTAAATACATCATTTATATTTTCCCCTGTTTTAGCCGATGTTTCAATATATGAAAGGTTCAATTTTTGTGCGAGTTCTTCTCCTTGTTTAAGCGATACAACACGTTGATCTTCTAGATCTATCTTATTTCCCACTAGGATTAGTGAAATCGTTGAAGAAACCTCCTTAATTTCATTGAACCAATTCTCTAATTTAATGAAGGTTTCTTTGCGAGTTACATCATAAACTAAAATACCTGCTTCGGCATTGCTTAAATATGTTTGCCTTACACGTTTAAATTGCGCTTGTCCTGCTAAATCCCAGATAACAAAGCGAACTTTTGATTCTAATCCTTGAAAATCACATTCTTTTTTCATTATTGATGTTCCAATTGTAGATTTATAGTCAGTTTGAAACGCATCTTCAACAAAACGATGAACCAAGCTTGTCTTTCCCACTCCCCCTTCGCCACCTAGGATAAGCTTAAAGGCATATTCTCCAGACCGTACCTTAATTTTTTGAAGCGTATCTACTTTCCTTTCAATATTTTTAGTTTCCATTTCAGAGACTAATTTAGGAATTACAGGACTTACCGTTCTTCCATCAAAAATTCTGGCAATTTTTTCAGCAGCTAAATATGCATATGGAAAGACAGGATCCACCATTGAAACTGAAGTTAAAACTGTCACAAAAATAGCTTCGGGACCAGCTTCACAAAAAATGAACCTTTGTTCTTCTGTATCGAAGGTTCCAGTTCCAAAAGAACCAGAACTAAACTCTTCTGTGATTCTAGTTAAAACGGGTTCTACCAGTGCACTAACACCGCCAATTACATCTTCTTCTACCTCTGCATCAGAAGACCCTTTTAAAGCAGACATTACTAACCCTTCTCTATTCACGATAAGAGCCGCAATTAAATTTTCTCCTATTTCTTGCTTATACCATTTTAGTAATGCTTCAAGTTTTTTTCGATCGACTGACATGGACTCGATAACCTTTGAAGTTTGTTTTCAAGTGTAATATAAAATAATCTAAATATATTTTTTATATAATTAGTTTGTTATAAAAATTTATAGAAAAAGATAATCCTCAAAGAAATGGGAATTAAAAGTTTAGAATTAAAAAGAAATACTTTTTCTAATCTTGAATTGACTTAAAGGAAAAATTTTTATATTAATTTCCTTTTGGATTTTGTTTCATTTTTCTAATGACTGTTCATTTAAATTTAATCATTAAGGTAAAAAAATTTTAAAAACTAAATACATTATCTATATTCAATACTTAAAAAAGCAAATTTTAATCGCAGGAGTAGCCAAGCC
>Ga0209977_10000102_pt1 | contig 31332 bp, 71 predicted proteins | sample SumtaG_2_FD_183113 | JGI IMG/M metagenome (GOLD analysis project Ga0209977, IMG submission 183113) | Deep subsurface microbial communities from Indian Ocean to uncover new lineages of life (NeLLi) - Sumatra_00607 metaG (SPAdes) (version 2) | ecosystem: Environmental > Aquatic > Marine > Oceanic...
AACCCAACTCGTCTCACCCCCCGCTGTAAATTGACTATCCACACTACCCATCTCATTCGTAAAATCCCAAAAGGCAGAACTGGTTGGCTCAATCATACCCGCTTTACCAAAATCACCCAAATCTACCTGCTTCCAAGATGGCTGTGCCGCTCCCAACTTACCTACCCGATATACCCAAACAGCAATCTCACTTAAAGCATACCGCATCGAATCTGGCATAAGTAAAACAGTATCAGTTCTTGAATATGCAAACCCATGCACGGTAGCAACCCTCGCACCAAAATTGGCAAATTGTTGTTTCACGCTATCAGGAAATAAAACATTGTCCGAATGTAGGCGTTGAGTCAAGCTCGTCACCACGTCCGCCGAAGTCAACCCCTGTGCCCCGACAGAGCAGGTAAGCAAAAAGAACAAACATATTACACCAATAAATTTTTTCATAGAACCCTTTATTTAATTTCTTTTGGTATCACAAAATAATCTAAATGCTTTCCCTTTATTTTCAATTTTTCCTGAACACCGTTCTTGTATTTTTCATAATATTTGTCAGCCAAAGCCGTCCTACCATCCCTAAACAAACCTCGATGAATCACATAGTCGGTAATCAGCGGTCGAAACGAATAGGGAATATTGGTTGTGTCTGTATCTGAACTTAAATATTCTGCTTGTGCACCATAAATAATCAGAACCGTATCTATGGCAGCGGGGGTGGGATAAAAGCCGATGATAGCAGAAATATCCTTTCCCGTTGTCCAGTAGTAACGGGTCACACTCAAGCCTGTTGCACCTGCGATTTTCCCTATATCACCAGGTGTAATCAAATCCAATGCCCTCTTGTCTTCTGGGGTTAATGGGAAAAGGTCGATCAAACTTACAAGGTCAACGTTTAAATCATAGAACATGGTTCCGACAACAAAGACAACGGTATCTAATTTTTCAACTATTCCATAGCTGGACAAGTCATGGCAACCTTCATTTACCCAACTATTCCAGACCGTATCACTATAAAAACTGGGAACGATAAGACTGGATTGATTCTTAGCCTCTGTGCGAAAATCAGAAAGAGTTAAAAGGTTATCAGCCAAACCTAACGAATAAACACATAAAAGAACCAAACAAACCAATCCAATCTTCCTCATATATCTTTCCTCCTTATCTCAAGGAATTCAATCTCTGTATTCTCCGTGAACGATAAGTAGATTTTTCCATCACCATTTTCTTAGGATGCATTCGCTTCTTGAAGGATTTAATCAAATCCTTTCTATCCCGATCGGCTCGAAGATAAACTCCTATTCCTGCGGGATCGGTGTTTGTTCTAAATAAATTTTTAGCCGTCAGTGCCACCATCAATGGAAAATAGTTATCGGGAAAATCGGTCAAGTCGGCTATAACGGATTGACAGGTCAAGTAAACAGTTCCCGATAAATTTGGAATAGGATAAAGCCATAACTCATCGTTATAATAACAGCACTCAGTCGGCACTCCCGTTTCGGCTATTCCCCGATAATGATGTTGGTATGTCCTTTCAGTCCAGGAATCACCCAAGATTCGTCGGGTAGTTCCTGAGACAAAAACCGCACTGGTTATCCGATCCATATCCTCACCACTTGCAAGCGTTACACTATAATGTGCTGTCCCGGATGCGACCGTAATATCATCTGGATGAGCCTGAGCATCGGGCAGATCAATGTAGTGAGCCATCTCCAAGAACCCCGCTTTCGTTGCCACCTGAAGGCGCTCATCGGCTATCTGCAAGTGAAAGAAAAGATTCTTTAAGTCTTTGTATAAAGTCGCTGTGTTCATATTATGGTATTATTTCAGGGTGACTTTTTTCTAATTCGTCTTTCCAAAACCTATATTCTCTCTGGGTCATATTTCCTCGTTCCGCATCCGCTTTTACGCTCAACCAAATATCCTTGTCTGCATCACATTCCTTTGGCTCGTGCTTGAAAGAGCAAGGTTTCTGCCGATTCAAAAGTGGCATAATTGAAGTCGTAAATAGTCGAGCCATTGATCCCTTGCAATGTGGACAGACTATTTCACCTTGCTTCAAATGCCAAACAAAGTTCTCTGATCTGTAACCACATTTTACACACTGATAATCATAGATTGGCATTTTCTAAAGGCCTCCTAAAAAAGGTTGACTGACATCCCTGAAATTCTGTGTTGTCTTTACCCCTACAAACCCTACACTCCCAATCCGCCATCATACCCATTCCGTCTTGATACCACTCTCGCTGTGAATCATCCAAAAGAATAAATCCACCCGGATTGACCTTAGAACGAGAATTAAACAAACACGACATTCTCGCTCTTCCATCCACGAAAACCAAATCAAAATAATTGTCAGGATAAGCCAAAATGCTATCAATAAAATCCAGCCCAATGTGCTCCTTGGTCGTTTCGGACTCCACCCAAGTATCATTGAGAACAGGATTGCCCGACCTTAACATTAGGGTTGTATTATCAGGAATTCCACCAAGTGTCTCCATAAAACCTTCCTTTAAAATTCTAAACCAATCCTTATTGTGTTCCACCGACACCAATTCTCCCACTCTCTTTGTTAGCCATACCGTAGAACCACCCGTTCCATATTCAAATACCTTAGATTTTTCATCTATAATTTTTTCAAGTTTCTGTAACGCACCAGGGTTTATAGAAGGAACCTTTTTCTCCCAACACTTTGTTAATGGCACAGCTAATCCGCCTTATATTCTACTGCCGAATAACTTCTACCAATATGAACATATTGAACTCCGGGATGTGCCCATATTTTAAAACCGCGTTTTTGCGCTTCCCTACAAAAGACAATATCACAACCAATGGTTCCCCCCGTAGCTCCTTTAAGATTCACTCTTTGTTCATGTGGAATAGGTGGTTCATAAAACCAGGGTGACGGCAATTTTTCAAACACCTTTCTTTTAATCAACATCAAACCATCGCCGATAGCGGACACTTCAAAGGGTTGATATTTTTCCTTCTTTATTTTTTCGAGACATTGAATCCGAGTCAAGGTAACGGGAATACCATCCTGCCAATCACTAACTACACTCCATACTGGTTCTCTTAACTGAGACATAGCCCTCAAACGTCCCGTAGTAATTCCAGCGATTATGTCCTTGTCTGCCTCAAACAATATCTGTAGTGCATCACATTTGAATATATGATCCCGACCAATTATTAATAAGTGTTTAAATCCCCGCGGGTCATCAAGAAAATCCTTGATCGCCTTGTTATGTGCTCTGGCAGGACTGGTTCCACACGCAAAACAAAGCTCGACATCATTAACGGAAGTCGTTTTAGCTCGGTTTTTCCTTCCACCAGGACACAAATACTTGGAATATTCATACAAACTCAAAGTCGAAACCACACATTCACTTTCAATGTATGGATAATCCAATATGGCTATGAAAATTTTAGCATCTTCAAATTTCATAAAACACTCCCGTAAACATCAGAATACATTTTACCAACCACAGGATAAGAAAAATGAGATTTAACCCAATTCCTCGAACAACGTCCCACATCTTTCCGATAATCTTCACCTTGAATCAACTTGACCAATGCATCTTCAACGGTTTCTTGGTCTACTCGCACAACTTGCGGATTACCCAATTTACCCTCTGAATGTTTTAAAACATCACCGTTGTAATTCTGAATGGTGGGTATACCCAAAGCACAAGCCTCAAGTGCCGATCTCCCCCAATAACCAATATATGATTTTATATCTTGGACAAAAATACTACATTCCGCCAATCGTGCCATTCGCTCTTTCCACGCCATACTCCAATCTAAATCAACCCGCCAATCAGGATACTTTTTTACCATATCCCTCAAAAGATTCAATTCTTCATCGCTCGACTTAGATGATTCAACATTTATGGGCTTATAGGTAGCCACAATTTTTTCCCGCTTCTCTTTTGGTTTTAATAAATCCGTATCTACCGCATGAGGAATAAATGTCGAGTCAATTTCATCGGGGAACTTCAACATAGGATTCTGTACGGTCAACCTACAATTACCCAACCCCGCTATCTGTTGATTTATAAGCCGATGATGTTGATGGTCTTTCCCAAAATTGTCTCGATAAAGACTCCCGCTCATAGTTACCACCTTAACTTTTCCAAAATCAATCGGCAACCCCGCTATCATAAGTTTCTCCTCACCAGGATATGTGTTCCACAAATGAATCAAATCCGCCTCTCCCAACACTTGAGTCGCCACCGAATATTGACTATCCATAGAAGCCCTCACTGACTCACTCAGCCGCTCCCCCCCTGAATTAGGATAAATGCCAACAAAAATATCTGTTGGAAACTCAAATGGATGCTTGAACATAGTTATATGCCTACACTCAAACTCACCCACCGAATTGATAGCTTGACACGCATGGTATTGCGAACCAGCCCAATCAGCCGTTGATATTATGACAACCTTAAGTTTACTCATTTTAGCCTATGGGGGCAGAGATAAACCCTGCCCCCACTTGTTGGTTGATTATATCTCGTTAGGATAAGATATTATCGCTACCGCATTAGAAGCATCCAAAGACAACCGAGCAAAGGTCGTTTTCCATGAAGCAGTATTAATCATATCGTGTGGATCGCTGGTTGTCTGTGGTCCAGGTCGCTTGAGGATAACCTTGGTGTCACTTTGACCCAACTGATTTTGCCCCTGTAGTCCTACACACCCGAAAGCATTTTTGCCCAAAACAAAGGAAACATGCAGACCACCCGTAGCCGAATAATCAAACGGTGAAGTAATAGCCAGTTTGTAAGGTTTATTATCCAAAATCACCTTACATCCACCTATTCTTCCAACTTCATTCTGCAGCAATGGACCAATATCAGTATATTTGTGAATATCAATAAATTCTCCCGTTGCTGTCGAAGCAGATAAATTATGATATTCGTCCGGGCTTACCACCGCCACATAATAGGGTGCCTGGAATGGCGGTGCTGATTCCTTCCGCAAAATTCCACAAGCTCGTCTTAGGGCAGCAGCCTTTAATCTGTCGGTATTGGCAGTCAAGGACAGTGTAGTGGCAGATGACAGTGACATCACACGGGCTGTCTCCAATCCAGCAACAAAAGCATCATTGTCCAAGGTTGCAGTAGTGGTCTTAACGGCAGTTTTCCATGTTACCGTTCCCGCAGCTGAGGTATAATCGAATACTCTCCTACCTAATCCATAATTGGGGCTTTGTGGATTAGTGAATACAATACCACCACCAAGAAACGTATCATCGTTTCGTCCATAATGAGACCCGGCAGCTACCAAGCTACCTGAAACAAAGGTGACAGTAGAACCACTTGTGCTGGCGGCAACATTAAAATTCAACGCATTCAACGTAGCCGCAGTGGAAGCCCAAGCCAGTCCGATAGCACCGGTATTGGCTTCATGGGTAAGTGTAACGTCGTCGTAGTCCTCTCCCCACAAGGTTTTCTGAAGCTCTAACTGCATACTCTCACCCATATTAATACCCAAAAGCTCAACCTGTGCTTGCAAGGCTGGAGTAATAAAGGTGTCATCTAAAAGCGTAGACACCGCTACCGCCTTACCCCATTCCGCCACGGATACAGTAAAATCCTGTGCATAGACCTTAACTGCGTCCGTTAGTGAACCCTCAGTTAAAGCACTGGTTACGGGTGCAATATGCAAAAGCCGAGTGAACTGTGCAGTTTTCCCAGCATTTAAAGGTATGAACCTCTTCTGAGCAAACTGATAAAGTGGCATTATGGGACGAGCAATCTCTAACAACTTTTTGTTGATATGAGTATAAATTGGACCTACGCCAGTTCCATAAGTGCCGGTTATTTGAACAGCATGTGCCATTTTTTAAAACCCCCTTTTCTTTCAGTTTTTAAACCAATTGATCTTTATAGCGACCGTGATCTTTCAACCATTGCAATTGCTTGTCCGTGTCCCACTTAGCAAAATCAGAGGGCACGGTAGACCTTGATTTTACACCTCCACTACCACCAGGAGAAACAAACGGACTACCACCCTTCTTCCTCTGCATGTTAGCTCCAGCCTGAAATGCCTTGTCTGCACCATCCTTCATGGCTGCCCGATGTCCGGCTAACTCTTCTCGTTCTGTAGCCCTCTTGTGGAGACGACGCAAACCACCGGGTTTGTTAAACGTGCCCGGTTCTTCTTCGTTGCTAATCTCCCCCATAGTATCCATTAAGTCCGTCCAATCAGGATGATTCTCTGTGAAGGTCTGCATTTCGAGAATCTTGTTTTTATGTTCCTGCACAGCCATCATTCGCTGGGTGTATTTTGTAGGATCAAGGCGTTCATCATCGGTTGGTTCAGGTGAAAACATTTCGGGTGAAGTTAGTGGTGTTTGCTGTGGTTGTTGCCCCGTCAATTGAGTGTTGGCTACCACTGTGGCAAGAACCTTTTTCATTTTAGCAAGTTCTTGGCTCGCCTTGGTAAGTGCCGCCTGGGTATCCTTTAAGGGAATACCCGTTGGCTCGTCACCCAATGGTTCTTCTGGGAGTGGTTCACCACCCCCATCAATTGTAAATGGTTGATCCACGGTTTCCAGTTCTTGCTCCAAAGGTTCCTCTGGAGCGGTTTCAGCCACAACCTGAGACGGATCAGCTAATCCCTGATTAGGAGATGTCTGAGGCGGACCGGTTACTTCCCGACGAGTCTCAGATAATATCTCGGTCTCCGGGGGCAGATTGGTCTTTGGCGTTGCCATTATTTAGCCCTCCTTTTGTTGTTTTTTAGTTTGAATGTTAGCGTATTCTCTCCGAACAGAGTTAATTGCGTTTTCCAAAACATCCAAAAATCTCATTGAATATGCTAAACCAAACGCCTCACCTTCACCCTTCCATTTCAGGGATTCAAAGTGATTTTGGAATTTTTTTCGCATATCTGCAAATATCCTTCTCATCTCTTTTGTCATGGGCAACTCCGCCCAACTTAAGAACTCAAGAGTATTGGATTCAGCTTTATGCAATACATTCATTTCCATCTGTTCTTTTTTTCTTTTAGCAAAAGTTGCAAGTTCTGCCTGATTGTGTGGATTAGATGCCATTATTTTCCTTTCTGTGTTGAGGGTTTCCATCCGCCTAAATAATCTATGATGCTGTAAACTACTTCTATATTATCACCAAGTAATCCGATGGCTCTATTACAAGAATTACATAAAAGCCCTCTTACTATTCCTGTTTTGTGATCGTGATCAATAACAGCGGTATTATTTTTTATTGTGCTATCCCTTTGGAGTTTTTTGTTACATACAGCACATTCCCCATTTTGAAATAAAAACATCGTTTCATATTCGTCCCATGTGATTTTAACACCACGATTATTCCAATGCGATATTCTAATTGCCCTTCTGGTACAAGACTTACATCTTTGTCTTGGCTTTTTTCGTTCTAAATAAAATTCCTCAACAGACTTATCCTCACCACAGGTATTACATTTCAATGTTTTTTCCTTTTTTGGGGAACCCATCCCGTTTTTCTCAGAGTTCCATAGACATAGGCATCCTTTTTGGTTTTTGACCAGTTAGGATACTTTTTGTTCACCTGTGCCCTTAATTTTCTTTCCATTTCCTTTGGCATACTTAAATCCCCAAATGTTCCCTTAATCCTATGGACACCCTATTTACTTCCAAAATAGATTCTATCTCATTGATGCGATATTTCACAAACCGTTCCAATTCTTTTGTATTCCCAAGAACAAAACTCACCATTTCACATTTAGCCAAGTCGAGATCACTGTATCGCATTTTGTGTCCCCCTCGCATTAAATCTTGACCGTTGACCTTAATGCCGTAACCATCTTGATATTCAATTATTTCAAATTTTATCCTTTTCTGCTTTTCCATTACATCCCCGTAGGTTTAAGAGCGTTCATCATATTCCCTGTGTCCCGCATCGGCTCACCAACCGCCTCTGATCCCCCTTCTGGCAAGCCACCCATTGGTCTCCCTTGCTCCCCTCCCCCCATCTTGGCTTGCATTGCCAACATCTCCATTTGCCGTCTTTGCTCTATGGCTTTATCTAAAGCCCCCTTAATAGCAGCCGTATCCGATATGCCTGATTGCAACAAAAGATTCTTCATAATTAAAGCCGTAACCTCATCTACATTTTTAACGTTTCCCCAAACCATCAACATATTAGTCAACGCCGCCCGCTCTTCAATCTTATTTCTTTCCTTACCCAAAAACTCAAATTCAAAGTCATAGTTTGCATAAACTTCACGTGGGGTCATCACTAAAGGTTCCCCCCCAATCAAGTTACCATCATCATCCAGCGCCTCCATACTTTTCTCTTTGGTGAAATATATCATGGCTAAATGGAACAGGTCTTGATAAATTGGTCTCAAAGCGGTATCAACAAGATTGGCCGTCATATCAATAACCGGGGTGTTTGCACCCGCCGCCAACTGTGCGTTCTCATAGGCGGTCTCAGCACCCTGCTGTGGCATCCCAACACTCATATTGGGTCTACCCGCCACCAACTGGTGGGTAACATCAAGCTTTTCCCAAAGAGGCATAATTTCATTGGCTACTGCTCTTGTCTCAAGAGCATAAATAGCATTGGTTACACTCTCACCCGGATCAAGGTTTTTAACATGAATCAAATTGCCTTGTGTCGCCCCAACCTCAAAATCATCTATTCGATTTTCATCAATGACGAACGCCTTGTTGTCCTCTAAAAACAAACCATCCATAATGATGTCCACAACTTCATTCATAGTCCGGGTTAACAGGTGATTGACTCGATTAGGTGAAAGTCCATAAGGTTCACCAGTAAGTTTTTCTACCCTGGCGATATGATAAGGTTTTCTCTTGTAGGGATTGGGATTTTGGGCAATCAAAAACTGCGCACCTTCTGGCCAATGAAAAATCTTTTTATCTGTGCAGAATTCGATAATGTCAAATTCTTTGGTGAAGGTAGATTGAGAGGGTTCGTCTCTTTGAACAGGCTGGGATTGACGTGTCGCCCCCGTAGTGTCGGCACGCTTGGTCGTGTCTAACGCTCTCAATAGATCGAGATTCTCGTAATAGGGGGTGCCGTCAGGATTAACCTTTTTCTCTAAATTCTCTATGGTAGCCTTATAATGTTTACCTGCCCACGGATCCGTTTCAACGTTCTTAGAATTCTTAATCAGGTAAAAATCCTGAATAGGAATGACCTCCAAGAAAATTCCATCCCTTGTTTCCTGAAGCTCAAAAACCCTTTCGCCGTTATCGTCAAATTTGGGAATGCGAATATCTACCCCCGTTAAATCAACACCAAACTTCTCCCCTAAACTCTCCGCATCCCAAAAGGCAGGCATCTCTTTATATTCCACACCCCACGTTTCTTGAAATGGAGCCCCAGTATAAATCAAAGCATCCTGTATGAGTAAGTCGAGGAAGGACTCAAATTCAGCCTCATACAAAAGATTGTAGGCAAAGTGGCTGGCTTTAAAACTAAGATCAGGACTGTAGGGCTTAGGCTTAACACGAGCATAAGGCTTGGTGCCCGTAATGATCTGTTTGATCCGTGCCTTAGTAACCCTTATGTCTACATAAGGCAAAGGAATAAATGTATTGGATTTGGTAGAATCCTGGATGGATTCTTTGTAGGCAAGAAAATCGAAATATAGTTCAGTGCATAAAGATTTGAAAGATTCCCAATAGGTGCGAGACTCAGAGATCTGTTCCGCAATCTTTTGCGCTATAAGTTTTTCGTCTGTTTCGGTATCAATGTCGATACTACCCGATCCGACGTCTTCGTCTACCTCTACTGCTTTTTCTTTTGCCACCCTTTTACGCCCCCCGACTACTTCTTTACTTTAAGTTCCGGCTTAAAGTTATTTTACTTTCCCTCTACTGGTATAATATTTGGTCGATCAGTTTTAAAGTCTTTGATTTTTTTCTCCTTCCCAAGCACCGCCCCATCCTGCAACATCAAATATTTCTCCCCTTCAAATGGAAATGGAACACCCACGCCCTCCTGAAACCATACAATGTCCCCAACCTTAGAGGTCACAGGCCACTCCTTGTCACCAAAAAGAAAGCCATCAGAGATCGCCACAACCTCACCCCGCACCAAATTTTCCATACCTTGCATCTCGGTTAAAATGATACCACCATCCGACTTCCCTTTCTTGATAGACTTGACAATTATCTTGTCAGCATAAGGCTTGAAATTCATAAATCCTCCCTAACTATAAATTCCCTTTTCTTCAGCCAGTTTCTGCAGTTTATTTTGCATATTAGAAAATTGTTCCAATGCCTTCAAATATTCAGAATAAAACTTATCTTCTATTTCAACAACTTCCTTAGCATGCCACTTGGGATTATAGTCTTCCTTCAATGAAAACACCGGATACCATTCATCATAATCTAATTTAACCTTCTTCACACCAATCTCCCCGCCGCCGGTAACATCCCTTGTTGCCCATTAATCTCATCCCTACGTTTTAACTGTTCTGGCGTATACATTCTAACAGAACATGGTTTAATAACATAACAACCCTTTTCCCAATCATACATGGCACATTCACCTAAATCTATAAGATCACCCCCCGGCTCTTCACTAAACTCCGGTATCTTTTTCTCTGGCACTTTGCTTCTCATACCAATCTCCCCGTTGTAATCACATTTTTTAATTCATTTACATCATCTTTTATTGGCGAGTCCTTAAAATCTTTTTCCATAAAGAAATCAAAAGATTCCCTTAATTCTTTCCATTGTTTAGGAGTCAAATCAGATTGCTGATTTGTTGCTCTGTGTGACCTTAAGGTTTTAACTGCTTGTCTTATTTGCTGTGCAGTTAAAACATCCGTTCCTTTCACACCAACCTCCCCGCCTTATTCGGTTTTAACTCTTTTCGATAAATCTGTTTTTTGTGTCTGATCTTAACCCTTTGCTTACGGAGAAAACCAAGCGCACCACTCATAGGATCCACACAATCATCATAATCCCCGAACGGAAACATCAGCATCTCTTCTTTAAGCCTCTCAGCACCTTTGCGTGGCAAGAAAACCTTGCCCTTCTCCCAAAGATCAGTAACCATCTGTGCCCGCTCTATCTTATTCTTCTTGGTAGACAAAAACCGATAGGGAAAATATTGACCCCTCTTCTTTGCCTCTTCAAGCAAGTCCACCTTTAACTCTTTTGAATAAGCATCACATTCAAACAAATTAACAACCGGATGGTAAGCCTGGTTATAGTCGAGACCAGCCTTGATCTTTGAATGCTTTGCCCAACGTCCACGTGTCATGCCAAGGAAATAATAATTCTCAAGCAACAAATCCTTACCCCAAACCTCATAAACTGTATAGTCCCCCACCTCTTTCTCCTTGCTCGAAGATGGATCAACCATCGCCACCATATATAAGTCCTTGGGCAAAGTATCATAATATTTAAACCACTCCCCCTTGAAGACGTGATCCTTGCCAAAGACGGGTGCGTTCATCTTCTCCGATAAAAATTTCTTCTCCCCCATCTCTATTCTTTGCTTCAAAACCACATCAGTCGGCCAACGCTCCGGCCATGTCGATTCACCCTCTTCATTCAAGGCTTGAAACAGGATCCTGTCCCAAGCAGTATATCTTCCATCAATGTTTTCAAACATCTTCTTTATCTTGCAAAGCGGGTGCAGAAAAGTGCCCGTTATCGAAAGCCGAGTATGCGGGTGCATCCTACCCATCAACGCACCATCAAACCAGTCCTCAAACTTTTCCCTCTGCTCCTCCGACCGAACCATCTCATCGTCCTCCATGTCATCACAAATAACCTTAGCCCAACCCGTCCCCCTAATCTGATAGTTCAAACCCAAAGAAACAATAGTGATACCCGTCCTTAACTTAATCATATCCTGTCGCCAAATATCCCCCTTCAGATTCCCAAACCTGCTCCGAAGATCCACGTTGTGTTCAATCTCCTCCTTTATCAACGAAAGCCAGTGCTCTGCCAATCGTCCCGTATTCGATATAAGTAAGATATCACCTTTGACGAGACCCAAAACCCCGTCTGTGAGGGGTTGTATAAACGAACACCAAGTTGACTTAGCATATTTAGCGGGGGCAACAACCACACAACGTGTCTTATGTCTAAATCTTTTACACATCTCCCCGTGCATTGGGGCATTGGGGCAAGGCTCTGTTCCACCACGACCATCCTCCTTTACCAAATGATGAGGCAAGTAACAAGCTGCAAATAACTCGTAAACCGTCCGATCCAACTTTCGCTCCAAAGCCAAAAGAGGATCCTTACTCGTAGATTTGAGCGTGTCCGTTACTTGTTCTGTTAAGGTTTCCATAATTGCCAAAATTTCCTTTTAATAGATTTCTTGGGTCGATTCTTTTCCATAAAATCTATCTCTCTACCACCCTCATCGTAAATAAAAAAACCCCCAATCTCGCCGCTTGCCATTCCTTTCCTTATCTCTCTTATCCGCTCTTCTTCCATGTTACTCCTCTTCAAGCATCTTCTTCTCTTTCCAAACCGAACCCACCCAAAAACAAAAACCAGCCAATCCACTAACCATCACAATTACAAACAAAACAAAGAAAATATCGCAAAAACGAAAAGTCATCTCTTCTCCTCATCAACAACAAGCTCTTTAACTTCAATAAACTCAGATCTGCTAATAGTAGAAATAAAATAGTCACGAAGTAATCCAGAAATAAGCTCAGGTGTTATAATCATACCCTGCACCGTAATTTCAAAAACCTGCTTATTGATAACCTTAATCATTTCTCACCCCTCCTCAAGCAGGGAATCGCCCCCCTCCAAACTCCCCGCTTGATGCTTCAGATATTTCTCAATTAAATCACTTAAAACCTTACCCGCATTTTTCCCCATCAAAGCAGGAACAGTCTCCCACTCTTCTTCAGTAAGAGGTGGCAAATCTCCCATGTCTATCGCTGGGTATAGAATTCCCTTCATTTCAAAGCATCCCGAATAAGGGCTTTTAATTCATCAATAATCGTACCAGATACTTTCTGCTTATAAAAAACCGTTAAAGCCTCAGAGAGTTTCTCAGACTCCGGCGTAAGAGCAGTAAAACAAATATTCTTCAAAGCAATCTGAGGCTGAACCTCCCCCGCAATAGCTTGTCGGTGTAAATCCAAAACCTCACACAAAGACGCAACTAACCCCATCCTCTTCGCCTTCATCACATCCTCAGCTAAAAGATTTATAACCTCTTCTTGACTTAAGTTAGTTAAAGTGAAAGCTAAATCAGACACTACTAATCTCCTTCTGCCCCGCTTGACGTTTACCTTTTAAGAACTGAGCATAAAACTTTTGCCGATCCCCATACCAAGTAAATTTTTCAACATCCCCAATCGGAACAAGCTCACCACTCTCAAGGAGCCCCTCAACAGTAAAACCATAGTCCTCAATACAAGCACCAGAAGGTAAATCCAATAAAGTCAAGCAATCCTTATTCTTTTTTCTGTTCTTCTTAGGCGGGAAAGTGAAAAGAAAAGAACCATCTTTCTTTGTGTTTAGGATTCTATCTTGTTTCATGGTATCAATCTACCTCAAGCCCCCATTGAATCAGGGGATTAGCGTGTCCAGTAGCCTTTAAAAACTTTTCAAATGCACCATAAACCATGTCCGGGGTAAATAAATTCTGTAAATTTAAAGTAAATATATCTGCCTCAAAATCAACTTTAGCTATCTCTAATTTAGTCATCAACTTACCTCGAAAAAAGGTCTAAAATATTATAAATATTGGGACTGGATCCATATATCTAATCATCCGACCCCCCAGGGGGCGGGTTATCCCCCCCCTTGCTCCCTGTCCTTCTTCTCAAACCTAACAACCTTCCCATTATCCTTGCTCACCACCGGACTCTTAGGTGGAAATTGGTCAACGGGAGTTAGGTCCTTGTCCTTGTCCCCATCCTTCCCGGAGGGCAGGTCAACGATCTGAGCATAGCGAGGACTCTTAGGGTTTGTGAAGATGGCTTGCTTCTTGTCTCCATGTACCGGACACTTAGGATCAATGTTTACGGGATCACCCATAGCAGAGTGCCCAAAATCACAGGTGCAAGCACCCAATTGAGATTGAGTCTCAGTCTCTGTGGTCTTAACCCTGTTGCCGTCTTTGTCCACATGGATCATTGCTCCCGGCTTCATTTCTTCTGGTGCTATCTCTAACTTTTCCATAAGCCCAGTCTTCTCTACACAGGACACCGTTCCAAGCGTTGGTTCTCCCGGAGCAAGCCTAAGCTCTTCCTCCGTCTTCTCCGGCAAAGCCCCTTGCACCTTGCCCTTTGACAGCTTGAGCAAAGCCTCCATGTTCTCCATCATCTTCTTCTGCTGGTCGTCAGGGTCGACTTTGGCGGTGACTTCAAGCCTATCAGTCCAGACTCCAGTGTATTTCAGAACGTCCTCGGCCGCCTTCAAGTTACCGTGATCTAAGTTTCCTTCAATGCAAGCAAGCGACTTATTCCAAAGAAGCCGGTGCTTTTCAAGCTCAATTTCAAGACGGTTGTCGCGGGTCTTTGTTTCATCAAGCCGTCTCATATCTCTACGAATCGAATCATCGGACACACCTAACAGCTCGGCAATTTCACGCACACGCTTCCCAAGAGCAAGGTATGTTAGAACTTGTGCTTGCCTAACATTTAACTCTCTTTTGGCTTGTTTTCTAACCTTCGGAGTAGCTGTCAATTTTTCTCCCTCTTCTCTAAAGCATTCACCATCCCCAGAACACACACTAAAACAAGAAGAGGACACACAATAAAAAGAAAGATTCCAAGCATAATTTACTCCACCCTTCTATTAAAAAGTGTTGGCTCCCATCGTCTTTGTTTCTTTCTTTTTCGCTCCATAAACAGAGTTAGATCGGCGAGTTCTTTTTCGGGTATTCTTTCGTTGAACCGTTCAAATACTTCAGTTTTCTTTAGTGATTCAAGTTTCATAATCTCCCTCTAAATCTGCCTACGTAGTCAAGATAAGAACTATTTGCTATTTGTCAAGGTTTTTTTAGAAGGGCAACTCGGAGGGCAGTTTATTTGCCCGGGAGGGCACATCCTTAACAGCGTCGCCTCGTTTCCAGCCTGGATATGTTTCCTCAAAGTATGCCTTTAGCTCAAGCACTTCTTCTTCTGTGTTTGGGTGTTCCCACGTTCTTTTACCTGATCGGCACATCTCCCAGAGCCAGTTAATAAAACTCCACCAATCACCATCACGTTTGGTATGTTCCATTATTATCTCCAATAAGTTTTATTAGTTTAGAGCAACGTTCACATAGGACGGGTATATCTAAATCTTTAAAGCATTCGGTGCTTTCGATAGGGGTTTTGCAGTTAGCGCATTGGGTTTGCCTTTGACATTCACGTATCATTGCCTCGGCTATTTGCCTAATTTTTTCTATGTCATCCATCATTTCACCTCTTTTTTTGGCTTTCTAATTCCACAGTCTACACAGAACCAATTATCTCCCTCATCGGCCATCGGCTTTCCACATCCGGGAAAGCAGAATTTGGGGCCGGGTTCGTATTTGGTGTTGTGTGTTTTCTCCCTTTCGCAATGAGTTTGGTTTTGACTTTGAGAAGAAGAAGAAGAAAAATCAGTTTTCCCCTTACTTCTCTTCTCTTCTATTCTACTTCTCTTATACCTCTCTATAGAAGTAGGATGCAAGGATCTTGCAAGCTTGCGTTTGTCTTGCATTCTCCTTACTTTCTGGTGAATGCCTCCGTTGAAGTTTGGTTTGATTATCTTCTTTTGTATTAATAGGTTAGCTATATCCGAAACTTTAGGGTAATCGGGTATGGCTTGATGCTTGAACCATTGAGGTAGCCAGCCGAACTCCTCAACAACTTGGCCATTTTTTAAGGTGAAAATGAGCAACATTGGACGATCTTCTTTAACTTTTTGCACCTCTTCACGTAGTTTTTTGACTTTTTCTATGGTAAAGTTGTCGTATGGGAAACATTCTCCTTGCAAGTAACTTGCATCTGCCTGAAAAAAACCTTCATCGTCAGCCAAATTTATTAGGGCATTAAACATACACCTTGCGGGAAAACTTAGAGCTCCATAATATCGGTCTTTAGCCTGTTGTGGACTATGGTATCTTTTTAGGGACATCCCTCTCCCCCCTCCTTAAAGACAAAACAAGCCGGTTTTCGGAGCAATGACCATAAAGGGGATTATCCTACTCACCAGCTTGTTTTTGTCAGGTATTTTCATTAAGATAGTCATTGCATCCTTAGAATAGCACTTTCTCAAATCATGTCAAGATTTATTTTAAAAAAGATTAAAATAATTCAAACAACGTGTGTGGGTGTGCGTATAATAGAATAGAAAGGAGGAAAACATGAAGATAGAAATTAAGTGTCCGAAGTGTGAAAGTCAACAGATATATACCCTAAAAGATTTAACCCATGTCTGTCGCAAGTGTGGGCATAGGTGGAAAGGGGGGAAATAAGTGCCATACTTTGGAGCAAAGAATCCAATGTGGAAAGGTGGAATTGCTGAATATCCTAATCATGGTGAATTGAAAAAGAATCGTTTGGTCGTTTTGAATAAGGCAAACCATATCTGTCAGGTTTGCAGAGGGATAGCTACCGAGGTTCATCATATAGATAAAACCAAAACAAACCATAAAAAGGAAAACCTTTTGCCAGTATGCCATAAATGTAATTGCAGTTTTCACCGAGACGTGGTTGGTCGACCTAAGGGATTTGCATTCTTTGATTTTGACCAACAAATAGATATTTGTTATTTGTATATAACATCCCTAATAACCATGACGAAGATAGCTAAGATTTTTAATTGTTCTAACTCAACAATTAAGAACATTCTTTGCGCACACAGTATTCCTTGTAATACGAAAAACCATCCACCAAAATGCAATAGAAGGGGTCGTCCACCAAAACACAGAAAGATGAAAAGAAGAAGGGATTTTATAGTAAGTAAGCAATTAATTCCTCAAACTATCTCAAAAATAGGTAATATTGTTTATGCAAAATAGGGTGAAGTTTCTATTGACAATGCCGATATATATATTATATTGTAGTCGACAAAAGAAGTAGAACCTTTAAAAGAGGAGATCGGTCCAATGCAACAAACTAAACTCAACATTCCTGAAATCCAAAAAGAAGCAATCCTCAAGCTAATTGCTTTTAAGAAAAAGACCGGCTTGTATAATGTGCTAATAAAACACGCCGGACTGGAATGGTCTATGGCACTGACAACGTATGACAATAAGCCCTTTGACAAAAAGCGGGTTTATGTTGCGGCTCATTTTGAAATGAGTCAAAAGTGTGTCGCAACCTTGACTCCACAAGAAGCTGGATATACAAAAGAAGAGTTTGAATCTTATCATTAACCTTTACCCGGAGATCGTCAAAATGAAATCAATCGAAGTCGCAAGGTTGATTGTGGACACTAAAACTTGCCACTTGTTACGTCCACGCAAAGGAGAATATGGTCAGTATGATGTTAAAGTATTCCATCAAGGTGGGAATAAAAGAGGCTGGGCATTTTGGGATTTATTCAGTGCGTCAGCCGTTGTAAAGGTTTATGATGCCCTAAGCAAAGAGAATCGGGCAAAGTATGAAAGTATGAATCCGCTACGTATGGTAGATGTGGCATTTAAACTAATCAAATAAACCCTTAATCTGGAGATCGTCAAAATGCAACTCACAACTTTAACAAATCGAAAAGATGCCGGAGCTTCTATAAGGGGTGTTGCATCCTCTTGGACGATCTCCCTCCGGTGTCTTTTCTTATAATAAGGAAGGTGGATTATGGCTAAAAAACAAGGATGGTGGGAACTGAAAATAACACCCCCCAGAATCGAATCCGAACCAAATGACACAGACTTGGAGCACATTGCAGAGCTGATAAAACAAGGTTTTACATCAGGAGAAATAGTAGAAGATCAAGACGACGAACCATCGTCTAACTAAAACCCTTTAACCTATGGAGGTCGCATTATGAAACAGACAAAACACACACCGGGACCTTGGAACTTTCACGAAAGAACAAGAGCGATTGATAAGGGAGTGTTCTATCTGGTGGTAGGGGAGGGAAGCGATACGAGTCGTAGGGTTATATGTGAAACACCGATTATTGAGAAACACACAGACCATAAAGCCAACGCCCGCCTGATCGCCGAAAGTCCCTCCATGTATAAATACATCAAAGAAAAAGCAGAGCAAGGCGATGGTGTAGCAGAGACAATAATAAATAAAATAAACGCTTGACTTATTGCCTGTGGCATGGTATCTTAAAAACAAAAACGGAGGGAACTATGCCAAGAGCACAAACACAACAGAGGGGATTGTTAGATAGTTGGGGTCGTCGAAACCGGAAACACGCCGATCGGAGGTGTCTACACTGTGGCAAAATGTTTAGACCAAAGAGAGCATCATCACATTATTGCTCAAGAGATTGTGCTTGGGCAAATAACGGGAAGAACCAAAAAACAAAACCCGAATCATGGTGGGTGAGCAACAAGGGATATATTACTGGCCGAGTCTGGATTAATGGAGTAAAAAAACCCAAGCGGTATCATCGGTGGTTGGTTGAAAAACTTTTAGGCGTAGAACTAACCCAGCACCAAGTTGTGCATCATATCAATGGAGATAAAATGGACAATCACCTTGAAAACTTAAAAGTAATGGGTTTTGGTCTACACTCATGCTACCATAATAAAAGGCGTGCCATAGCCAAAGCCGAAGGAGGTGTGAAATGAAACTACTGAAAAAAATCTTCAAGAAAAAGCAAACAATTCGGACAGCGACAGAATGGGTGATGCTCACGGAGAACGAAGAAAAGAGGATTGCCCAGCGATTCTTGGATCGCACCTTATTGGGTTCCACCATAGAAATAACCGTGCAACACAAGGAGACAGGGGCAAAATTAGATGCGAAGGCGATTATTGTCGCTGTGGAATATCCAAAGGAAAGTAAAGAATGTATTTCGAGTGTGATTAAGGAAATTGATACAATCCCCCCTTTGCTTAAATGAGGTAAAAAAATGAAAACGATTTGCGCTTGGTGTGGAAAACATATCTCCGGTGATAAAGACGATCCGGATATTAGTCATGGAATTTGTAAGGATTGCGATAAGAAAAAAAGGGAAGAATTAAAAAGAAGGAAAAAAGGATGGAGGGAAAAAATGAAACCCGAAGGCTACACAAAATTGCTTTTTATGGGCTTAATTATTGTTGTAATAATTCTCTTTTGTATTTTTGTAATTGATCCCATAACCGACTTCTTTGAACAAATCATAAAGAGATTTGAGGAGCTTGGACATTAAATATATAGGGTCAATCTTTCCTAAAAATAGGGTTGACAAGGTTTTAACTTCACCTATATTGATACTTAGGCTTTTAAATCTTTAACCCTTTAAAGGAGAAAAAGTGAAAATACATTTAGGAGAAACGGGCTTAAAACAATCATGGCAAAAAGAATTTCCCAAAACCGTTGAATGCCATAAGTGCAAAGGTGAGGCAAGGATCATGTTTGTGGGATTTGAGGATTTTCCACCTAAAACTGAAGAATTTATTTGCCATTTACGAAGTAACGGTGGCAAGGGGGACTATTGGTTACATGATAATTGTGCTGTCGCTGTTTATCTTTGCAAGGAATGTTTTGAACCAAGTGCTTTAATAAATCAAGCATAGAGAGCAGGTGTTGGTTTTTATGATCTATTACAGAGGTAACAGAAAACTGTATGATGACTGGATAAATCGGGAGGCGAAGATTACAAAGCTAACGGTTCCTTGGCCTAACCCCGAAGAAATTATGTTCGCCACCCACTTGTTGAAGAGGGACAATATTCCCTGGTTTATCGGGATGAACGGAAAGAGGTATGAGGTTTGTCGGTCATTTATAAAAAGTAGGAGGGATGAGTATGTTCCACAAACATAAATGGGTCGAATTAGAGCGGTTTTGGGCACCGCCAAGAGAAGGTGTTAAGGCACAATGGATAACTCAAGAAGAGATGGGGCGGTTATGCTTCGGAGTAACCACCATTCTTTATGAGTGTTCGGACTGTTCGAAAAGGAAAACCATTGAGGTTTTGGGACAATCTTTGAAGGAAGAGAAGCCATGAAAACCTTTGAAAACGAAAAAGGTCTGGATTTGATTTGTCCCCTTAGTTATTTTAAAAAAGGGCATCAATCGTTTGTATGTGATAAGGAGCGTTGTGCTTGGTGGATTGAGGAAACACCATACCAGGCAGGTTGTGCTATTTTGAAAATAGCAGAGAAACTAAAGGGAAACTAAAAAGAAAGAAAGGACATGAAAACCCTTAAAAACGAAAAAGGTCTGACTTTAAAGCCCTGTTTGAATTGTGTGGCAATAAAGAAAATGTGGAGGAGTCTTGTTCAAGTGGACTGGAAGGTTTGCCCCTGCTCTAACCACTCTGGCGAAATCCAGAAAGACACGAATAACGGCAGGATAATTCGTTTTAGCTGTGAAAACCGAGTGATGCACCAAGCACCTAAAATCAAGAATAAGGGGCTAAAGAAGCCCATAGTCAAACGATCAAAGCGGAGGGCATGATGAGAGACGACACAGAATCAAGGCTTCTCTTTTGTAGCTACTGTCGGTATAATGATTTTTATAATAGCCGTTCTTTGTATTTTAATCTTTGGGGTTCTCAAAGCAGAAAGTATCGAAGGGAATAAAGTAATTGGTTTACTCCTTTCAAGTGGATGGTTATCGCCTCCTTCTTGAAAGAACCTTCCTGGCGGATCGGGTTTTTACTGATAAGCAATTTCCCGGTCCGCCGGAGGGAAAAATAGAAAGAGAGGTTTGAAGAAATGGATCAACAAGTAGTAGCTCGTGCGAATACTTATTGGATTAATTGTCTAAGGTTGTCTGGAACCAGCAAAGACGACTTTCTTGCGATTTTTCAGGAAATCACCTCCCACTTTGAAACCATCGAATCCGAACTCCAGAGACAGTCCGATTCTGTCGCTCAGGTGCTGACAATGCAAGATGAAAGGATCAATAGACTTTCCGAGACCGTCGGCAAGAAACTGAGGGGGCAGGATGAGAAGATCAAGGCACTGGAGGATTGTGCTCATACCGATACCCCCAGTATCTATATCCCTAAAAACGAACAAGACATCAAGGAAATTAAAAGTGAAATCATCAAGCTGGATGAGTTGTTACGGGTTAAAAAATTGGATGAACGCACCAGCCCTGATCCCCATTCTGCGAAAGAACCTGTCCCCACCGACAAGGACGGCAAGCCAGAAGTGGGATTGGAGCGGGGGGTTAAGTTGAAAAACTATGAAATGATTTGTTGCCCGGAATTTGACGGATGCCCTCAAGCAAAATGGGTTTGTGATGGTTGTAAGCATTGTGTTCAATATGCAGAAGAATTTATTATCTGTGACTATGATGCAGAAAAAGCAGGGGAACCTCAAAGGGGAAGCTAATCATGGCTGAAACCTTACAGACAAAAGAAGAGTTAAAACGCTACGAAGAGATCAACAAGGTCGGAGCGACCACCCAAAAGATAGCGGACCTTGTTGAAAAAGCGGCAGAAGAACTTAAACTTTTAATGGAGAAGAAAACATGAGCCCCAGATGGGGAGATCCGACCAACAGTCAAATTCCAGAAAACCTCTATGTAACTAACCCCTTTCAAGAGGGTCTCCCCTTCCTACCTTTTGAGGAGGATTGATAATTTTGGTCGAGCCATCTGGGTCTGGCGGAAACAGACCCCCGCCAATCGCTGGGTTTGCAGTAATTCACCTTAAGTGGTGCCCACTCAGTGATAGAGGTCTTGGCGTATAATGAAGATTTTGGATCCGTGCCGTTAGCTTCGGCGGGTGGCTTGACCATAAAAATAGAAAGGAGAACAAAATGAACCGAGAAATTGTTGGATATGTGATAGTTTATAGATCAACAAACAAACTTATTACGGGTATCGAAGGTGATTTGCTTAGGACAAAACCTGGTAAACCCGCATTGATTTTTTCAACAAAAGAGTTAGCCGAACAGGTGATTGAAAAGGAGATCGATTGTCTTTGCAGTGGAGGTAGGCCTGAACATTTTCGCATTCAAAAGGTGATAAGCTATGTGGAATGATGAAGACTATTACCCAATATTTTTAACCATAGCATTCGGCTTTATGGGTTGGGGAATGCTATATCCAGGAGGATAAACAATGAAAGAGGAATTTAATCTTGGACAGGGTTGGCAAATTTATCCCCCGATTTATTGTCGCAAGTGCGGAACAACTGAGGTCGAAAAAGAGGGGGATATGTGTGATGGATGTGCAAGTGATGGGGGCGGTGGCAATGACTCTGAAACCGCAAAGGAGGATGAGCGATGACAAAGATAATCTGTTCGGAGATTAGATGTAAACATATCAAAGATGTCAATAAGGGGGAGGAAGAAGGAATTTGCGGACTGCTGGAAGTTCATCTTGATAAGTGGTTTGATGAAATGGCTTGTCAAGAATATGAAACAAAGGAGGGTAGCTGATGAACAAAAAAATAATCAGAGTTGTATGCACGGTTATTTTTGAAGATAATGTTACTTTTAGTGTTTCCGGGGAGAACGTGGAGGATGTGACGGGACGGATGGAGAACTTGGAGGAAGAGGATTTTAAGGGTGGATCGGTAACGATTAAATCCTTAGCTGAAAGGAGGTGAGAGAGGGATGAATGCAGTAACTATTCATATATCAGAACCTATTCGCACCAAGAATGAATTGATATACCTTTTTAGAGTTCTAATTGGTAAAACCAAATATGAAAATCTTAGCGATGATGAAATAAAGGAAAGTCTCGATTTTGCATTGAAAAGACTAAGATAACAAGAGCGGGTCTCCTCGCTCAAGGAAACCCGCCCAGTCAACCGTCAATCTTAATACGGAGGGAGAGGTGGAAATGGAAGAAAAAATTCCAGAAAGAACTATAAACGCATTAAAGAGATACGTTGCAGACAAAATACCAACAGGTGATTTTCTTCGAGCTGTGCTTGAAAACAATCTTACGGAGGCTTTTGCACGAGCAGATTCCGAAAACAGGGAAGCTCTCTGGGGGATCGTGGAATATGTCTACAATGAATTGCCCTTTAACTGTTGGGGTTCACCAGAGAAAGTAAGCGAGTGGCTTCGAGTAAAAGAGGAGGTGATTTAGATGGCGTTCTTTGAAATAGCAAAAATGGCACAGGCTTATGCCAAGATAGGCGTATTAGGTTTTGCCGGATCGGGGAAGACCTACACCTCATGTTCTTTCGCTATCGGTTTGAGTAAAATGTTGGGCAATAAAAAACCTGTCTTTTTCATAGACACCGAAACTGGTGCAGACTTTATGATCCGGCGATTTGAAAAGGAAAAGGTAAAGCTCTTGGTAGCCAAACGCCGAGCCTTTAAAGACCTAATTCCCATGTGTCAAGAGGCAGAGAAACAGGCGGATATTCTTATTGTTGATTCAATTTCTGCCTTCTGGAAAGATCTCATGCAAAGTTACAAAAAGAAAAAGGGACGTAATTTCATTAGCTTTCCAGATTGGGGAATACTCAAAGAAGAATGGGGACGGTTTACCGACTGGTATATAAACTCTCCACTTCATTGTATTATTTGTGGTCGTGCTGGGTGGGAATATAATGAGAAGGAAGATGCGGACGGACAATCTAAGCTTGAAAAAATTGGCACAAAAATGAAGGCTGAGTCCGAATTTGGTTACGAACCCAGTCTTTTAATTGAAATGGAACGCTTAAAAATAGGTGGAGAGGGTTCCAAAATTGGAGAAAGAATCGTCCACAGGGCACACATTCTAAAGGACCGCAACGATGTTTTGGATGGCAAGGGCATTGACAACCCAAGCTTTGAAGATTTTCTGCCCACCATTAAACTCCTCAACCTTGGTGGTAAACACTTCGCTCTTGATACAGAGACCTCCTCTGAGGAAATGTTCGATGATAACGGGAAAACAGATTGGAGGATTAAGGAAAATCAACGTCAAATTGCGATGGAAGAATTCTTTGGTTTTATGACTGCCAATTTTCCAAGTTCATCTGGAGACGACAAGCTCGCCAAGACCAACCTGTCCTTGTATCTTTTCAACACTTACAGTAAAACGGAATTAGAGAGAAAGAGCAAGGAAGAATATAATGAGGCTTTAGAAAAAGCCAAGAGGATTTTATCTGTCCCTGAAAACCTTCAAGTGTTAATGACCAAAAAGGCTGATCTGGGCAAACTGAAAATGCCAGAGGGCAAAGAAGAACAGCCCAGACCAAAACACTAAAATCCCAAAGAAAGGTGGTGATAAAAATGGCAAAGGATGAATTAGAAGAACGTAAAGCAAAAAGGATAGAGAAGGAAAAGAAGGTCGCTATGCCCAGAGTAAAAAATGCCTCGTTCTTTTTGTTTAGAGAACAAAATGGGAGCCTATCTCCATTGGGTGCATTTGAGACACTACCCGATGTTCGTTTTGCATATGAATCCCTTCTGGACGAGGACATCCCTGAAAACCAACTTAAAGGTTTCAAGGGCAGATTTTTAAAGTTTGAAGTAAAAGAAACCAAGAGAAGGATTATGGTAAGGTAGGACTACTTGAATGGGGTTCGTCGTGGCGTTCTGAGGAAACCCGAATACGTGCCCTTATGCGGTGCGGAATGATGGCACAATAGGACATCCGCACAGCAGGTAGGCAAAGTGGGATTAGATTCCAGCATACCACAAACTTAGACTCTTTCAGGCTTGGCTTCCCAATTTGAATCCTGCCGGCGAACCCCTTAAAAGAAAGGAGAAAAAGGTGAAATCGGCAAAAGATATAAAAGAAAGAATAGAGGAATCCAATAAAGAATTAACGAAAATCTTGAATGATAAGGACATTTCTCGTTCCCATTATCTCGGTTCTCTCATAGAACTGGAGACGAAAATTGGAGAACTAAAATGGATGCTTGGGTAAGTCCTGTCTGGAACTCTTTTGGCTTTGATTTTCTTTCTTGGGTGCTGGGGATGTATGTGTGCTGGAAAGCGTTCTGGTTTGTTGTGAAACATTAGAGAAGGGAGAAAAAGATGGCAATATCTGATATGGATTATGGGACACTAGGTTATTGTCCTCGTTGTGGTCAAAAAGTATTATATGTAAATTGGTTTACATTCCCCACAACTGCTTGGCGGGTTCATTCTTGTGATAGACCAATTGTTTCTTATTGGTAATTGAAGGGATAAAAGAAAGGAGAAAAAGGATGTTTGGTTCAATAGTTATTGGGTTGTGTGTATGGGTTATACTTTTTTCCTTCTTTATGGTTTTTAGAAATCAAAAAGTATTCAAAGAGAGAATGAGGATCCTTGACACTATTTCCCAATATGCACATAAGGACATAGAAAACCACAAAGATTATGACTGGCGGTATAAGGAATTTGAAACGATTTCCTACAATCGAATGTTTTACCGGTTTTGGATTCCTGTTAAGGACTTTTTCAAAGAGATGGATTGTATTAAACCATGATTAACCCTTTCAGGTGCACCGCCTGCTGTGGCGTGGAGAAGAAATCTCATAGAGATCGGGTGTCTTTAGCGGGTGCAAGGTGGGTAAACCTGCCGGTGGGCGGTGCCCTGACTTGTAGTAAACGAAGTGAATCTAAAAAAGAGAGGGGACCTTAAATGTATACCATTGAGAAAATAGAAAACAGAATAGATGAAATCTTTAAAGTGCATAAGGATGGGGTAGAGCTTGCCTGTGATGAAGCTCATGGGCACACGGTCTTACGGAATTGCTTTCGAGCAGACGACCTTAATGAACTTGTGATTTGTGAATTGTGTGAACTGGCGAGGATTTTATTGGGTCGCCTAAAAAGAATTAAAGAAGAAACGAGTAGATAAAACAGGGGTTTCCTGAATGAAACCCGAAAGCGAGGTGGTATGGCAAAAAAGAGATATATGTATATACACTTGATAGGCATGCGACCAGCCACATTTAATGGAAAACAAATTCACTGTGTTAAGATTAGACAATATGTCCAAGTAGTTCCCACACTTAAACAAATTAAGCGAGAACAACAACAATCCAAGCGATTTAAGAATAAAATCCTTAAAGACAATGACTTGTGGTTCTATAACTACTGCAAGATTTTGTTACCTAATTAATCACCGAAAGCGAGGTGAAAAATGATTGAACGGGGACAAATTCAGATTCCAGTTAGGATAGCCGGCAAATGGGTAGACATGGACTTATTTGACGCACCCGAAGAGGATTTTCGTAGATTCGTGTTTACGCAATTGCAGAATTTAGAGAGAGGAGGAGGTGTTTGCTTCAAAGAACAGCAAGCTATCAAAACAGAAAAGGAGGCAAATTTAAAAGAGAGGGGGTGATCTAAATGACCATTGTAGGATTAGTCACCATCTTATTTCTTTGGTTTGCACCAGTTAGCGTAGATCATCAAACAGAGGGGAGAGTTGACCAAACAACACAGAATCCGCAATACGAACCTGGAATTACACCAGCTTGATGAGGTTGAGGTAGCTTGCTAAAACCCAGCTCTTTGAAAGGGGTGTAGTGGCCAATGCGCCCCCGCTGGGCTGGGAGAAAGGAAAAAAATGAACCAAGAAAACTTCATGCCGATTAAGTTTCAGGCGTGGAATGTAGTTACTAAAACCATGATCGATTTAAAGAAGATAACACCATTCGTTTTGGATATGGATACCGATGGACTGTTTATTCCTCTTTCTGATGGACTTATCATCCTCCAAGCCATCGGAGCCACCTCTTCTGATGATCCTCCGCAGGAGTTGTATCTGGGGGATGTGGTAAAATTCTGGTGGCTAAACTGGAGTTCCCATGAACCACTAATAGGAGAGGTAATCTGGAAAGATTGGTGTGTATGTTTAAAATATTTTATTGAAGGCAATGGAATAAGATACCTCCCCTTTAACGCAGTATATGATGCAGTGTGTGGAGATGGCATCAAAAAGCTCGGCTCCCGCTACGACCTGAAGATGAAAGAGATTTTGGAGAAGGTGGGATTGGAGGAATCGTAGAGAAAGGAAAAATGAGTAAATCGAAATTTGCACCACTTGGGAATTTGGTGAGGTCGTTAAGGGAAGGCAAGGGGTGGAGTCAAAAAGAGCTGTCTGATAAGTCAGGTGTCCTACGGGCAGAGATCGCTGAAATTGAAGGTGGGGAAATTGAACAAGTGGGGGAATATACTCTTCGTAGCCTGGCAAGGGCTCTGGACGTAACTATGGAGTCTTTGTTGGTGGAATTAAGGAAATGAACAAGCTTCAAGATTGGGAAAATCGGATCGTGTGCGGGTCTAATCCCGAAGCCTTAAAGCCCATACCTGATGGGATTATAAGCTGTGTTATGACCAGCTTTCCATACTGGGGGCAGCGGGACTATAAAGTTAAAGGGCAGATGGGTTTGGAGAAAACCTTTCAGGAATGGCTGGAGAAAGCATGGCTGATTATGGATGAGATTAAGCGGGTGCTAAGAAAAGATGGGACTTGTTGGATCAATCTGGGAGATAAGTATGGGGGGTCAGGCATGGGGATGTCTTATGCTGGACAAACCAAGGGTCCTAAATCAATATTAACCCATTTAGATCACATGCCCGCCGTTGGTCATAGCCGAGGACAATATGACAAATCCCTTCTCTTCATCCCTGAGCGTTTCGCCATCGGCTGTCTGGATCGAGGCTGGATTCTTAGAAATAAGTGCATTTGGCAGAAACCCAATCCTATGCCCTGCTCGGCAAAGGACAGATTTACTACGACCTGGGAATACCTTTTCTTTATGACTAAGAGCAAAAAATATTGGTTTGATCTGGATGCGGTGAGGAGACCGCAATTAATGACAAGACAGGCGGGGAAAAGTCATCAGTTAATTAGTGAACAAAGATTGAATTCTGGGGGAAAGGATTGGAATACGGAAGAAAGATATTACAACCCTGGAGGCAAGAACCCAGGGGATGTGATAACGACTAAGATTCTCGAAGAAGATGCAGAAAAGATGGGGAGTCCAAGGGCAAGGCAACATAGGAAACCATACAGGAATTTAGAGGAAGGTTCCGTGATACCATATAAGGGCAAAGAGACTTACAATCCCGCCGGAGCCAACCCGGGCGACACAATAAAGAGCGAGGATTTATTTGAGGGCATGGGTAAAGATGACATTCTTGCATTTCTTCGGGAATGGCTATCGGAGATGTCTAATGATAAAGCCATAGAAACGATAAGACACATAAGGCAACTTTTAAAGGGTGAAATAGGTGTTGGCGATTTCTGGTCAATTCCGACCCAGCCATCCAAGCTCCCCCACTATGCCTCCTATCCTGAAAAGCTCTGCCTTACCCCGCTCAAAGCCGGATGCCCCAGGTGGATTTGTAAAGAGTGCGGGATGGCAAGGTGCAGGGTGACGAAGATAGAAAGGGGTAAAAGTAAAACCACTTTTGGTAGCACGGTTAAAGACATCAACCCAACTTATTCGGGCAAACAATATGAACCAATTGAAAACATCCACACCCTCGGCTGGACTTTCTGTTCCTGCCTCTGCCCTGCCTGTGGCGAAGCCGACTGCAAGTGCGGGGAGAAGTGGAGACCGGGGATTGTGCTGGATCCGTTTGGGGGAACGGGCAAAACTTGCATTGTGGCTAAAAAGCTGGGCTTGTCTTGGCTTTACATCGACCTAAAACCAGAATATTGTGAGATGGCAAAAAGGGATTTAGATAAAACTTTTTATCAAGAGGAACTTAGACTATGACCAAGCTCAGCAAGGTTCAAACCACCAAACAAAAAGCTCTGCCTCGAATCAAAGAGTTAGCAGAGAAGGGGGACGTGGCTGCCATGAGGACTTTGCGGGAGGTGTATAAATATACAACAATTACGGTTAATGGGAAGCTGGTTGATTTAAAGGAGATATGATGCAAAATAAGCCTGAAGTAACAAGAGAGGGGTGTTTAAATGTGCAGGTATGTGTTCCTGAAAGCTGGACAGACCAACAAACAGAAATATTTGTCAACAAAGAATATCCTTGTGGCACTTCTCTGGGATGGTTTGTTAGAAAGGATTTGAAATTACTGAACGGTGATCCAGAACGCAATCCTTGTTCAGACAAAGAAGGATATGTTCACATAATGATGGATTGTTAATCGGGGTAAGCTGATCGGAGGTGAAGATGAGCAAAAAGATATTACTGATTGATCTTAACGAAGCCCTACTCCAGTTTACCCCAGCTATTTATGGTAAAAGTAATTTGAACATAAAACAAGCCGAACGGCTGGCAAAAAAGCTGGTGACTTTATTAGAACAAAACTGTAGAGTCAACCTAGCAGCGTTGGTGGAAAGGTCTATGTTGTTAGCACAACAGAAGAAAACGGAGGGAAAATGAGCAAGGAAATAATCACTCTTGTAGTGAAGGCTAAGTTTCAAGAATCTCCGACAAGCAAAGACGGTGAAAGACAATTGGTGCGAATTTTAAAAGACGAAATTGACTTGTGTTCTGCATCATCTGGGTATCAGCCTGGTAGACTTGTAGTTCAATCTGTAAGGAGGAAAAATGAAGATATTTGTGATCGAAGATGAAGAAAAGTTTAGGACAGAGTTAAACCTTGCCACCATACAAAGCACTTGTCTGGACATGAATTGCCTTATGGTGGCGGATGCTATGAGGCTGTTGGAAAATTACGAGCAGGACGTGATCGGGTTTGAGGCGGAAGTTCATGTTTCGAACGAGTCAAATCATATGCCCCATTTAGTTATTAGTTCTGGAGGTGAACTGGATCATTTATTGACAGAAGAAACACTCCAAGTCTTTGTCGTCAAGCCCAAGAAACCGGAGGTGGTGAAGTGAATAAACAATACCGAGCGGGGGTTCGGATAGAGCGGGAGATTCAGAAAAAGTTTCCACCACCCCGATATACAGCTTTACGGACTGCCGGTTCTCATGGTTTTTGTGATGTTATTGTCATAGATCACAAGGATCCCCACGTCTATTTTATTCAGGCAAAAAAGACCAAGAAGATTACAAAGCAACTGCGGACAGAATGGAAGGCAATGCAGAAAATTAAGTTACCAATATCATGCTCTAAAGAGTTCTGGATCAAATTGCCCAGACAGGAGTTTATCGCTTGGGGTGAAGATGAAGACTACAATATCTCTGGACATACTGTAAATTGAGGTCTGGGGATAGCTTGAAAGGAGGAGAAATGAAGTGGTATGAGGACAAAGAATATCGGGAGATGTGTGAGGGGGCAGAGGAGATACAAAAACAGCAAGCACCTGAAGATTCGGTTATTGTTGACCAAAACGGAAAACTAATCTGGCTTCCCTCCCAAGAAGATTTACAGGAGATGGTGATACGATTTAGAAGTCCCGCTTCTTTTTGGCAGATTCACTTTGCATTTAATTATTGGCTTTGTGAAACATTTTCCATTGGACATCCCGCAGTATTTGGTCTTGACACAGCAAAAGTAAAAAGGGCAGGTTTTACATCTTTAAATCAACTTTGGCTTGCCTTCGTCATGCACGAGCTTTATCAGAAAAAGTGGGATCCAGAGACAAAGAAGTGGAAAAAATCAAAACGACAAAACTAAAGCCCCCGACCTAAGAAGCGGGGGCTTTTTGTTGGAGGAAAAGATGAGAAAGGAACTACCACACTATTTCCCAATCGGCTGCATCAGGGATCTCTGCAAGGGTGCGAACGATACGCTGACCGTTTGGTGCAATCAACGTGATAAGCATTTTGACGGTACCCGCTCCAACTCTCCCTGTCAGTTCTCCCGATTCATATACATTCACATTCACATACCCCGTATCATTAGAAGTAGCTGAAACACTATAAGGGCTGATAACCGTTCCGCTTAAAGTCACGGGATGGTATTTGCGTGGAATCTCTACTAATAATTTACAACCTGAAAGCCAAGCCCCCGACATATTAGAGACCAAAGACCATATTTTGCATTCATCTCCTGATGGCGGTGTACCCGGATCAAAGACATTAACCCAGAACGTATCGGTGGTGTCTGCACTGATGGTCATATATTCAGGTGAGGTGATGGCGTTAGGCGGGTCTTGTAGGTGAATGGTATAGGTGCTGGCATCTAAGGAGAACTGGCGAATGCCGTTAGCTGGGGTAATGTGCCCTGCCCAAAATACCCCACTGGTGGAATCATAAATATTGATTATCACACCAGCGACTGGCGTAGAGTCTGCATCGCTTAAAAGATAAAGTGTAACCGTATATGCTCCCCAGCCAGTAGGGGCGGAGGAAACTGTCTTTATTATGGTGTCTACGGAATCGACAAAGACTACCCGTGCAACCTTCGTTACGCTGTCAACAACGGCAACATTATCGGAGGTAGGGTCGAAGGTTGAGGCTTCTCGTCCGATGGTATCCCCTATCGCCGTCCTCGAACCAAAACCAGCCTGAAG
>Ga0209977_10000103_pt1 | contig 30892 bp, 32 predicted proteins | sample SumtaG_2_FD_183113 | JGI IMG/M metagenome (GOLD analysis project Ga0209977, IMG submission 183113) | Deep subsurface microbial communities from Indian Ocean to uncover new lineages of life (NeLLi) - Sumatra_00607 metaG (SPAdes) (version 2) | ecosystem: Environmental > Aquatic > Marine > Oceanic...
GGATTCCCCCACAGGAGATATCATGGGTTAACTGGCACGGTTATCGGTAAAAGAGGCCGCTGCTACGAAGTTGAGGTTAAATTAGGAAATTCTAAGAAAATGCTATTAATTGGAAAGGAACATTTACGAACTAATAGGGGAATTGCAAAATAATTTATTATATTAGCTAAAAAATCAGTGATTTGTATGTCTGGACGTAAAATAAGTGAAAAAACAATTTCTATACCCGAAGTAAAAAAAATAATGGAAATAGTTAAGCAAAGAAAAGAAAAAATTGACCCTGAAGAGGGACTTACTCATTTTCAAGAAATTACATATAATTATGTAAATAAATTTGCTAAAATGAGCGAGAAAGATGCGATTAAAATTCAAAAATTTTTAATAGATAAATATGAAATCGAAGAAATTTACGCAATAAATGTCGTAAACATTGATCCTCATACTATCCAAGAGCTTAGAATGATTTTAGAGAAAAGTTTCATTGGAAAAACATTTAATGAGGGGAAATTACAAGAACTTCTCGCTCATATAGAAGAACTTAAAACTTCTTAAACGGATTCTTACTATATATCTTTTAAAAAGTGAGTTAAACAACGAAGAATTTATAAATTCTAATTGTTTTAATTTTTATTGAGCAATCCTTATTAAAAAAGGAATATTCAAAATTTAAATAATTATGCATATCGGGAAAGTAAACAATAAGAAAATTGGTCGGTATGGAAAGGAATATAGATCGATACAGAAGGCCTCCTCACAGACCCAAGTATCAAAGAAGAGAGCCAAGGAAAAAGAAACAATTTATCAAAAAATTTCGAGAACTAGTAATACTAGATATATTATTGCACGGTCATCCAGAAGAAGATAAACCTAGTTGGTCCAAAACACCAATTGCTCAAGTTCTTACTTTTCCGGACTTTGTCCTTTATGAAGTTAAATGTAATAGAGACTCTGAGATAAAAATTCAAGAAAAAAATACATATGAAGAGTTTTTGATACATAACAAACTTAAAGAAGTTTTGAAAAAAATTGATTATAAAGATTTAACAAACACTTCAAGAGCTCTAATTCAACCTATTCTTGAAAAAGAAATATTAAATTACGAAGAAGAATTCCTAAATTTTTTTAATAACTCTACATCAATAACTCCGAGAATGCATTCTCTTAAATTACTACCTGGCATTGGCCAAAAGCATATGTGGGAATTAATAGAGGCAAGAAATAGACAAAAATTCACAACCTTTCAAGATATAACTGACCGAACAAGTTTATCTCACCCCACAAAGCAGCTCGCTCAAAGAATAATCAAAGAATTGCAACGTGAGGGAATAAAATATTATTTATTCTCGAAAACACGTAGATATGAATGAATAACATGAATAAAAGAGAGACTCAACTTATTTTAAATGAATTAGGAATAATACCTAATAAAAGACTAGGTCAGAACTTTCTCATTGACAAAACTATTGTAAAAAAAATAATATTAGAATCGCAAATTTCAGAAGACGAAGTAATATTAGAGATTGGCCCGGGTTTAGGCATACTAACAGAAGAACTATTGAAATTTTCTAAAAAAGTCTACGCCTATGAAATAGATTTTAAATTATTTCAATATCTTAAAGAAAAATTTTCTCAAATTGAAAATATTGAGGTCTTAAATGAAGATATATTAAAAGCGAATATTCCCCCGCATAATATCATAGTCTCAAACATCCCTTATTCCATTACCGGACCTATTTTTGAAAAAGTTTTTTATAACGAAAAACCTCCTCGAGGGATTTTAGTAATTGAAAATAGTATTGCAGAAAGAATATTTATACAAAATAAATACAAGACTTTCTCACGAATAACGGTTAGTTTCAACGCTTTCATGATACCTGTAAAAAAATACAATATCTCTCGATTTAAGTTTTTTCCAGCCCCAAGGATTGATTTATCTTTAATAATTGTTAAACCTAGAGAAGATATTAACCCATTTTTATTATCTGACAAGAATAGGTCGTTCTTTTTAAGGTTTATCGCTGGAATAATGCCTTACAAGAATAAAAACATTGTAAATGCAATAAATTTGTTTCTAAAGAATGAGAAAGTAATAAATTTTCCAAAACCAAAAATTCTTCAATATTTAAAAAATAAAAATTTAAGTAACGAGAAAGTAACAAAATTTAAAGTCGACGAACTCGTGAAAATAAGCGAGTTAATCTTTGAATTAATATATGAAACACTTTCAATTTAGATGGTGAGAACAATATACTCTTTTCCTGAACCAAAGATCAATAACATTTTTGACGATGTATATTCTCCTTCTGAAGATACCTACTTAATAATAGACTATTTTAGAGAAAATATCGATGAAAATTATTTTGATGGGTTTGAATTAGCTAAAATTAGAAATGTCTTGGATATGGGCACTGGAACTGGAATAATCGCAATATTTTTATTGTTAATTAAAACGATTGTTCCAAAATTTTCACCTCAAATTTTCGCTTCAGATATACTTGAAAATGCTATCAAATGCGCAATTTCAAACGAAAACGCTAATAATTTAGAAAATAAAATAGAATTTATCCAGTCAGATCTGTTTAAAACGTTTCCCTCTATTCTTAAGAACTCGTTTAACATTTTAATTTTTAATCCACCCTACTTGCCTTCTTTTAAGTTTAAAAGTGAAAGTTGGGATAAGAAAAACACCGACTATTGTTGGAATGGTGGAAAAGAGGGCTTTGAGGTATTCCTTGAATTTATTCGAGATGTCAAACCTTTTATTGATCCAAATCAAAAGTTTTACATTTATTATATCAGTTCAAGCACAACCAATTTAAAAAAATTGAACGATAATTTAAATATACAAGGTTTTAAGAACAAAATTTTAAAAAAAAAGCATGTCTTTTTCGAAGATATTATTTTGAATCGTTTGGAAAAAAGAAATGATTAAAATGGCCTTCTAGCTCTACGTTTTTCTAATAACGAGACTCCATAGCTATTTAAAGTTCTTGATAAATTATTAAATAATAAATTAACCTCGGCGGGTTTAAAAACAGCTCTTCTATGAGCTTCAATTTGAGGAATAGGTAAGCCATAGTATTCATTCAAGCTAGAGATAGGCAAGAGGATAGACGATATCAAATCGGCTTTTTCTGAAGCATCTTTTAAAGAGTGTTTCTCGTCCATAAAAAACTCAATTCTACATGGAGTATCATGAAGCGTAGTTTTAAGGTAAAACGCATAAAAACTAAAGGGAAAATAATATGGTATTTCTTTCTTTATACCGGTATCCCTAATTTTGTCAAGTTCCTTTTTACAATTGAAGATACAGCTTCTTTCTGATTTCTTTAAAACTCTATTGAATAAATCTAAATCGGAAAAATAATTTATTATTTGCCGATAATTAATTTTTATAAAATCTGTTAATTTCGTAGTGCTTGGCTTCAACATCTGAATGGAATTCCTTAGTAGATGGGTTAGTGCTGAAGTTCGCGTATCTTTTATTGAGCCTATTAAAATTATTCCCTTTTCAATACAATTAGAATATAATGTTTGATATTCTTTCAATAATTTATCATATTTTATAGAAATCTCAAGATCTTTGGAAAAGATTAAATTTATAGGCATAATAACGATTGAGCCATCTAAAATAATTAAATCTATTGAGTTATTTTTTCCAATTAACTCATTTAAGAGTTTAATTTCCATAAAGGTCATATCCATAGAAACTTTAGTTTCCACAGCATTCTCTTCACAGTTTATGTAATTTGCTTGCACCATGTAATTATTAAACCCTGTTATGTCTGGAAAATAATCTATTTTAGAAGTATGATTTTTGTAGAAATAGTAATTCACAGCTATGGCTTTCAAAAAGGAAAAATCTACATTCATGAATTTTTTTACAACAGAACTTCCATCGACGCTAGCAACATTTAAACCTCTTATGTTTGAAGGTGATACTTGCTTTTTAACTAGATTTTCTTTAATATTGTAATTAGGATATTTTATAAATTCTGAAAAATCTAAACTCTCACGATTATCGAGTAAACTTTTAGTAAATTTATTTTTTAAATGTTCAATTTCTAAGTATTTTTGAGCGATTATTTTTAAATCTATCAATAATAATTGTTCTTTAGTTAAACCTGATTCATTAGAACGAGTGGTATTTTTGATATATTGATTGGATTTGGTAATATTTGACTTTGAAAAATTATCTCTAATAGTCATCTAAATTTATAATGAAGAGAGTTAATATTAATAACGATGAGAGATTAAATTTTATAATTTTTTTCCAATTCGAATCATTAGAACTCTTTAATAAAAATGGCTATTAATTTAGGAAAAGATCCATCGCTACTAATCGCTATTACGTTTTTCGAGATTTTCTTAATCCTTATACCTGCTTTAATTGCTTCAAAAATAGAAAAAAGACCGATTATCGAAGAATTTAAAGAAATGGGCTTTCTACAAAAAACAAATAGCTTAAAAAACTTTGCTCTAAAAATTTTCCTTGGATTACTAATTGGAACCTTATTTTTTTTCTTTAGTAGCTTTGTGTTATCTATTTTTACAAAGTTTATAGTGCAAACTTTGTTTGGAACGCAATTTGTTGAGCAGGGGGTTGAAAATGCAATCACAACAGAGCCTTTTAATCCCACAATTACCCAATTGATAATTATTATAACGATTCAAATAATTATTGTTGGTCCGTGTGAAGAAGGCTTTTTCAGAGGTTTTATTATAAAAAAAAGCCAGAAGAAAATGAAGTTAATATATTCAGTTATATTATCCACATTTATTTTCACAATTTATCACGTTCCTCCCTTCCTCGTCCCAGTATCAACAATTATTACTTATTTTGGCTATTTCTTCACGCTTGGAACTTTATTAGCTCTAACTTTCATATTTTTTAAGAATTCTTTACTCCCGAGCTCTATCGCTCATTCTATGTTTAACATACTAATTCTAATATTTTGAGTTTTAAGTATAATTGCGATAAAAGGTTTAAAAGTATTGAAAAATAAATAAAAAACATACATTTAAAAAATCTTACAAAGATAAATATAATTAGTTCAATCGAAAACAATATTAATTAAATTTAATGGTTTATTAAATAAAAAATTAAAAGTAATTACAAGTCGCTTATACGGGTTAAGGAAATTGACGGACTATGATTATACTTGGAAGATAATGATGTTAGGTGATGCGGCTGTTGGCAAAACCTCACTCACTATCAGATATATCTCTGGTTTCTTCCTTTCGGATTTAAAACTAACTATTGGAGTAGATTTTTATTCCAAGACCACCAACCACAAAGGAAAAAAAGTCAAACTACAAATATGGGATTTTGGTGGCGAGGAACGGTTTAGGTTTCTCCTCCATCAATACTGTAAGGGTGCAAATGCTGCATTCTTTTTATACGATATAACTAATCGTCTTTCGTTAGATCACTTGCCAGACTGGACTCAGATCATTCGAGAACATGCAGGAGACATTCCCATTATGTTAATTGGTTCGAAGATTGATTTAGAGGAATTTAGAGCAGTTCCAAGGGAGGAAGGGATATTAGCGGCCAAAAAGTATAATTTATCGTCATTTATAGAATTATCCTCCAAAACGGGGCAAAATGTTGAGAAATCGTTTGATGTCATAACAGATACTCTTTTTGAAAAATATAAACCGATTTAATAGAGTTTATTTGTCTTATTTCTTTATACGACTAAAAAGACAAGCAAAACTAAATCAGTAATTTAAGAGAGATATTATATCTATTATAATTTTTAATGAAATTTAATAAAACAAAACTTAAGTTGATGTTTCACGAATTTTAAAGAATTAGGAAAAACTGGTTTACAAGTTAGCGAAATTGGTATAGGAACAGAATTCTTATTTTGGGAATTAAAAGAGACTGCGATTGATATAATCAATTTGGCTATTAAAAAGAAAATAAATTATATTGATATTCTTTTTACTGTCCAGAATTATCTTGAAAAAATGGCAGCAGGAATTAAGGGTCATAGGGATCAACTCATAATTACCGGACACTTAGGGACTAAAGATAATGAAGGCAGAGCTCAAAAAACAAGAAATATTGAAGAATGCAATAAATCATTCTTGAAAATGTTAGATATCTTAGATATTGATTACATAGATATTCTTAATATACAATTTGTTACCCCAAAAGAAAGTGAAAAAATATTTGGCACAGGAGGTTTATTAGATTTAGCTTTATCGTTTCAAAATGAGGGAAAAGTCAGATTTATTGGAATTAGTACTCACGATACTTCAATCGCCATAAAAGCAGCTAAGAGTGGAAAAGTAGATACAATTATGTTTCCGATAAATTTAGCAAATCATTATTTAGCTGGTAGAGATGAACTATTAACAACTTGTTTGAAAAAAAGAATTGGATTAATCGCAATTAAACCTTTTGCTGGGGGGAAGCTATTAATGCGTAATCAAACAGTATATATTGCAAAGTATCAAACAGGAGGAATTAAGCTCAAGAAAAAGATTCCTCGAGACATAACACCGATACAATGTATTAATTATGTAAATTCTCTTTCAGGCGTATCAGTTGTTCTTACAGGAGTGAAAAGCGTTGAAGAATTAAATGAAAATCTCAAATATATGACTCCGCAAGAAAATAACCAAGATTTTTCATCGTTAATAGAATTTTTCAGGAATGGTACAAATTAAATTGATTTGTGCCAAATTTGCATTTTATCTGCCCCCCTATTACTCCACGCAAAATAGGGTATTGCTGTGAATATCTCGTTGTTTGAATTTTTTCCGGTAATGATATTAATTCCTCCTAACAGTTCTGGTTTATATTTAACAATAAATTCTTGGTTTCTTGGGATAATAGTCTTAAAAATATCGAACTTTTTATTATCTTTCTGTTCTAGACAATAGATTAAAGGACCATAAGAAATTGCCGCTCGACCTCTATTATCCTTGATTCTTGGGTCACTTTCAATTAAATTTGGTTTCATTTTAAAAGTAAGCAGGAAAATATCGTTATCTAACCAATTTCTTAATATTTCCACGTATTTCCCTTTAGAGAGCCCATCAGAGTGTTTTATACCATTAACTTTTAGTTCGGTGTCGATGCTCCAATTTGGAATTCTAAGGAATATCGAAAATTTTTGACTTTTACTTAAATTAAGGTGAATCTCTACCTTCCCTTTCCACGGAAAATGACTTTTTTGGCTGATTTTAATTAAATTTGAGTGGAAATTAATATTCGCAGTATTGCCAATGTATTGATGAACCCAAATGCCTTTTTCTGATGTACTATAAATATATTGCCCTAAAGATGCAATTGTACGCGCAACATTAGGGGGGCAGCACGCGCAAAGAAACCATTCTTTCCTTTCATCTTTACCATGCGAAATTAAAGGGTTGTCGTATGTGTATTTTTTACCATCTATAGATTGCCCAACTAACATCGCGTTGTATAACAATTTCTCGATTAAATCTGCATACTTACAATTACCCATTATTTGAAGCATCCTCCAATTCCACATCATGTTTCCAATAGCTGCACATGTTTCAGAATAGGAATCTTTATTTCCTAAAGTAAAATCTTTTCCAAAACCTTCGGTACTTCTTTCTGAACCAATTCCTCCCGTAACATACATTCTTGCCTTATACATTTTTAACCAAATTCTTCTGAGAGATTTCAGGAAAGCGTCTTCACCCGTCTCAGAATAGAGATCTGCCATACCACAATAAAGATACATCGCTCTTACGGCATGTCCAACAGGTTCAAATATGTCCCTCACTGGTTTGTTGGATTGAATGAAATTACCGTTTAAATTTTCGCGGATAAATCTTATAAAATGCTTTATGGTAAGTTTCGATATAAATTCGGCAACCTCGCTCTTTTGTATACTCGAAATATCTTTTCCTTTAACCTCTTTTTCAAACTCTAGATTTTTCTTCTTAACCAATTTTGTAATATTTCTCATATTTAGATATTGGTTTAGAACATATGTTTTAAATTTGGATATATTACCCCTTCGATTAATGAATTCTTTAGCGAGTTGCAAGTAAATAGATTTATTTGTTAATCTATACAATTTAATTAGAGCTAATTCGATTTCTTCGTGCCCTGGAACCCCTTTCCTTTTTCCTCCTAAAAAGGTTTTTACTAGCAAATCAGCAAATTTAATAGCTACATTTAATAGCGTTTCTTTTCCTGTTGCAATATTATGGGCTACCGCAGCTTGAATTAAATGACCCGCGCAATAAAGCTCGTGCATAATATAAAGATTTGTGAACCTCTCTTGAAGAAATCTCGTCGAATAGAAAGTGTTTACATACCCGTCTTCAATTTGACTTTTGTTTATTAGATCAACGATTTCATTCGCCTTTAATTCCAAGTCGGGATCGCTGTGTGTGTGTAAAATATAACTCGTTGCCTCCAACCATTTATATAAATCTGAATCATAGTAAAACTCACCTATTTGAACACCTTTTTTAACACCTCCAGCTACTCTAAAATTGTCAATGTGGTGATCTTGCTCTAGTTTTTCGTGTTGTAAGTGAATTGACACATCTCTATTGATCTTTTGCCTTTTTGACCAAAAATCATCGTTAATTTGAATTTTATAGAATGGAATGTAAGAAAGTTTGTTATAGGGGCGTTTTATTAACTCCATAAATCTAAAAATTAAACATATATAATTTAATTATTTATTATTCTTTGAACTAGATAACTTTTCTTTTAAGCGATCAATTTTCTCTATATGTAAAATACCTACTTGTCGTTTCATCTCTTTATATTCCTTACTAATACCATCAAGCGGATAATACCATAAAGAAATTAATCCAACTACAATAAAAATTGCTGGAATTAGTCCAATCAATAACTTTATTCCAAGTATTGCGCTTGCTGGCTGAGTTTCACCTACTCCTAAATCTTGATTAAAATTGGTAAAAGCGAATATAAATCCTGAAATCATCGCGGAAACGGATTGAGCTGGTTTAGTAACAAGCGCGTTAATCCCAAAAAACGCACCTTCTCTTCTCTGTCCCGTGTCTAATTCGTCTTTATCAATAATATCGGCCAATAACGTAAAAACCAACAATGTTTGACCTGAATAGCCAAATCCAATTATCATAAAAGAAATGTTAACGAGAAGTGCGTCGTTAGAAAAGGTTACTAATACAAAACCAAAAACTACTATTATAGAAAGATAAAATAACGCTCTTTTATTTCCTTTCCTTTTGTTTAGATATAAACCTACGGGGTATCCAAAAATAGAAAATATTATAAACATTAGTAAAGGAGTCGAACCAAGTATGTTGTCGCTTGACACCCTCAGTACGTCAGCCATATAGAACGGCAAATTCGATTGAATCGCAAATACTACATAAGTCATCATGAAATTAAATATCACAAAAGTTAAAAATGCCTTATTCTTAAGCGTCTTTTTAGTACAATACCATATACTTAGTTTCTCTGATTTTTCTGGTAAAAATTCAGGACGCTCCTTAATACCAAATGCTGTAAATGCTAAAAGTATCGCCCCAAATATAGCAAGAATCAATACGATGTAATAGAAGGCCGGCAAATTTTGAGAAAAAGGAACAGCATCGAAATCAATAAATAATATAGGAAGGAGGTAGGTAATAGAAATCCCAAAACCAGAACCAACGCCCGCAAATAAATTTAATTTAGCGCGCTCGTCTGGGTCGATAGTTAATTCTGCCATAAGCGAATTAAAGTTCAAACCAATTATCGTGAAAAAACTATCGTAAATAATTAAAGTCGTTAGTAACCAGACGAAATAGACCCATTGTTCACTAATCGTGGGAGTAGCATATAGTAAAATGAAGCTTAACGATAACAACGGACCACCAACCATTAAGTACGGGACTCTCCTTCCATACTTAGTGTGGGTTCTATCGGACAACAGTCCAAAAAGAGGGTCGTTAACGGCGTTCCATATCAAATAGACAAGCCAAGAAAAAGCCCATAATAAAGGGTCTAAACCGATCATTTTCATGTAAAATATTAGCGTCCACGCCGCAAATAGCCCCGTTGTTAAATTAATTCCGAATGACCCTAGACCGTAAAAAGTCCTTGTTTTCAGAGAGATTTTTTTGTATTCGAATCCCATTTTTCAAACAACTCTTTTTTAAAAATATACTATATAGAATTATAAGCAGAAATTAAAAATATTCTATTGAAAAAAAGATGTTGCTTTTTGAAAATAAATGGAAAAAAATTCTCTGTAGAATACAACAGTTAAAATTGACGCTATAGATGCAGTTACTAATTGTATTAATATACTCCTAAAGTTGAAGTCCTGAAATGTTGCCGTTTGGGAAGCTCGTAACAATAGTAATATAAGCAAAATGCGAGAAATCCGAGAGAAAAGAAAAATGTAGACGAAAAAAACAATGAAAAGAATTCCGTGAAGTTAATAGCTTTGAAGAAGATAATAGTCAAAATTGACGCTATAGATGCTGTAACTAATTGTATAAATATGCCCTTTATAAATTTCGAGGGTTCTATCCATCGCCTATTCTTAAATAGATTAATTAGTGAAATAGAAATGCTCCTACTTGTAAAAAACCCAATAATATATAAAACAGCAATACATATAACATAAAGAAAAAGAGTACCAGATGATGAAATAAAATAATAAGGGGTTACAACCCAAATAAGGGGCTCGATAAGGGGCGTTATAAAGAGTAGACCTGCGTTTATTAAGGAGAAAATCCCTAAAATAATGACTAATACCCAAATTAATAATACTCCTGTAGCTGTAAAATTTAGCCTTTTATCGTAAGATGCTTGAACTTGAACATTAGAATTATTCATTGTCCCATTATATATAATCGTAATTTCAACTTATAAAGTTATGTCATGTGCTTCTTATTTTTTTTTTAACATTTACCTTGGAATTTCATAGGAATGCGAGAATCACACTTACAAATTTATTTTCTATAATCGGTATCACGCAACTTTCTTTGAAATTTCTATAACGTCCAACGCATAATTCAGCAATAGATATAATAATAATTAAAAAATATTCCATCTCTATTGAAAAAAAGTTACCATAGTACTGGTAGCAAAATAATGAAAATTAAGACTAAACTTGTACAAATTATTGCTTCGGAAATAATATAATTCGTCCCTTCAAGATTAGCTTCGACTTCTGACCGAGCACCAATCTGAACCATTGCTTTATTAACTATTTGAATTCGAGGTTTATATACTATGCACGCTTTGTATCCAGCGTAATTATATAAAACTATAATCAATAAGGCTACTATTAGCTGTATAACAAAACCAAATAAGAATAAAAACGCGTTTACAAACATTATTGGAATAAACAATAATTCCATGCCTGCTAAAACGATGGTTGGGTGCCTCGTAATCCAAGTCGGAGCCCTTTTTTTTAACACAGAGATAAATGCCCGACCAATTTGCCACGTGTAGTTATCAAACCCTCTCTTGTAAAGCACGATTCTTTTCCCATCTCGACTTAACCTAGGCACTGGGGATAAAGACTCAGCTTTTTTTAATTCGATAATTTCGGGTTTTTTGAGGTCTAAGAGATTACATATACGATCAATTTCATATCTAACGAACTCCATCTCGTCATTGGTATCAGGATCTACTTTCGCCATGATAATCTTTTAATGATTCCAAATTACCTTTTAGATAATTATTTAAACCTAAATATTTATATTTTCTCCTAAAAATTCAACCTATTTCAAATATCAGAGTTTTAATAACCATAACATTTTTTTTCAAATTTATAACCATTTAAAATGCTAGTAAACATTCATCTCATGAATTTTTGAATCTCATTGCCTAAAATTTTTTAGCTACTAAACAATTTATTATTTTAGCGTTATAAAACTTAATCAAACAATATTAGAGTAAACTCCTCAACTAAGTAAACATCATCATTCGAACTCAATTTTTGATTATATCTAATGATCCGATTTTGCTATTAATTTTTTTTTTTCTTATCAACAATAATTCTTTTTGTCGACCAAAATTGGATGATAAAATCACTCGAATAAACTACGATCAACCAACACATTTAAATATAAGTAATCCTAAATTAAATATAATTACCATCATAAAATCATAAAAAAACATTTAAAAAATTAGTGGAGGAAAAAAATTATGGCAGCATTCGCATGGAGTCCTTTAAGGGCTTTAATGAAAAAGGCCGGAGCTGAAATCGTAAGTAGAGCCGCAGTTGATAAATTAATGGATTATTTAGAAGAATACGCCAAAGAATTAACTGGTTGTGCTTTAAGTATCGCTAAACACTCTGGTCGAAAGAAAGTAACTCAAGGCGACATGAAAATCGCAATTAACTTAATTTAAAGCGATTTCCTGGAAGCTTGAAAGCTTAATATTTTCAAAATTCTTTTTTTTTATTTTTAACAATATATATTCAATTCGTTAAATTCGTTATATTATTACTTCCTTTTTTTCCGGTCTTTTTTCTGCGTAAAAGAATCTTCCCGATCCCATGACATCAACGTGTCTAAAGTAAATTTCGTTAAATTCAATTTTTTGAGATTTGATTCCTTCTTGTACTTTAACTTTTTCAAACTCTTCTCTGGAATGTGAATTAACGATTTTTTCTATCATTTTGCCTAATTCGGAAGCTAATAGTTCTTCTTCAGATGGGTAAAATTGGCTAAAATCTGCTCCAATTGCGATGTTACCTTTCCGATATCCACCAGGGTTTTTAATAGCTTTCTTAACGTATTTTTTAAAGTATTTTACAATCTTTTTCAAATTTCCAGAGCTTGACTCTCCAACTTCTGCAAGAATGTCGTAGACTTTGCTTGCCCCTCTCAAATAATCTTCAATTGTATCTGGAGTTATTTTTGGTTCGTAATCTGGAAATAAATTTTTTTTGCTCATATTTGTTTATATTTCAAATCTAAAATAAATTTTTTTTAATTTAGGATATAAAGATTTAAAACCGATTGTAATGTTTATTTCTAGAAAACATTAATTTTTATTACACTTTATTTATCGGTTGAAGTTTAATGACATTAGAACATAAAGTCCAGCCTTATTATATATTTAAGATATGTCTGCTGGGTCAAGGTGGTGTGGGAAAGACGTGTATAGCAAGAAGACTATGCTTTGATACATTCGACGCAAACACAAGACTCACTATAGGAATTGATTTTTACACTTATGACATCCCTCTTGTTGTAGATGGCGATAAAACGTATATTCGTTTGAGTATATGGGATTTTGGTGGCCAAGAACAGTTTAAAAAAATGTTTAGTTATTACATCAATGGAGCAAACGGTATTTTTATGGTATTTAGCCTATTCAACCTTAATAACACTTTACTTGGCTTAGATTGGTGGTACGAGCATCTAATTAAGCAAAAACAAAAAGACACTCCGAAATTATTAATTGGTTGTAAAAGTGATTTAGCTGGTAGCCTTGAAAAAGTAGATGAGTTAGTAATAGAGAATTTTAGGAATAAACACAAAAAAGTACTGTTTTTTGAGACGTCTGCGAAAGACAATGTTAACATTAAAGAAATGTTTGTAGAGATGATAAAACTAATCATGGATACTAATAATTTTAAGTACGATAAAATTCTCTAAAGATATTTTCAAAACAATTTTGAGATTTTTTAGAATTTAGATTTAAACTTTTAATTTGATAGTTTATCTTAATTAAAATAATATTAAGATTATACCAATAATCGTCAATATTATTCCTAAAAAACTTTGTATTGATATTTTCTCCTTATTCACCCAATAAGTTAGAGGAAGCGAAAGTAATGGGCTTGCACTAGCTAATAATGACATAACAATGGCACCAGCAGTGCGAGTAGCTTCAGTATATAAATAAGCTCCTAAAGAGGTGCCAATAATTGACGCTAAAAGTAAAATTAACCATGTCTGAGAGGGTTTTTTTAGAGAAAAAATAGTTTGATTACGATCGGCAGCATTCTTTTCTCTCCATACCATTAATATTAAGATAGCTAAAGCAAATGGAAATCGAATTACATTACTAATGATTGAACTAACTCCTTCAGCATTTAAAATCAGGTCAATCTGGTTTGTTGCATAGTCAATAATAACTAGGCCAATAGCCCATCCGAGGGATGCGGCTAAACTATAGCCAATAGCTTTAATAGAAGTATGCGCTATTATCTCATGTAATTTTTTTTTCCATCGGAAATTTTCTGAATTTGTTTTTAATGAATTATTACTTTCAGCTTTGATTTTATATTTTCCAATAATTATTATCCCCAGTCCAATGAAAATTAGCGACAGAATCATCTTTATTTCAAAAGGGCGATTCAGAAAAATTAATGATAGAATAAAAGTAAAAAGAGGAAAAGTCATGGAAACTGCTAAAGCAATTGTCGTACCAAGTTCTTTTTGTGCTTTAAAATAAGCCGTATCACCGATTACCTGGCCAAAAAGAAAACTAACGAATAATATTACCCACAATTCCCATGGGAGTAACAAAAGATAAGGAAGGATTCCTAAGACAACGGCAACAAGGAAAAATGTTATAGTGCCGAGAGCAGTACGGAAGAAATTAATAAAAATAGGGCTCGCATAACGCTCTGTCTTTCGATAGAGCACATTTGATCCTACAAAAGTTAGGACTGCCAAAATTGCTAGTAATTCTCCAACCATAAAACTGCACATTCTCTAAAATTTTTTTCAAACTAAAATAAAACTTTTTGAGCAATATTACAAGATTAATTTACCTTGAACATTAATTTATTTTACCAAACAACTGTTTTCTCTTCTGACCATATTTATATAAATTTAGGAAAGATTTTGCAGCACTTTCTATTGAGGGATACACAAAAAATCCATCTTCGACTAGCTTATCGTGGAAAATTGCTCGAGATTCGCTTGGATATTGATGAAGAATAATGATAAAAACTTTTTCTAAGGATTCAGCATATGTTTTTATACCCTGTAAATTGTTGTAATAACCCTTAAACCTAACATCGTTTAAATCCCTCCAAGCGTCGGTTTCTACTATAATTAAATCGATATCATCATCTATCGCTACTTTGCATACCTCTAGAAATACATTATCCGCAGTAACCCATGGCATATCAAAAGGGTTAGATAAACTACCGATTTTGATGGGGTAAATTTTTTTCAGTTTTTCTAACTTTTCCCCTTCGAACAATGGTAATTCCAAGCCTAATTCTGTTAAAGTATCGGTTGCCAATATTCCAAATCCTCCGGACCATAGAACAACTAAAGCCCTTTTACCTGATGGATAGATAACTTTTTTACTTAATTTTTTAAACTTTTTTATATAATTTGAAAAAAGGTAAGCGTAATCAATCAGCTCATCTAATGATGGTGGTATTTCGATAATTGTTGTTTGGTTAAAGATTGCGTCCCAAATCTTGTGTTTAGACGCCATTGAGCCTGTATGAGTTAAAACTGCTGTCTGACCTCGTTCAGTTCTGCCCCCTCGCATAAAAAGTATTGGTTTTTTTGTATCTTTAAACGCTTTTAGTAACCTTTTCCCTTCATTTTCATGCAAAGTGGATAAACCTTCGAAGTAAACACAAACCAAATCAGTCTCGTCGTCGTCGTTGAAATATTGTAAAAGTTCAGAAACTTGTATGTCAATGCAATTACCTATGCTTACTCCCTTTGAAAATCTTAGGTTGTACCTTCGAGAACTAAATTTAACCATTTTGGAATGCAAATCTCCCGATTGGAAAATTAAGCCTATATTCCCGCTTTCAACCGGAAAAGAGGAGTAATACGCTACTTTTCCGCGTGGGCAATACAGACCCATACAATTTGGTCCTATGCTTCTGGTTTCTGGATAATTCATTAAAATTTCTTTTAAATCCCGTTCAATTTTAAGTCCTACTTCGTCAGATTCAGCAGTTCCAGCAGTAAAAATATGAACAAAATTTATTTTCTTTTTAGATAATAAATCTTTTAAATTTTGAACTACAATCTCTCTTCTAATGGATAAAATCAGTAAATCTATCGTATCGGCTGGAACATCGTCAATAGATTTAAAACATTTTATTCCTAAAAGTTCATCTTCTTTGGGTGAAACTAAGTAAAGTTTTTCTAAATCAAATCCTTGTCTAATAAAGCCTTCAATAAAAAAAGCAATTTTTGGTTTCGCTTCAATAATTAATACATTTGTTGGTTTAAATAATAGTTCTAAAGAATTTGTATTACTTTTTATATCCAATGTGTTCCCCTAACTCGTTTATTAAAAGATTATTACAATTATAGCAATATTTGGGAACTGAATTAAATTCCGTTCCACAATTCTGACATGTTATTTTACTTTGAAGTTCTATTTGCTTTAAGTTATCTTCTTTTGTTTCTTTTCTAAAACGTTTAAAAAATTTTAAGATTAACGATAACCCTATCGAAATAATTACGATCGTAATACCCAAAATGATTGTTTTTATAATAAGCGAAGGAAAAAATGCATTAAAATCTATTTCTGAGTACCGGTAATAAAAAACATAAAAGAAGAAGTTAGGAAAAAAGAATGCGAGCAAATTCATAGAATAAGCTTTCTTGAAATCATTAAAAATAAAAATTGGCATTAGCGATACTAAAATCCAAGTAAAGTATATGTACATAAAACCAAAGCTATTGTTATACATAATATAATTTGAAAGAAGTTGGATTATCAACTTTCTTTCCTCTGAAATTGAGCTAGTAAACTCGATTTGAGAGCTATATTGAAATATAGACATTAATAAACTTAAAATTAAGATTTGAATAATGAAAAGCACTAATTTACTTTTAAAATAATTCTTTATATTCATCACTAATCAATTAAAAATATCTATAAATTATACTCTTTGATATAAATTAATAAAAGAAAAGATAAAAAAATGCCTAATCCGAAAAATTTTTAATATTTGCATGCTTAAATTCTTTATAGTGCAGAACTTGTTAACTTATTCTTTATTGTATTATATTGTTAATCTAAAATCTAAGAGTGATTTGGATTTATGAGCTATGGGTTTAGTCGTACTAAATTAATTGATAAAATCAAATTCGGGTTGTTGAGCCCCGATGAGATTAGAAAAATGTCTGCTGCTAGAATAATAACAGCCGATACTTATGATGAAGATGGACTGCCCATACCTAGTGGGCTTATGGACCAACGTTTAGGAACTATCGAGCCAGGACAGAGATGTCAGACTTGTGGTAACCTCGTAAGTAACTGTATGGGACACTTTGGTCATATAGAACTCGCCCGTCCCGTAATCCATGTCGGATATGCGAAAAAAGTGTTAAAAGTTTTAAGAAGCATCTGTCCAGAATGTTCGAGGTTAATGCTAACAGAAGAAGAAATTGAAGGTTTTAGAGAAGAACAAATAAAACACAGAAAGATATACTCTGAAGTGGATGAAGAAGCAACTAAACTTGTATTCAAGCTTGCGCGAAAGAGTAAAATTTGTCCTTATTGTGGAGCTAAAAAGAAGAAGATTGTAATCGAAAAACCTACAACTTATTACGAAGAGGAGGAAAATAAGGGTTCTCATAGAATAACGCCTATTGAGATTTTAGAACGCCTTAAAAAAATACCTGATAACGATCTTAGGATCTTAGGTGTATCTCCTGAAAACGCAAGACTTGAATGGGTTATATTTACAGTATTGTCGATTCCCCCCGTTTGTGCGAGACCTTCAATTACATTAGATAGTGGAATCAGATCTGAAGATGATTTAACTCATAAATTAGTTGATGTTATTCGTATTAATCAAAGATTAAGAGAAAATATTGACGCTGGTGCCCCTCACTTAATTGTTGAGGATTTATGGGAATTGCTCCAATATCACATAACTACTTATTTGGATAACCAAGTGTCAGGAATTCCTCCAGCAAGACATCGCTCGGGAAGGGCATTGAGAACACTCACCCAAAGATTAAAAGGAAAGGAAGGGAGATTTAGAAGTAACCTTAGCGGGAAAAGAGTTGATTTTTCCGCGCGATCAGTAATATCACCATCTCCTTATGTCAGTATTAACGAAGTGGGTGTACCGATTGCCATTGCTAAAGTCTTAACTATTCCAACTAATATTAACGATTGGAATATTGAAGAAATGAAACAATTGGTTTTAAAGGGACCATTCGACCATCCGGGAGCTAACTATATAATTAGAACCGATCGTAGAAGAGTAGACCTACGATACGTTAAAAATCGAGAAATTATTGCTGAGATGCTTGCTCCTGGATTTACTGTTGAGCGCCATTTAGCAGACGGCGATCTGGTATTATTTAATCGGCAACCTTCTCTTCATAGAATGTCTATTATGGCTCATGAAGTAAAAATCATGGAAGGTAAAACATTCCGATTGAATTTAACAGTTTGTCCACCTTATAATGCTGATTTTGATGGCGACGAAATGAATTTGCATGTTCCCCAAAGTGAAGAGGCTCGAACGGAAGCTGAATTATTACTCAAAGTTCAAGAGCATATTTTATCTCCACGATTTGGCGGACCAATTCTTGGAGGAATTCAAGATTTTATTTCTTCAGTTTTTCAGTTTACCAGTTTAAATTCACTTTATAACAAAAAAGATGCTTTAAAGTTATTCTATTTAGGAGATGTTTTTAAGACTAAGCCCGAATTTAATTTGGAAGATTTAACTCCCATAACAACAGACCCTGAACCGCTCTACTCCGGAAAACAAATTTTTAGCACTTTGTTTCCTAACGATTTGAATATAAAAGTCAAATCAAAATTTTGCAAAAAATGCGATGTATGCGAAAAAGAAGACTGTCAGTACGACGCATATGTCGTAATTAAAAACGGCATATTAATAACTGGAACAATTGACGAGAATTCATTTGGAGCTATGCAACCTAATAGCATTTTACAAAGAATAATTAAAGACCACGGAAACGCTCGTGGAAGAGAGTTTTTAGATAGCGCTACAAAAATGTTATTGTATATTATCCGACAAAATGGAATGACAATGGGCTTAGATGAAGTATATGTTCATGGAGAAGCTTACGAAAAAATTCAAAAAATATTGGAAGACGCTAACGACGAATCACAAAAATTAATAAAAGCCCTAATCGAAAATGACACCACCATTTTAAAAAGAGCCCCTGGACGCTCAATGCGCGAAACGCTAGAACTTAGAATTCGACAAATACTTGCAGAAGCGCGGAAAATGGCTGAAGAAACAGCATCTGAGTATATCGGAGATGAGGCTCATTCTGTAATTATGACAAAGTCAGGTGCGAGAGGAAATATATTAAATTTAGGACAAATGTCTGCCGTTGTAGGCCAACAAGCGATTAGAGGCGAACGAATTAATCGAGGATATATTGGAAGGGCACTTCCTCATTTCAAAGTAAATGATTTAAGCCCTCGAGCTCGTGGTTTTGTCGAATCTTCTTACCGAAAAGGGTTAAAACCAGCGGAATTCTTCTTCCATGCGATGGGTGGGAGAGAGGGCCTTGTAGATACGGCAGTTCGCACATCCACAAGTGGATATATGCAAAGAAGGCTTGTAAACGCTTTACAAGATATGATAATTGAAAACGACGGGACTGTAAGAAATAGTGACAAAAATATTATTCAGTTTAGATATGGTGATGACGGCATAGATCCTATGCATACTGACCATTCTGCAGCTGTAAATCTTGATGTATTAATACTTAAGGCTAAAAATCTTGATATTAATCAAATTCGAGAAGAAATTAAAGAATCGCCAAAAATCAAAACAACAACAAAAAAACCAAAAGCAACGACAAAATCTAAAAAACCAGATATTAAAAAACAACCCAAACCTGATCAAAAAGATCAAAATCTAAGCGACGAGGAATTAAGGGAATTATACGAAAAAGACACAGGAAAAAACGCAGTGTGGCGAGGTAAGCTCACAAAAGGATATTTAGAATGGAAAAAAGAAAAATTAGGATAGATTTTTAAAAATTTTTAAGGTTATAGAAGATGGTAAAAGTTACACAAAAAATACTAAAAGATAGATTAAACGAATTAAAAGAAGATGGTATTCCTGAAGATCTGGTTGAAAAAATAAGAGATCGCGTTAAAGATGAAGGATTAGAAGAAGAACAATTGGAATACCTTTTAAATAAGATTTTTATCAATTATTATAATGCATTAGTCGAAACTAACGAACCTGTCGGAACAGTTGCGGCTCAAAGTATTGGAGAACCGGGGACTCAAATGACTTTAAGAACTTTCCACTATGCGGGGGTTGAAGAATTCTCAGTTACTCAAGGGCTCCCTAGACTTATAGAGATCGTAGATGCTCGACGATTTCCTAGTACACCTCAACAAACTATATATTTAGAACCTCCGTATAATCAAAGCGAAGAAAAGGCGCTTGAAATTCATAATCTAATTGAGCAAATTCGTTTTGAACAAATTACACATGACATAGACTTGGATTTTGTCAATTGGACCATCATCATCAACTTAATTCCAGAAATCTGTGAAAAAAAGGGTATTGATATCGATGCAATTCCTGAAATTTTAAAAAGATATAAAAAAAAGGGAACCATTAAACGAGAAGGTAATTCTATTATAATTGATCCTGGTATCGAGGATCTTCAAAGTCTTCAAAAATTAAGAGAAAAAATCCTTAAAAAAGTTGTAAAAGGCGTACGAGGTATTAACCGAGGTTTATTAACGCCAACAGATGATCAAAAGGAGTGGGTTATTAAAACTGAAGGTACAAATATGCATGGGGTTGTTCAAATTGAAGGTGTTGATGTCACGCGAACGGTTTCAAACCATATCCACGAAATAGAAAAACTTTATGGTATAGAAGCGGCTCGAAAAATGATAATTAACGAAGCACAAAGAGTTTTGGACCAGCAAGGGTTAGATGTCGATATAAGGCACCTGCTAATTTTATCTGATTTAATGTGCGTAAGAGGTTCAATCCAATCAATCGGTAGACATGGGATTTCAGGCTCAAAAACCAGTGTATTTGCAAGAGCTGCTTTTGAGGTTACTGTAAATCAATTGTTAGATGCTGGGCTCTATGGTGAGGAAGAACGGTTATTAGGCATTCCCGAAAATGTCATCATAGGACAAGTTGTCCCCATGGGCACGGGTCGTGTAAAAATTTCGTTCGATCTAGATGCGAATTTAGAAATCCTTAAGAGTAAGAAATAGGGGAACAAGCGATAAAATTTTATATTATTATGAATTTATTTTATTACTTTATTATTGATAATTAAAACGAATACTATTTGAAAAGTCGATGGCAAGGAAAAGCAAAAAGATGATCGAATCGGTTGATTTATCTCGAAAGAAAGTAAAAGTATTTGATATTGATACCAATATTAAAGTTGCATATAAAACAGGTAAATTGATATTTGGTAAATCCCAAGTTCTTAGTCAACTAAGGCAAAAACCCTTTAAGATGCTTATCATCGCAAACAACTGTCCGGCCGAATTAGACGCTCAATTAAGTTATTATAACTCTCTTATGAACAATAATCTCTTCATTCACAGATATCATGGCTCTTCGTGGGAGTTAGGTCTAGCAATGGGCAAACCTTATATGATATCTATTCTTGGAGTCAACGATTTTGGAGATTCAGACTTATTATCATTAAAAACCAAAAGTAATCAATAAATATGTGGAATATAAAAATATGTTACGCAAAAGGATCAAACTAGATCGTCAATCAATGGAATTGATTTCGCTGTTTAATAATATTTCCGGTGCGATTATTAAGGATTGTTTAATATTTGAATCTCCAGAAAATAATTCTGAGATAATCATTTTCTTAGTTAAAAAAGAAGATGTAGGGAAAGCAATTGGTAAAGGTGGAGAACATGTGAAGGACCTCATGGCTAAACTTCAAAAAAAGATCGATGTAATCCCTTGGTCAGAAAATCTCGAGCAATTCATTCAATTTATTTTAAATACTACTAAGAATTCAATTCAAGTTCAAAATATTGAAATTAAGGAAAGTAGAAACGAAAAGAAAACCGTGATTATTTCCGTGCGACCTCAAGATCGTGGAAAAGCAATAGGTAAAGAAGGTTCTATGATAAGAAAAATAAAATTACTTGTTTTACGCCACTTTGAGTTTGATAATGTAATAATCAACACAAAAAATTAAATACCTAATTCTCTAAATTCAAAAATTTTAAGTTTAAAGAGATATTTAAATCATATAATAAATACGTAAGAACAAATATAAAATTTTTAAGGTATCTTTCAATGGGAAAAACCAAAGGATTGTATGCAGCTCGTAAGCTGAAAATGAATCGTAAGAAATTTCGATGGAGCAAAACAAAGTATAAAAGAAAGAAGCTTAAATTAAAACAGAAAGTAGATCCCATGGAAGGCTCACCACAGGCTCTTGGTATCGTACTACAAAAAGTAGGGCGAGAAAGCAAACAACCTAACTCTGCTATTCGAAAGTGCGTACGCGTTCAGTTAAAAAAGAATGGCAAAACTATAACTGCGTTTCTTCCTGGAGATGGGGCTTTGAACTTCATTGACGAACATGATAGAGTGATTGTAGAAGGAATTGGTGGAGCAAAGGGCCGTGCAGTAGGCGACCTTCCCGGAGTACGATGGCGGGTTGTGAAAGTAAACGGAGTATCACTTCATGCCTTGATTGCTGGCAAAGTAGAAAAACCAATGCGATAGGTGAATTAACTTGAGTAAAACAAAAAAAGATATTAAATTATTTAATAAATGGTCGTTTAACAACATTGAAATTAAAGATTGGACTCTTGAACATTACATAAACTTAAGACCTGTTATCATTCCGCACACTGCGGGAAAGCATGAACATAAGCGCTTTTGGAAGACTACTAAAATATCCATTGTTGAACGATTTGTTAACAGATTACTAGCACCTGGATTTATTGGTAGTAAAATTAAAGGACATAAGAGCTCGTACGGCTCAGGAAAAAAGAGTAAACTTTTAAGGAGTTTAGAAGATGCGTTTACTTTGATAGAATTGAATACAAGCGTGAATCCTATCCAAATTTTAATTGAAGCGATTTGCAATACGGCTCCAAGAGAAGAAACGACAAAGATTGCTCGAGGTGGGATTTCTTATGCGTCTGCTGTCGATATAGCGCCACAGCGCCGAGTAGATTTAGCAATTAAATATTTAGTACAAGCTATTGGTGCAAGATCTCACTCAAACGAACGACAATTTGCAGCGAATTTGGCTCAAGAATTAATATTAGCTTCGAATGATAGCCAAGAATCAAGGGCAGTAAAAAGAAAAGACGAAATTGAAAGGATAGCAGTATCAGCACGCTAAAAAACCTTCAATTTGAAAAATTATTTTGTACTCTTTTTATAAGTTATTTATTACATGCTTAATTTCATTAAAATCGTTTCTCTATGTACTAAAATAATCATAAATCCTCTTTAAAGAGTCAGAACAAGAAATTCTTTTGGAAAATTAAAAAAAATATTGTATTTTATCACCTACATAATATCTATTCTCATTTTGGTCTGTAAAATTCCTAATTTTTATATACCTCTTAAGTATAATATTAAGTTAAGTAGAAATAATGATATTCAAGGTTTATTGAACTTAAAGTGGATTCCGACAAAAATATTGATGTTCTAGAGAAACAGCTAAAAATACTAGGTCAAAAAATAAGAATTGACATTTTGAAAAAATTAAATGTCTGTCGTAATCCTTTATCTTATTCAATGCTTCAAAAAGAAGTTTTAGGTGCAAATCCAAACTCAGTTAATTTCTCTTTTCATTTAAAAGCGCTAAAAAATGGTAATTTAATATCAAGTTCCGAGAGTGGTTATACTTTAAGCACATTAGGGAAACAAATTTTAAAAAATATCGTATCGATGGAACAAATCCTCAACGATCAAAACAAACAAATTATGATAAGGACCTCTAAATACTCGAAAGAGCCTTTTAATGCGAATAAAATCGAAGATTACTTGATTAAGGAAGGACAGTTGGAGAAATATTTAGCAATACAAATATCAAGGGAAGTAAAAGAGCGTCTCTCTAAAGCTAACATTGGTTACTTAACAACACCCTTAATGAGGGAATATATTAACGCGATTCTATTAGAAAATGGGCTTGAAGAAATAAGGCACAAATTAACTCGATTAGGAACTCCTCCTTTTGAAGCTTTTAGTTTTTTTGACAGAAACTTCAACCCCGAACAGTTTATCTCTAAGTTAGGATCCGATGTGTCTGAACAATTTCTTTTGTTAAGTTTGCTCCCTAAAAACTTAGCGGACTTATATTTATCAGGAGAAGTAGTTTTATTAAACTTAAATTATTGGAGTTTAAGGCCCTTAGGCTTCTATCTTGACTCAAATTCAATCGTAGAGTATATCACCAAGCAAACTTCGATTAATCTCGATAAATTGCATGATAATATAGACTTTATTAATTTAATAATGAATTTTTTCGATACTTTAACGAAATTCAAACCTTATTTTTCTGAAGATATCTTATTAGGCAATTTTAATAATTCCTTTTTATCTTATTTTATTTCTAATAAAAATTCATCAAATATTCTTAATATCATAATTTCCCAAATTTTAAAACTCAGTAATAGGCAATACGACGAGAAACCTCATCTTTCTTTAGAATTCTCTTTTTTGGATAATATTAAAAAGAATAATGCAGAAAATTCGAAGACTTATTTTTTCAACGACTTTTTAAAGAATTTAATCTATCAAATTAGCCTAAATAATGACATTATATGTCCTTTAATGCTATACGATTATTCCAACTTTCTTAGCTCTAAAAACGAGTCTGATGATTTAATAAAACTTCTTACTTCAAGTTATCGTAATAGTGTTATTTTCTATAAGAACAACCATTCAAACTTGCTCAATTCAACACTTACAAATGTCCACAGGCTAAATAAGAGCGACGAAGAAAGAAATAAAATCGTTTTAGACAAAATTCTGATTAATTTACACATGATTGCTAAAAAATCTAACCAAGAAGATTGTATTTTTTTCGAAAATTTGCACGAAAAACTAGATTCTGTGTTTGAATTCTTTGTTAGTAAAAAAAAATTAGTAGATAGAAAATTAAAATCTTCAAATCATTGGAAGAAAATAATTTCCGAATTTTTTGAGCCGAAAAATGGTGATTGGATTGACGAATCTTTAAAATCCATTAGTTTTTTTGGCTTAAATGAAGCTGTAAAAACGCATTGTGGTATTGAAATAGATAGAAACGTAAATAGCGAGGTTTTTGCCCAAAAAGTATTAAATTTTATGGTTGATATTATTGATGAAAATAATCAACGAGAACATGGAAACTATATTTTTACTCATCCTCATAACGATAATTACCTATATAATAAAGAATATAATAATAAACTTAGTTTAGGAGATGAAACTAAACGTTACAACATAGATTTGATTAGAAATGATTCAAAATTATCACTCGAGAGAAAAATTGAGCTTTATAAGAAGTTCGAAAAAATCCTAGACGGAGGGAGCATTTTTACATGTAATTTAGATAACTTACATTTGCTTGAACTTATAGAGATTTTAATGAATTCAAAATTAAACGCGTTTTCAATTAGAGCTTAAATTGAAGCGTTTACTACGAATTAATCTGATAGAAGTTCTGCTAAAATCGCCTTTCTCATAGGGATTCCATAGTAAGTTTGTTTGAAGTAAATCGCTTTTGGTGAATCATCAATATCAGGAGAAATTTCTGTAACTCTGGGTAGAGGATGCATAATTTTAAAATCGTCTTTAGTTTCCTTTAAATCTTTTTTTGTAAAGATATATATATTTTTAACTCTATCGTATTCTTCAATGTCGGCAAACCTCTCTTTCTGAATTCTAGTAATGTAGAGAACGTCCAAAACATTTAAGATATCTCGATATTTTTCAATTTCTTTATATTTTGCTTGTCGTTGCCGTAAGAAATCCTTATCTCTTTTTCGCATCATTAGCTCTTTAGGACTTATAAAATAGATATTTACATCATAATTTGAAAGTAATATCGACAGAGAATGAACAGTCCTTCCGAATTTTAGGTCCCCCATTATCCCAATATTTAAACCGTCTAACTTATGGCCCTCTTCGGTAATAGTTAATAAATCTAACAAAGCTTGAGTTGGGTGCTCACCGCTCCCTGATCCCGCGTTTATAATTGGTATTTTTGCAAATTTTGTGGCAAGTCTTGCTGATCCTTCTAAATTATGTCTTATAACAATGCCATCGCTATAATTTTCTACGGTTCGAATGGTGTCTGCGATGCTTTCTCCTTTCTTTGCAGAAGAGACATCACCAGAATGGAAGCCAATTACGCTCCCCCCTAATCGATGCATTGCTGATTCAAAACTTAAACGAGTCCTAGTCGAGGGTTCAAAAAATAAAGACGCTAAAATTTTGCCCTTAAGGAGTTCTGAACTTTTCTTATCCTGAATCATTTCCTTGGCTTTTTTTAAGATATGATCGATATCTTCCCGCGAAAAATCTTTTGCTGATATGATTCCTTCCCTAAATTTCTCTTTGAATGACATAATTCTTAACAAAAGTTTTAATAAAATTAGGTTATTACTACTTAAATTATTTTTTATCTATATCAATAAAAGAGTTATTCAGAACTAATAAAATTTAAAATTTATAAATAATTAATTAGTTTAATTTAAAATTTGTAGTTGTTTGAAAAATGAAATTTCCACGTACGATAAATCGGTATTGCCCAAAATGTCGCTCTCATACAAAGCACAACGTGACGCTCTATAAGAAAGGGAAGGAAAGAGCGATGAACCATGGACGAAGACGCCTAGAAAGAAAGAAAAAGGGCTACGGTAGCTTTCCTAAAGAGATATTTCATAAAAACGCGAAAATGAATAAAAGATCTCAGCCAATATTAGAATGTTCTGAATGTGGTAAAAAGCAATATTCAAAATCATACCGCGTAAAAAAATTCGAATTACAAGAAGTATAAAATTGTGAAAAATTATGCCAAAGAAAAAAAGACCAGATGATTTAATTCCCTATCCAAAAAGTAGGTTTTTACGTGTAAAATGCTTAAATTGTGGCAATCAGCAAATAATTTTTGGGTGTTCTGCTACAGATGTGGAATGTTTAGTATGTGGAAAAATATTGCTCCAATCTACTGGTGGTAAAGCACGAATTCTAACCAAGATTTTAGAAGTGCTTTCTTAACTAACTTTCACCTTATTTGAGTTTTTATCTATTTATTTGATCGTGAAACCACTCTTTCACGAAAAAAAGACTATATAAGAAAAATATCTAAATAATCTGTAGATAATATAATTTGTTCAATTTTAGTATTCACGCCAAGTATATTTACACTTAACGCATCTAAAAAAAGATGTACTTGGTTCGTCAGCACTTCGAGTTTGTTCTTGCCAAGCCTCTGCTTCTCTATTACCGCATTTTGGACAATCTTGTTTAACTTTTAGGTGGACAGAAATTTTATCTTCTTCTGAAACAATAATTAGATTTTTTTCTAAAGCTTCTTTTTTTCTGTTAATCGTCTCGTTAATTTCTTCTATGTTTTGTTCTAATTCTTGTTGATAACCACATTTACAAACTAAAGTTGATTTTCCATCCAAAACTTCTTTACGTAAAAGATTTGAACATTCCGGACAAAATTCGACCATTTTAATCACAGTAAAACTTATTATTGTTCCTTAACTTTTCTAAATAAGCACATCTAATAAAATTTTTGCTTTTAAAAGATTAACTACTTTAAGAAATTAGAAATTAACTAATTCTAACAAGTTTGCTATATTTTTTATTGAAAATCAGAACCAAATTAGATAGTTTATGGACAAAATTAAACTAATTTTAACTCTTTTTTGATTTCATACAGCTTTAGATAATATTCAAAGTTAAGATTACTCTTATCTTGTATAATTTCTGCTTCTACTTCCTTTTCTCCTTCTAGCTTAAAGTTTAACTTACCAATAATATTAATTAGATTATTTTTTTGAAAAGGGTATTCAACTGCTTGTATATCAACCTTTATTTCTTCAGTTTTATCGTTCAAGATAATGTAGTCATTTTCAACGATATCCTTAACGTAACCCGTTATTTGAATTCGAATATCGGAGTTTTTTATATCTTTAATCGTCCTCTGAATTGCAGCGTCGCGAACCATTTTATTAGGAATTTTTTTTTGTTTATATAGATCTAAAAATTTATGGGGGCTATAAATAATTAATTCAAAAATTACAAATAAGTATTATTAAAGGTCTAATACTGAATTTTATAAATATTGTCAATAAAACAATATTATTATAAATTAGCAATCAATAAAAGTACTGATTAAATATGTCATTTACTCTTAAGTTAGATAATAGTAGGATATTGAAGGTAATAACAGAAACGCTTTCAAGTATTATTGATGAAACTGAATTTAAAGTTACTCCTAAGGAATTTATTATTACAGCAATGGATCCAAGTCGAATCTGTCTGTTAAAATTGTCTATAAAAAAAGAAAGTTTTGACGATTATAATTGTAGCAAGGAAACAAAAATTGGCTTAAACTTAGACGATTTAGATAAAATACTGAAGAGAAGTGCTTCTAACGACTCTCTTGAGATTGATTTTAAAGAGACCGACCAAAAAATCAAAATAAAAATGGAAAGAGAAGGAAAAAGTCGTTCACGAACTTTCAGTTTAGCTTTAATAGATCTTGATAGGGAAGATATTCCTATGGAAAACTTGTTAAAAATTGAGTACCCTGCTAAATGGGTTATAGATACGGATTTTCTTATAGAAGCAATAAAAGACGCTGAAATTTATTCGGAAATTCTTAATATGAAAGCTATTAAAGATGAAGGATTACTTTTTAGCTCAACGGGACAAATCGGTGAAATGGAGTATAGTATTAGCACAGATGATTTAATTCAGAGTGATATTGAGGAAACTTGTAGTGGAGCGTATAGTCTTACCTTTTTGAAAGCAATTCTAAAAATGGCTCCGATAACGGAAAAACTAGAGGTATCTTTAAAAACAGATCACCCTTTAAAAATGAGTTTTGGTCTTTTAGAGGGAGGTGAATTAAGTTATTTCCTCGCGCCTCGCGTTGAAGAAGCTGACTTTGACGACGACGATATGGACGAATTTTAGCTATCAAATTTTTATTATTAAACTTATTTACTCTTAATCTATATAGCTGTTTTAATCTTAATTTATTTTAATTATGAACATAAAGGTTAATAGGAGAATTATAAGTCTTGAGCATATCAACTGATTTATTAAAACACTATCCGTGGTTGCCCTCACTACAAATTTATTATTCCGATATAGCATCAAAAGATCCAACCGCATTCATCGAAGAGGCGTTCTTAAAATACCCTGATGGAGAATTAGAACAAAGAATTTCAAAAATATTTAAAGCAGCTTTCAATAATCTAGAGGAGATAAAAGACTATAAAACAGACGAATTAAACATTTATTTGTATTTAATTGTCAAAATAATCCTATATGTTTTGAATAATAAACCAATTTCTAATAGAGTAGCCAACACATATTCTAAACAAACCTATAAAGAACTTATAGAGGAGAATGACGACGCAAATCTCTACGATATTTGTAAAGATCTAAAATTAAGATTTGAATATCTGAACCTTCCTTTTAAATACGGTGTAAATCTTAATAAGAGTCAACGAGAAATCCTTAAAACTAGTTTTAAAATTCACTTCACAGATTACTTGAAACTTGCTGCTAACTTACACGACGTTTACCGAAAACTGGTTCATAACGCCTTATCTGAAGGATATGTTTACATTCAAAATAAAGATTTAATTAGATTATTGCAAGAATATGTTCGTAGAAAGTTAATTGTAGAAGAAGTTAAAGATGAGAACAATATAGAAAAATTTCGAAAAAACCTCTTAAAAATCCGAGAATTTAAGGAGTTATATGGGAACATATTGAATAATTGGGAACTTAAAAAAGAAGACTTTGAATATTCGTTTAAGATCAGTTTTAAAAAAGGAAGCGACATTTCAAATAACTTCCCTCCTTGCATACAAGATATACTTCGTAGAATTCAAGAAGGAATGAATATAGTTCATACAGAAAGATTGTTTCTTGTTTTTTTTTTACACGCTTTGAATTATCCTACAGAAAACATTATTGATATCTTTTCGAATTTGCCTGATTTTGATAGGAAAAAAACTAAATACCAAGTAGAGTTCGCTAAAAAGAAAGATTACACACCTCACTCTTGTTCTACGCTTAAATCTTTAAATATATGTAAAGCAAACGAATCTAAAGATGGAATTTGCTTGAAAGGTTATTATTCGAAGAAATTAGACACACAGAAAAAGCTCTCGCATCCGTTATTTTATATTCAATTAAAACAATACCGGAATTCCATGAAAAACAAGGCAAATAAAACGAAGATTGAAAAAGAAGATGAGCGATAATAAATTTTTAAAAAGGTTATTTCAAGCTTATTATCAAGAAAAGCAAAAAGAAATCCCAGCGGTAAGTTCCCTCGAATTTCGAGAATTTGGCTTTATTCCCTGGGAAAAACAGATTATGATCAGGCATATTGGATTTGAAAGCCAAAAAATTTTACTGAATTATTTAATTGATAGAGGACCTAAACATGTGTACTCAAGTGGTTCACTTTATTTGCAACCTGAAGCTCAAAACATGGAAAGTAAAAAATATCAAGGTTGCGACTTAATTGTTGATATTGATGTAGACCACTTCTATACGCCGTGTAAAGACGAACACGATCTATGGTATTGTAATAATTGTGAAGCTAAAGGAACTGGCATGCAAGAAAAGTGTCCTAAATGTGAAAAATCAAAGATTACTAAATTAAATTGGATATGTGATAAATGTTTAGATGTTGCTAAAAATGAGATTAAAAAATTAGTTTACGATTTTCTAATACCCGATTTCGGAACTGATGAAAAAGATATGAGAGTTGCCTT
>Ga0209977_10000106_pt1 | contig 30757 bp, 27 predicted proteins | sample SumtaG_2_FD_183113 | JGI IMG/M metagenome (GOLD analysis project Ga0209977, IMG submission 183113) | Deep subsurface microbial communities from Indian Ocean to uncover new lineages of life (NeLLi) - Sumatra_00607 metaG (SPAdes) (version 2) | ecosystem: Environmental > Aquatic > Marine > Oceanic...
AATTCTCACTCCGATAACTATTAACACTGGAAAAAACGATCAAAAAAATGCTATTGATGATGAGATAAGAACCGCCCAAGCAGGAACGATTACTGATGAATTCACTTCAATATTTACGTGGAAGTCGGAAATAAATAAAACATATGAAGAAAGTTATGAATCACTAAATTTCGATTCACTTGTGGGAAATTTAACAGATTTTGACCCGGACAATTCAACTTCATATACAAATATGAACACCATAAATGTAAATTATCAGACTTCAAATATGTCTTGGAGCCATTATCGTGATTTTTATAATGATGTATCGTTACCCTCTACAAATATAGCAGCAGCACCTCTTGAAATAGGCCATATGGTTAATCCTTACGATACAACGGTATTTTTCGCAAGAAAAGACGCAGTTTATAATATAACAGCTTCTTGGGAACATGACCCCTTGGGTAGTGATTTGGACGCAAATTTATTTCTTTTAAACCAGAGTCAATTCCATAACTTTGAAAATTATATCAAACCTTGGAGAACCATTGTTCCAAAAATCGTTACAAGTTTTAAATCAGATAGCAGTAGTGATGATTGGCTTATTGAATACAATAATACTATAAGTGGTAGTGGGACTCTCAACCATACGAAAAAATTTGAAGATGTCACTTTTAATAAAACTGGATGGTATTATCTAGTCATGTGGGGTCCCGGATATCATTTCTTATTTGATAATCCAAAGGTTGCAACATCCGGTATCCTACTTTCTGAGGGTCCAGAAAATGATCTTATTACAGCAAATGATTTAATGAATATATATCGTCCTTCATTGGGAAGAGTTGTAGGAACAATAACAAAGCCAAATATGACATATGAGCGCATTGTCCGAGGAGAAGATGAAATTTATGGAGATTCTCTGGTATTACTCTATATTTATGAGTTCTCAAATAGACAACTTCAAAACACAATAACTTGGTCCGACAACGATTGGGCACCCTTTATTGTTTATATCAATCCAGATTCCGTGGGCAAATTTCCCAATCGAGTAGTGTATTTTCATGACGATTCTTGGGCAGATTTTAAAGATCGATATATAAAAGTTATTGATCCGAACTCTAGTTTAGGTGATGGTACTTATAGTTATGTAATCAATATTACTGCTGAATTTGCTCCGTTTTTAAATGAAACGGTTTCAATGAAAACCACCATAAGCACTACCCCAATAAGTATGGAAAATCGGCTTGGCGCATCACTACGACTTGCAACCACTACAAATTCCCACGGGTTCGACATAAAGCCTTATGATAGTACAACTGGTATAACTTACTCTTGGAATGAAATCCCTAAGGTCCCCCTTGACAACTTAACATTAGGAAAATTATATAATGATACAATAATCGAATTTCTTGAGAATGGCTGGAGCTTTTGGGGAGGAATTGTGGGAAAATATTACCCAAAAAAAACACCCTTTTCCCTATATTTCAAATCTTTATTTACAGCTCCTTATCTAGTCTCGGGGCTTGAAAACATTCTGTTAGTAAAAGCAGAGGTAAAAAATTGGTTCGAAAACCTAATCCCTATGAATACATACTTCAACTCAAGGTTAGACATAGAAGTTAATACAACTATTGATATCCCGGTTAATTTTACCATTACATATCCTGAGAATGAACCCGGAGTAGGGCAATCTGGCAATTTTACACTTGCGTTAGGTGCAATGGGAAATCCTAATATTACAATTGATTATAAAGTTACATATTCGATGAATTTCAGCATGATGTTATTTTCGGGGAGTTATAGTATAAACAAAAGCGATACAATACACTTTTCTATTCCACTTAAGGAAATAGACTGTTTACTTGGAATTTTTGGCGTTGACGACGGATTGAGTGGACTTGCATCACGAAAATGCCAAGAATATATCGATGAAGCTTTAGAAAAAAGTAAGGTAGATGAATATATATCTATTGAAGATTTTACACTTGGAGATCATGTGGTGGGAAATATAGTCTCATGTAATATTACAATTCACCTTTGGCCCATTATAAAATATTTAGGTGAGACATATCTTCCACCCCCTCACAGCTATTATTTTAAGGCTGCAAAGTATATTATTGATAAAATATTACTTAATGAAACAACAGGATTAGATTTGGTTATTTCGCCACAACTTCAAGGAGTTCTTACTGGTGTAATTGTAGGGAATGGATTAGATTTTAGTAATGGAGGTCAATTTGAATTCAATGCCACCCAACAATCAGTCATTTTTCAAGCGGATCGAACTCAAGACTTTTCCCCAACATCCATTCAGCTTCAATCACTACTATATAAATTGAATTTTCATATTGATTGGGCTTTTGAAATAAATTTTAACAAATTTCTCCATAAATATTTTGGTCAGGAAGATTTACGTTGGGAACTCGGGACTTATCCTTCGATTGATTTTGCTCATAATCCAATGCCTAATTCTGAACTTGTATCTCTAAATTGGAACGAATGGACACCCCCCAGTGCACCGAGTCCACCAATATTAACTATAACTACACCATCACCCACTTCCTCACTTGATATCGCTTTAGATTGGACAACTTCCACTGGAGCAGATAACTATACTCTTTATCGACACACATCAGCAATTATTTCAAGTAATCTGAATTCCGCTACGGAAATAAAAACCATAACGGGAACCAGTACAACTGATACAGTATCTGGAGTAGGGAGATGGTATTATGCCGTTGTCGCAACTAATGAAACCGGGAGTTCAGATCCATCTAATTCTCCATACATAGATGTTCAGAGTCCCCCCAGTGCACCGAGTCCACCAATATTAACTATAACTACAAGTTCTCCAAGTACAAGTTATGATATTTCGTTAACATGGGCGACCTCAACTGGTGCAGATAACTATACTCTTTACCGGCATACATCCCAAATTACTTCGAGCAATCTGAATTCTGCTATGGAAATAAAAACCATAACGGGAACCAGTACAACTGATACAGTATCTGGAGTAGGGAGATGGTATTATGCCGTTGTCGCAACTAATGAAGTGGGAAGTTCAGATCCATCTAATTCCCCTTATATCGATGTTCAAGATGAGCCTACGGATGTTGCTGGTGGAGAAATTCCCGGATATCCATTAATTTTCTTAGTTCTATTCAGTCTAACAGGAATAATTTTAATTATCCATAAAAAAGAGCAAGATAAATAATCTTCACTATTTTTTTTTATTTATTTTTTTTTTCTATTGAGTTATTTTTGATTGATGTTTGGATAGTTGGTTTTATCTTAACCTGAAGGTTATTTTTAAAACTCTCTTCAATATTCTCTTTTCAATATTTGGATTAGATTCGTCAATTTTAACATTTCCTCTCTAAGACTTATGAATAAGCGTAAGTATATTACTTACCTATTTACGTACAATAACAAATTAATAAAATTAGGTTTTCACCTTTAGCGCCTTTTTACCGTTCGACTCGAAATTTTTTCTTTTTAAAGACTAATGCTCAGGTGTTCTTATACTTATCTTTCTCATTGCGTAAGTTGTTTAATTCCTGTTCTAATCTTAAATTTACAGCCTTTAGATGTTTTAGCCTTTTTTCTAGATGTTGGGAATAGGTAATTAAATATGCTTCATCTTTTTCTTTATCCCTTTTTCTTCTCTCTTTCTTCCTCGTCAACTAAATTAATCCCCATTTTTTTATACTTATCTATCCCATCTTGTAAATCGTTTAAATCCCGTTTTAATCTTAATTGTTTGTCTAATCTTAACTGCTTTATCAGTTTAGACTGAACTGATATTTCAGCTTCTAACAATGAATTGTCAGTCTCTAAGTTTCTTACTTCTTTCTCGAGATTTCTGGTATAGGTAATTAAATCTGCTTCAACTTTTGCTTCATCTTTTACTTTTTCCCTTTTTCTCCTTTGATATCCTGTATCATCTAGCATCAGTCTTGTTAAAGCTTCGAAAGCCTTTTCAACATTCTCTCCTGTTTTAGGATTGCATTCGATGAATCCATTTAAATTCCTTGACTTGGCGATTTTAATTCCCTCTTCTCTTGACACCTGCCGCTCACACTCTTCCTCAGGTACAATCCCTACCGCTAAAATAGGAAACATATCTTCTGCTCTAATTTCTTTCCCGATAAGGCTTAACCAATCGTCTATATGCTTGATCGTTGAGTAATTTGTAACATCGTAAAGAAATAAACCACCCCGAGCTTGTCTAGCATATGTTGGGTATAAAAACCTAAATCTCTCTTCTCCCCCAAAATCCATTATCTGGAGCTTAACTTTTAGTCCGTCAATAGAAAGGCTTTTAACAAAGTAATCAAATCCGATAGTCATTGTTTGATCTGATTCAAATAATTCTGTTAAAAATCCATCAACAAGAGCTTTTCTTTCTACTATAAAATCTCCAAAAATGATGATTCTAAATGTGGCGTCGTACAAATTCGTTTAAAATCTCCCTATAATTTAAAATAATTTCATTATTTCTCTTCGCGATAATAATAAAAAAATGAGAGCATATAAGTTTTACATTTTTATCAGTTTTATCTAATTTACTTGTTTTTTGGCTTTTTTTTACAAGAATGAGTAAGTTGCTCTTCTTCAGTAAGCTTTTTCCCGCAATACTGGCAATAAACTTCGTCTTCGGGGGCTTTTTCTTTTAAGGAGGCACGAAGTTGTGATTGAGGTGCCAATGCTAAATCGTCAGGCGGTTTCGGAGGTTTGAAGACATACGGATAGGGAAATTTATCTCCGCCTTCAAATCTCTCTTTTCTCACGTCCTTGAGGAAATCGTCCCTGTATTGATCATCACCGTAAAAGAGCATGAGAATTTCTGAATATGGGTATTTAGTTTCGTCGTAATCCTCCAATTTTTTGATGCTTTCGAGGAATTTCTCGAATTCTCTGGTATATTTTTCAAAATATAACGAAAGCATCTTTACTAAAACTTCGAAAGCAATAGCGGAATTTTGATTAAACACCCTAGATTTTAAAGAGTTTTCAATAAGCTTAAGAGTTTCCTTAAGAAATTCTTGACCCTTTTTTTGATTGTCCCATTTTTCACGCAGAAGACTCCGGTTCAAAAATTCAATTTTTTCTACTCCCGTTGATAATACGTCTCCTGTTTTATAACAAGGATGATTAAGAAATTCTTCGAATGTAAATTCCTTCTGACATTTATGACAAAATTGTGGTTGTATTAGAATTAATCTCGTCAAAATTTCGAAAGCTTCATCAACATTCTCTCCTGTTTGGATGTTGCATTCGATATATCCGCTTAATTTCATTGAGTTGGCCATTTTTTTACCCTCTTCTGCTGTAACTTCTCGATCATTCTTTTTATCAGGCAGAATCCCTACTAACATAATAGGAATATTACCGCTCTTTTGGTGAACTATGTTTGCCCATTCGCCAAAATTATCTAATGTCTGAGATTTGGTAACATCATATAGTAAAAATGCGGCATTTGCCCCTAAACAGTACGGAGGCAGTAAAAATTTAAATCGTTCCTCTCCGCCGACATCCCACAATTGCAACTTCAAGAGTTTATCATTTAACTTTATTGTTTTGACGTGAAAATCTACTCCGATTGTTAACCTTTCGCTGGGATTGAAAAGATTGTAACAATACCGCTTAATAAAGGAGTTTTTGCCTACAGATGCTTCACCGATAATTAAAATCTTAATTGTACCGTAATAGGACACCATTTTCTACACCCTTTTTAGGAAGATAGTTCTTAATAATTTTAGGAATCGATAAAATTCATCTAATTATGAGATATAAAGATAAAATTAAAAAAGTTTCTTCTTTTTTAAAACCGACAAAAGGCGATTCCTGCCAACCTTCTTTTACTCCACAGCTCCCAAACTCGACGGTGTCATTTGACCGCCGAAGTAAAACATATTAAGTAAGGTACTTAAACCAAAGGGGCGGAAGTCAACGCCTCGAATCGACAGGAACCTCGGGTTGCGCGATAACCCAACCGGACCGCGTCCAATTTTTGTCGCTCTATATACCAAAAAGCAAATGTTGTTTATAAAAATTTAGGTACTCAAATTATGAGTTAAGGAATTCTGATAAAAATGTAAAACTTATATGCTCTCATTTTTTTATTATTATCGCAAGGAGAAATAATCAATTGTTTTTAAACAATAGGAAGTTTTTTAAAGAAAATGTACGACGCTACACTTAGAATTGTTATATTCGGAGATTTTTTTAAGGAACGACAAGCTCTTTTTGAGAAATTTTTAACTAAACTGTTTAAATCAGACAATACAACGACTATCGGAGTTGAATACTTTGTTAAAAGCCTCAATGTAGATGGACTAAAAGTAAAGCTTCAGGTAGATGATATTTTGGGTGAAGGGAGATTTAGATTTTTACTTCCTATATATATGAGAGCTGCTCGTGGCGGTTTATTTGTTTACGATGTCACAAATTACTCGTCGTTGGCCCATATTGACGAATGGTTGAGCATTATTAGGAAAGATATTAAAACAGAAGATATGGTGCCTATTATAATGGTTGCGATGGTACCTGACGAAATCTGTGAGCGACAAGTCTCAGCAGAAGAGGCCATAAAAATCGCCAAATCAAGGAATTTAAGCGGATATATTGAATGCAATCTTAAAACAGGAAAGAATGTCGAAAAGACTTTCGAAGGCATAGCAAGATTGATACTAGCAGGTATAGGATATCAAAGGGGAAAAAAGGAAAAAGTAAAAGATGGAGCAAAGGATGAAGAATCTATAAATACCTATTTTATATATCTAGAATTGAAAATAAAAGAGGCATTAAACGACTTACGAAATTTGGAAGATTAGATTATAAGAATAAGAACACCTGAGCATTAATAAATAAATAAAAAAACTTTAAGATATTAAAAAGACGACTCCTGCCAGAATACACACTTACAAACGCTTAGTGGCAATATATACCAAAAAGCAAATGTTGTTTATAAAAATTTAAAACGCTAAGAACCAATAAAGGTGATCTAATAAACCCTCAAATCATAAATACTCAAGTAAGAAAAGTTAAGACCACTAATAGCGTCCCAATTGCGACTTAAACATCATATCTTAATTTTACCTTCTTTTTTTTAAAAATCCCAATGCTAGTTTTATTTTAAATATTTTTAACGATTCCTAAAAATATTAAGAACATCCATGTATATAAATTTCACAGTTCTCTCGCTTTTTCACATGACATAAAAGAAGTTTTTCTTTAAATTTTTTGAAAAACATGTATACCATATGTGTTAGGTATTCATACAGAAATTATAAAACTTAAAAAATATAAATTTGATAAAATTAAATAAATCCCTATTTATCAAAAATTGCTAGTCAGTCGATTTTTATCAAAAATTGCTAGTCAGTCGATTTTTTTTTTTTAAGTTTTCTAGTGATAATGTCGCAAAATAGCGATTAATAGAGCGTAACCTCGTTTTGTCGGCGAAAATTAAGGTACATCGTCTTCCTCGCATTATTTATTAAATTGTTTTTAATGAACTATATAAACTATACTAATTGTCGTATCTATAGGTTTTAACACCAAAGTGCAGCGGAAGTAAAAATAGGTAGCATGCCGAAATATTCTTTCGCCATAAAAGCCCATTTGGCACCGACCAAAAAGAGGATAAAAAGGTTTTTTTAGCTGACTCTAATCTAATTTTACTGCAAAACGGGAATTTGGCATACGTACCTACTTTACTTATTGCTTACAAGTAAATTCCCTCTAAAATTACGATCGAGATTGTGGAATTAATAATTTACTAAGGTTTATATACCTAAATTTTTATAAACAATTTTTTTTTAATTCGTGTAGAAAGGTAAATTCAGCGTCTGATTTCAATGAAAATTCCTTTGAAAAAAACTAAATAAAATCAGGTTTATGGAGAAAACTTTATGAGTACATTTCGAGGTACATCAAAAAAAAAATTCTTCTGTTTCTCTTTCTAATTCGCTTTTCGCTTCCTCAAACTTCTCTAATAGCTCAATTTACAGATATATTTTTAAGCAAATCTGATTAAAATAGAAGTATGTCGTTATTAAATAAAGGAGAAAAAAAAATCTTTAGAATAATTTCAGGCATGCTAAAAAAAATCCCAGGGAAAATTAAAACCCGTATAAATTTAGCAGCTTTTATTATCCAAGTGACTTTTATGGTCGTAGTATTTATAACTCCTTCCACCGAAGTGTACCGTTTTTACATTACTCTTGCTTTTCTTGTATTTGCTGGTTATTTAGTGATTTCTATCGTTCGATCCCAAAAACCACTGATACAACCCCAAGGTGAGGATTTCCAAGTTATTGACATGTTTAACGAAATAGAATTAATCAGGAAACTGATCAACGAAGCAAAAAATGTTGACTTGATTTGTTCATCATCAGTTACACTTTACGATGCATTTAGGGATGTGATTAGAGATTCAAAGCCAAATACTAGGATATTTTTAAGAAAATGGTGGTTAGGAACTGATTATCAACGGGATAAGGTAAATAAACATCAAAAAGAGTGGGAAAACCTTAATAGGGGAGTAGAGAAACCATTTGTTTTTGTGAAACTACATAAAAACAACACCTTGAGGGGCTTTATTATTGAACAACCTAAACTTACTTATGGGATTTTTGGATTCTACATTTGGAATGGGAAAGAACAAAACTTAAATGAACTGAAAGGTAACCCAAAAGCGATGTATGTTACGGATGAAAACAAGTTTGGGAGGTACCTTATAAATACGTATAAAAATAGAATAAATAAATTTGTAACTCCTATCTATCAAGCCCAAATATTGCTGGAAGATACTTATTTGTGTTCTGATAGTATGTCTCCTGAGTTTATGCAGGGAACCTTTTTACATTGTCAAAGAACGTATTGGAGAATATTAGAATTAGATCCGAATGCTAGTGATGCATTACAAATTGCAGGTTTATCCCATGATATTGATAGAGCTTTTAAAAATAAGGAAATAAAACAAGAGGTTTATCAAAATAATTACGACGAATATAAACGTCAACATAGTATTCAGTGTGCTGAAATAATAAGCGAACTTCTTAAAAATTCGGGATTTGATTCTGGTCTTGTAGATAGAGTGAACTATTTAGTAAGAAATCATGAAAATCCTAGTTCGATGGGAGAACCAGAACTTGATATATTAAAGGCAGCAGATAGTTTAACATTCTTTGAATATGATGTTGAGGCGTATCTTGATCGTAGTGGTTCTGATGCAGTTAAAAAGAAAATGAAATTCATGTATAATAAAATTCCTTCAAAATATAAAAGCAAATTAGATGAAATATTAACAAAAAATCCGAAAACTAAGAAATTGTTTGAAGAACAAATTCGGAATTTATAAAACATCTTTGGTAAAAAAACGAAAAATAATCAACTTTGGATTATTTCTAGTTAGGATTGATATTAGGATTATCCACAAGAGAAACAATATCACTACATGATATTGTGAAGATGAGTATAAAGAAAGGTTAATTAGCAAACTTAAAAGAATTGTCCCAATTCAATTCAATGTCATTGGATATTTTTCAAGCCAGTTTAAAAGGGGAATAAAAAAAATCCGTTAGAATAGCTAGAAGGATTAAGTAAAACGGAGTTATACAGCAAACTAAAAGGAGATCATAACGACATTAAGCGTTCATTAGAGATTCTAGAACAATTTGATAAAATCAAACCTATATTTGATTACGGAGCTAAATTAACATTTGTTTAGCTCTTCTAAAATCAAACATGTTTTTTTCTTTTATATATTATAGTAAATCAACAGATTTGGTTTGCAAGGCTTCTAATCCCAATAGAAAGCAAAAGAAGAATTTTCGCGTAAATTCACAGAGTACCTTAGTTACCTGTTTTCAAAAAAAGAATGCTTTTTGAGGGGAAAAACGACGAAGGGGGGTATAGTTATTCCACAGTTATCATACTTTAATGAATCCTAAAATAAGCGGATATAATAATATATGAGGTATAAAAAAGTAAGTAATATTATATAGAAGGAGTTTAGAAAAAATTAAACATTAAAGGTTATGCCATTTAATATAATTTTGTACGGATTCCAATTATCATAGAGCTGAATATAATCGTAATAATTGAGCTTAACATAACAGTTGAAATTCACATCGCTGACTTTATGGCATAACAGGATTTTCCGATCTTCTTTTGGGCATCCCATTCTTTTTCTTAATGTATTCAATGTCCTTCTAAAGGTGTGACAAGAAATCCACTTTTCAATATTTAAACGGATAACACATTTCCTAATATAATGATTAATGGTTCTGAGTGCATAGCGTTTCCTCTGGATGGACAGAAATAATGCGTTAGAATCCGTTTCTTTATTCATCCGCTCTTTCAAGTATATTTCTAAATGCCTTGCCAGACCTTCGGAGAAATAATAGACTTTTCTTCCCGTCTTTCCTTCCGCTTCAATATATCTTTTCTTTACGTTTACATTACTATAATCAAGATTAATTAGCTCCCCGATTCGCATCCCCGTTTCTGTTAATAACCTAAAGAAGATGTAATAGTTATAATTTTTATTATACATGTAATCAAGGATTTTTTTCACTTCTTCTTTAGTCATAACTACATCCTTGTTAGATTCTGGTTTCTTATGAATTGGTTTCCATTGGGTGCTATATCTAGGGATAACAATTACAACGTCATCGTAGTATTCCATGATAAACTGTAGAAAACTGCGGAAGATCATCCACTTATTTTTTTTAGTTTGTAAGGATATATTTTCCAAGTGGTTTAAATAGTCAAAAAAGTCTATAACATCCCGTTTGGAAATATTAAACACGTGTCCGCTATACCCAAAAAAATTAGAATTAAAAAAATATTGGAGACAATACTTCCGCATGGATTGAGATTGCTTAGAATGAGAAAACCGCCTTAAATAGCGATCAATGATTTGTTGATTGGATATTTCTATCATCTTAAGGCAAACCTTCCCGTAGATGTGATTTTGAATAGGTTCATATTAGAAATGATTTTAAAGATGATATCTTCTGCTATATCGGTTTCTTCCTGAATTTGTCGCAGAGAAAGGGAGTTATGATTTTCAAGCAACTGAATAATTAATTCCCTCTCCTTTGATAATGCATTGGATTCCGCAAGTTTATGGAGATGTATAACCATTTCTTTCATTTCTTCTAAGGTATCTTCCCTCTGCAACATGATTTCTTGGTTTTTCATGATTTCACGGATGTTTTTGGCTATCCGTTCCATTTGAAGCGGATTTAAGGAATTGTTATAAGCGGAATAGAATAGTTCGGGATTGTCTTGTCTTCTGATATAGTCAAATACAATTCTTCTCACGAATTCGGAAGTGGTTTTGAAGTTCTCATTATCGGCAAAATGTTTAATTTGCTTTTTTTCGCGAGATGTGGCTGTAAATTGGATATATTTATAGGTATACTTATTTTGGTTTGGATTTGGTTTTTCGCTCATTTGTATTTTCCTCCGTTTTAAGAGACACAAGGTTCGAGCCTTTTTAAATTTTGTCCCAATTTTCTGTGAAAATTGGATGGAAAGGTAAATTCAGAGTCTGATTTCAATGAAAATTATATAGAAAAATGATAAAGGTTCTACGGAAAAAAGAATGAAACTCTTACTCACTCTTGTTAATCTACAAATGGTTGGAATCTTAATGTTGTATTAATCTCCGAGGACGATGAGACCAATTATACCATTAAGGAAGTTAAAGACTCAAAGTCTCAAAACCTGCGTAGCCTCCAATCTAATTTCAATGAAAATTCCTTTCAAAAAAGAATTACGAATTGAATTTAGTCTTCAAAGGTGTACATCTCAATTTTTGTATAAATTCCATTTCTTTCAAAATAAACTTGTTCTTGAGCACACGGAAAGACAGTTCTGTTCATATTCTTCTCTTTATAACCTTTTTCAAAGAGCTTTTCCTTTATTAGATCTAAAACTATCTGAGAATTTTTAATTAATCTTTCTTTTCGTTCTTCCATAATAATAGAAGATTTCGCTAGGTATATAATAATTATTAAAATTTAGGAATAATTTGCATTTTACATCTAAGGATCTATTAAATCATAATACCCTTATCATTTATTTTTGTCGGAGGTATATGGAAACTCAAATGAATCGTGAAAAAGTTGTATTAAGCATTATTAAAGATACTGGGCTATCTAGGGAGGAAATAGAGGAAATGGTTGAGGAGAAGAGAACCATACTAAAGGGAAAAATCTCAATTGAGGATGCTTTGCTTATTATAATAAAAGAGTTAGTAGTTGAATATAATTCAAAGGTAAATAAAAGGAATATAATTTTTTGGATCTCCCATAATAATTAAATATCATTTTATCTTTAAATGGATATAGGGAAGACTAGAAGATAAGAATATGTATCACATGTTAATCTGTCAATCCCTTTTGTTTACGGAGGAGGACAGGTCTCTGGTATGATAAAAGCACCAGAAGGAAGAAGAAGGAATTTTACCATTTCTGTTGTAATTTGTGAAGTGTTTTTTATATTTAATCATCTTCCATGCTTATTTTTATTTATTTTAAAAAAAAATTAGAAAAATTATTGGTTTCACTAGATATTATTGTATGTATTTAATAAATTTGATGAAGTTTAAATCAATGGCTGTTGCTGAACTTAATAGAATTTTTAAATATGTAAGTTAAAATAAGTTCTGATGAATTGTTATAATTAAAAAAAAAAAGAGAGGAGTAATGTGCATTGTCTCCATTATGTGTGTTAATTCCTTCCTCCCAAATCTGGAATAGTCACTTTAGTTAATTGCGAAATTAATAATTTGTCAAGATTTATATACCTAAATTTTTATAAATAACATTTTCCTTTGGTTATATAACCGACAAAAATTATGCTCGTTTAGGTAATTTTAGCAATTAAACCGTGATTCCTACCAATAGGTCGTTTAAAACCACGTATCGTATTTACTTAATCTTAATTCTACCTTGGTGGTCAAATAGGGCCACAAAGGCGTAAATAGGTGTGTGTTTTGGTAGGAATCTCCCTTTTTTATTTAGGTGAGGAACGTTCCAACAGGTTACAAAAAAATAAGGCTTGCAGAAAGAACCGATAGAAAATTGCACCACGTTTATTCTAATCTCAACTTAAACCTTAAGCAATCCATAAGAGCAGTGAAAAGAATTCGTAAGACTTACAATAAGAAATATAAAAAACTTTAGTCCTAAACAAATACATTCTGAACCCTCTAGAATCTCCTTTTTAATTCTTTTTCTCAAGCAAGAAAATATAATATGAACATATTGATTAATAGATGTAACCAACGAAATTTATTGTAAAAAAAAAGTGAAAAATAGAAATGTTAGTTTGCAAAGTCTTAAGGGGACAAATAGATCGCGTTAAAGCAGAAAAAGATATTAACGATCTTCTCTCGTCAATGCCGCTAGAGCTTGAAGATATTATAGTTTCTCAAGTCGTGCGTAACAACAAAATCATTACAACAATAATTTACAAGGCAAAATAAACTACCAGCACCTAAAGGAGCGGTCGAAAAAATATAAAATATTTTTTATTTTTTAGAGCCTTTAAAATTTAAATCCAATGAATCAAAATTTTATATAATGACAAATATTTACGAAGGCTGGGCACGTTTTTACCAAGAACCAAGAACAACTTTCTCCAGTAAGAAAACTGGGTTTATATTCATATCGAAAGATTTGCTAACTTTCAAATCTTACGAAAAGGGGGTTTATTACGAAATACCCATCTCCAAAATGAAAGATTTTTACGTAGATAAGTACAGCATAAAGATTTTTACCGAAGATGGTAGCAAATATAGCCTTTTTCCTTTAAAGAATAAAACAACTCAAGATAAAAAAAGAATTCCTTACATTTTTAACTTGTTAAAAGAATTGAAAAAAGGACAACATGTTGAAGAACTTAAAATTATTGAAAAACTCAAGCAAATAATGAAAGTTTCGTCAAAAATAAGCGTTAAAATGTTAAAAGGATTATTTAATTTAGATACGGGAAAGACTTACGAGATTATTTATAACTGGGCAAGTAAATTTGGTTTTACAGTCGATGGGGATTATTTAATTGTAAGCGAACCAGCGGTTTCAGAATTTATTGAAATGTTAGATAACAGACCTGAAGCAGATACTAAAAGCGAGGGAGGGACAATAAATTGTTCTTATTGTGGAAATTCAATCGAGGTTAATTTAAAGATTTGCCCATATTGTGGAAACGAAAACGTTAAATTCTGATAACGAGTACTAATTTTTGCTAATTTGTTTGAACTACTAAAGTCAATTCTATCGTTCATGGATTATACTGGTAAGTTGCTAGTAATTTGCTAGTCAGTCGATTCTTTTATAACTTTAAAATAACACAAAAAAGTTAGGGTGTCTATTAATTAATAATGGAATATTATTCCAAAATTAATGAATAAAAATGAACGATAATAATAACTCCTCTGTGTTAAAAGAGTGTATAAATTTTATTCAGCAGCGTAAACGAGATATTGTTAGTGGAGATTCGCCATTTATCGAAGGAGATAAAGAAAAAAGTTATGGTATTGCTGAAGAGAGAATTTTTCCAATTCCAAAGTGCAATGATTCGCGAAAATTAGCCTTCGTAGATGGGGGAACTGCTTCAATTTTGAACGCGGCGGATTTTAGTATTAGTTTGAATAGAGTTGCTGGAGTGCTATTTGAAGGGAACAAGATTAAATCTTTCAAGAAAACTCCTGAGGTTATAGAATTTTATACTGCAACGATCCTAGAACCTACAACTGATGGAAAATTGGCATACAATATCCAATTATTCCCGAGAGAACCAAAATTTAAAGAATTCTTGCCAGACGAGGAAATAATTATACCGTTAAATGAAGTTAGGGCGTTAATGGGGCGAGTTATGCCAAAAATTGAGATTTTCGGTGGAGTTGCAATGAGGTTTGTAGAATGGACATTCGCCACCAAACTTGTTGAATATGAATTAGATAAAGGAGATATTTTTATTCGAGATGGATCGCTTCAAACAGGGTATAAAAACGAGATATTGTTAGTGAGAGATTTACACTCTACAGCCGTGGAGAAAAGCGTTTATATTACGGGACTCTCGAAGACATGTAGGTTGATTACAAAAAGTGGAGACTCCTTAATTTCTTTAGTTGATATGATAGCAAGTAAAAAATTTCCAGAAGAAAAATGGTATTATCATCCAATTTATAAAATAACAAGGGCGGATAATTTAGCAGACGTCTATTTCGTGAAACTTCATAAATTTGCCCGTTCGCCTTTTAGGTTTGATATTTATTTAGACCAATCAGAAAATTTAAATCAACAAGAAAAAGAAGTAATTATCTCAAATTTAGCAAGAAATTCAACAGACTTATCGTTTCCAGGTTATCCGTATGGCTTAATAAAGGTAGATCAATTATCGAGAGTGGGTAAAAAAGAAATTGGCCCTCAAAAAATTCAGTTAATGTCTGAATTCGATTCGGAATTATATGCTAAATATATTTTACCACGCATTCGTTCTATCGATGCACACGATTTATTAAATGCAATAAGAAAAAACTAGAATTATGGATGTAATAAAAAATGACAGAATTAGGAAATAAAATAGGAAGTTTCGTATCAGGGTCTTTTGCAAAATTAATATTAAGGCAAAAATCCGACAAAGATTTTGAGATTGGGGAATTGATTGTTGCTGGAAATAGTATGGACGAATATTCAATCTTCCAGATTAAAGATCTATTCTATGGAAGCCAAATTCCTGAAATTTCTTTGGAGTTAATGGCTGGTTATGGATTGGAAAGAGAACGTTCAAATCTCAAGATTTACGAACCTGAACTAAGGAATTACGTGCTTGCTAACGCAAGAGAATTAATATCTATTAGAAAAAATGAGGTCTCAGAAAAATATGAGCTTACAATTCCCAAAAAATTACCCAAATTCTTTTCAGATATTTTCGAATTAGAGGAATCTCACCTTCAATTTTTTAAAGAAGAAGAGATTGAGACGCCATTAAATCTTGGTAAAGTGCGTTCCGGTACTAAAGTCTTAGATATAGACGTAATGGTTAACGCTCCTGAGGTATTAAAACATCACATATTAATACCCGCAGCAACGGGGAGAGGTAAATCAAATTTAGTAAAAACAATGCTCTACGATCTTCTGGACAATGAAAAGTGTGGAAAATTAATATTTGACCCTCATAACGAATATTATGGAACAATAACTCAAAAGGGTTTGAGGGATCATCCAAAAAGCCCTGAACTCTTAGAATATTATACTATTAGAGATACTTCAGGAGCTAACGATTTGAAATTTAATATGAATCTTATTAACCCGGCTCATATTATTGGAAGTATAAAGCTTACAGACGCTCAAAAACAAGCAATTGTAGTGTTTTATCGAGCCGATAGAAAAAATTGGATTCAAAAAATATTCGAAGATCATACATTAGAAGAACTAAAAAAAATTGGAGTTCAACCTACAACTATCGAGGTTTTAAGGAGGAAGCTTGGGCTATTATTAAGCCTTTATCTTGAAGACGATGGAACTCTAAGCGAAAAAGGGATCTATACATCTAGTGGTTATGAACAGACTACCCACGCTATAATAAATTCTTTATCAAAAGGTAAAACAGTAATAATCGATACGTCTTTATTAGAAGGCGCAGAGGAAATATTTATCGCTTCAATTATCGTAGAAGGTGTTTTTAAAGAATATAAAAAACTTAAGTTTCAAGACAAATTACAAGAAAGACCTGTTATTTCCATCGTAATCGAAGAAGCTCCGCGCGTTATAGGAAAAAAAGTGTTAGAATCGATTGATAACGTCTTTGGAAAAATCGCACGAGAAGGAAGAAAATTTCAAATAGGTCTTATTGCAATTACACAGCTTCCAAGTATAATCGATCGCGAAATATTGGCAAATATGAATACTAAAATTATTCTTGGTAACGAAATGGGTCCAGAACGCAGAGCTTTAATTGATAGCGCTGCCCAAGACTTATCGGACGACTATCAAACGATCGGAAGTCTTGATAAAGGAGAGGCCATTGTTACATCTACCTTTACTAAATTTGCAGTTCCAATTAGCATTCCTTTATTTGAAGATTTTATTAAGAAAGGTAGAGAAAAACATAATTCAAAAACTAAAAGAGCATCACCAGGATTTTCGTAAATTTTAATTAATTAAAAAATAAGAAAAGGTAAAAAGAATGTTTGTAAAATTCGCCCATTTATCTGATTGTCATTTGGGAGCTTGGAGAAATGAGATATTAAATCAAATGGGATACGAAGCGTTCGAACAGGCAATTAATAAAATTATTGAAGAGGAAGTAGATTTCGTTATTATCAGTGGCGATCTATTTGATACTAGCAATCCAAAAGTAGACGTTGTGGATTTAGCAGTAAGAGAGTTGAGTAAATTACGCGATAAAAACATACCTGTCTATGGAATAATGGGTTCACACGATTTTTCACCGTCCGATAATTCAATGATCCGTCCCTTAATTTCGGCAGGACTATTTATTGACGTATCTAAAGGCGAGATCACGGACAATAAGAAATTAAAATTACAATTTTTCGAAGATTCAAAAACGGGCGTAAAACTAACTGGATTACGGGCACGAAAAAGAAGTTTAGAAATCGAAGATTATAAGCAGTTAATACGAGAAGATTTAGAGAACGAAAAAGGAATTAAAATATTTGTATTACACACTATGATGAGCGAATTAAAACCAATAGAATTCAAAGATATGGAATCTGCTCCTAAATCGCTATTACCTCAAAATTTTGCTTATTATGCCGGTGGCCATCTTCATAAGACTGTTCCTGGCAAATTACGAGAAGGAGGTCAAACTCTTATCGTTGATAAAAGAAATAATATTATTTATCCTGGGTCGCTTTATCCAACAAATTTTCTTGAGCTTGAAAAATATCAATATGGTGGCTTTTGTATCGTTTCTGGAGATATTAACGCCGAATCTCAAAGTTCGGATCTTAAAATTAAATTTATTCCAATAAAACCAAGAGAAATTCTTACGCTTGTAATTGATTGTAATAATAAAACTGTTATTGATTCTTTAGAACTTATTGACCAAAAAATTTCAGCTTTAAGTGCTGAAGATAAAATTGTGACAGTCCGTATTATTGGTTTGCTTACCTCTGGTAAGACGTATGAAATTAAATCAAATGAAATTGCAGAAAAATTAAGAAAGAAAGGAGCGCTTGACGTTTTAATAAATAAGAGCGCTCTTACATCAAAAGAATACGCTCCAATAAGCGTTGTTGTTGGGAAAACAAACGAGGAGATCGAAGAGGCGCTAATCCACGAACACGCCGAACAAACTAATATGAAGAAAACGTCTAAAAAAGACATGGAAAATAAAATTCATGGAATCTTAGAAGTATTAGGTACTGATAGAGAAGAAGGAACACAAGTCAGAGAATATAACGAAGAATTATTAAGTCAATTTCTTAAGATTTTTGATCTAAATAAAATGGGGAAAAACAAATGATTTTGGAATCAATTAAAATAGGGAATATTAGAAGTATCAAAAAGATGGATCTTACCTTTCCCCAGACAACAATGCTTTTTTATGGAGATATCGGTAGTGGAAAAAGTTCAGTTCTAAAGGCAATCGAATTTGCTTTATTTGGAACTTTAAAGAGTGCGGATTTAAGTGGAGATTCTATCTTACGCCGAGGTGAAAACAAAGCTTCTGTGGAGTTAACGTTTTTACTTGATAAAGATAGATACGTAATAAAGAGGGGTCTTTCTAAAAATAAAAGTGGGAACGTTTCGCAGACTAAAGGCTCGCTAACAATAAACGAGAGCGAAACCTCTTACGCTCCAACTGATTTACGTAGAAAGATTTTAGAAACGCTCAACTATTCAGTTACAAGGTACGAACGGGCACAAAAGATCGATTTGTTTCGATATACGGTATATACCCCCCAAGAATCAGTAAAAGAGATTTTAGAAGCTGATCCAGATAAACGGTTTGAAATTTTAAAGGATGTATTTGGTATCGAGAAATACGAAGTTGCTTTAAGAAATATTAAGATTATTATTGATTTTTTAAGAGACGATATTAAAGAGACTGAAATTCGAATTAGTCAATTTGAAGGGATCGAAGATATGATTCCTGTAAAAGAAAACGAATTGCGAGTCCAAGTGAGCAAAATTAGTAGTATGGAAAAGGAGAGCGAATTAAAACAAAACGAGCTTAATCTTGTTCAAAAGGATTATGACGTAATAAAATCAAAAAAAGAAGATATATCAAAGAAAATAATAGAACTGGATAATAAAGAAACTATCTTTAAAGAATATGCTAAATTAAAAGAACAGCACGCTAAAGATCTAAAAACCGCCAAGGATAACATTAAGACAAACGAAGAAGAAGCTAAAAAAATTGTATTAGCTGAATTGTCAATGGATTTAACTGAAGACCAGATACGCGAGCAGATCTCCGAAGTCCGAAAACAAATTTCTGAAAAAGAAAAAAAGAAAGCGGTTATCGAGCAAAAAATTAAGAATGTTGATAAGTTATTAGAGGAAGGGAAATGTTCGTTGTGTGGGCAAGAAATTCACGAAGAGAAAAGATTTAAAGGAGAATTAAAAGACGCAATAGAGGATGTGGATTCTCTTTCGAAAGAAATAGACACATTTTCAAAAGATGTTGATAGATTAGAAGTTAATCTGAAGGATTTACAAGAATTTACCTCAAATAAAAGCAAAATAGAATTATACGAAAAACTAGTAGAAGCGAGCAAAAAACTAGAGAAAGATAGTCAGAAAAAACTCGATGAGATAATAAAAAAAATTGACAAGCTACAAAACGAAATAGAGGGAACTTTAAAAACTTTTAAAATCGCTGATATAACAGAATTAAAAAAATTAGAATCGGACATTAGAGAAAATCTAGACTCTTTTGAAGAGAAGATAGAAATATTGAAATCCGAAAAAAATGCCATTGAAATAGATTTAAGTGCCGAAAGAAAAACTCAAGAGTATTTGAAAAAGGAAGTTAACGAATTAATAGCTGGATTAGAAGAAAAGAAAAAGTTAAAAGAGAAGCTAGAATACTCCACTGAAATTAGAAATTGGGTAAAAGAACAATTTCCCGTTTTACTAAGAGATATTGAAAGGCAGATTTTAATTTCGAGCGCTCGTGATTTTAATACGTTTTTTAAAGAATGGTTTAACATCTTAGTTGAGAGCGGAAATATAGAAGTTGAGATTCGCCCCGATGATTTTCAGCCAATAATTAACGTTAACGGTTACGATTCTCCTTTTCGCGACCTATCAGGAGGAGAGAAGAGCGCAATATCGTTAGCTTACAGGTTAGGATTAACTAAAATCATTAACGAGAGATATCAAGACGTCAAAACTAAAGATTTACTAATTTTAGACGAACCTACGGACGGTTTTAGTCAGCAACAAGTTAATCGCATGCAAGAAATTTTTAACTCGCTTAACACTTCTCAAATGATTATCATTTCTCACGAAAGAGCTCTAGATTCGTTTGTCACCGATATATACACGTTTAAAAAGAGCAATCACCTTACAAAAGTCGAGAGAGAGTCAATGTAGTTTTTTGCTGGTTAATAAATTAAGATTATTAATATTTATTTTAAAATGAGATGAAGAATAGATATGGTAAATAAAACCCTATTATATAAATATGAATATAAGAATGTAGAAGAAAACACTATTCCTAAGTTTAAACCAGAAGATATTGGCCATATTCTTTACACCATAGAAAAAGGAATCAGTAGTCAACGGGATTATGGGAATTACACATTATTTGAAGAGATTCCACTTGAAATTAAGAAATTTCCAGTTAATTTCAAGAGTATTATAAATTCAACTAGGCTTGATATTACATTCTTATATAAAACAACAATTATAGAACGTGATCTCGATTCTGACAAAATAAAAGGGTATTTTATCAATGATGATGTTGAGAGAGTGGATATAACATCTTTTTTTACTAAAATCAAGAATTCTATATCTGAGCATAAAATTTATCAGATTGGGGGAAGGTATTCTAAAAGTGTTGAAGATATAAGGGGATTTAGAGATGATATTCGTGATAAATCTCTTGAAGAAAAAAGAGCTCTACTTGAAGGAATTACTAAAAGTGGTGAATTTAAGTCATTTCATCCAAAAAAACAGGAGTTTTATCTAAATATCTTACGAGAAATTTATCATAAATTGGGTCCGGAAAAAAAATACTGGAAGATTCAAAGAAAAATTGAAGATGCTGTAAGCAAGCAAATAAAAACAAGAAGATTCTTTAATAAAGAATTAAATATTGATGTTAATCCTTTTAAAGTTGATTTAAAAAAGTTTGAATTCTTAAAAGAGTCAAAAGCAGAAGTATCTAAAACCAAATCATTATTGCATAAACGAGAATATACTAAAGGAACAACAATTCATGATTTTGATATCGAAGAAATCGGAAGTATTCTATTTATGTTAGAATTTATTCCCCGACATCTGGATTACGAAGAAGCTACACATAATGTTAATTTTAGAAATGTTGATGAAAAAACTAGAAAAGATATCATTTATCATTATGCGGATAAAGTACCAATCATTGAAAATGGTGAGTTTAAAGATTTTAAGTATCTGGATAGAATTACTAAAGTGGATATAGTTTCTTTCTTTACAAAAGAAAAAGATGGAAGAGTAGAATTCCGAATTTATCAAATTGGAAGGAGATATGGTTCAGAGGCGTTTTCTATTGACGATTTATTTGGTTTAGGTGAATTGAATTATGATATTGAGAACTACGATAAAGCAATAGAATATTATACTAAGGTTTTAGAACTCGAACCTGAAGATACTGATACTATGAATAATTTAGGATTGGCTCTTGTGTGCAAGTCTAACTACAAAGAAGCCATATCGTTATATCAAAAGGCTCTCGAAATAGATTCTGAAGATTCGATTACATGGGATAATTTAGGATTAGCTTACGAGTATAATAATGAATACGAAAAAGCTAAAGAAGCCTATCAAAAAGCTTTGGATTTGGATTCTTCAGATGTGGAGGTCAAACAACATTTAATTGACATTAACGAAAAGTTAAGGCGGGAGATTACCTAAAACTATTAAACTACGGCGAAATCGAAGTCTTCAAAGCGTTGCTTGAACACGTGTTTCAAGAGAAAATAATAGCTTCAACTGAAGCTAAAAAACGAGAGAATTATTCCGAACATAAAAAGAAACCAAACAAAATTATTGCCGAAGAAACGTCGGAGGAAAAAATCGAACCTGTTATAGAGGAGACTGCCGTTTTAGCAGGCGTGTGCAAAGGGGAAACGGAAAAAGCCCTTCTAATAGCCTTTGAGGGAAAAAAAGAGATTTGGGTGCCAAAATCCACGATCTGTTCCAGTTTTGACTCTAAAATAACCACTTCTCAAAAGTTTGAGATCGATACCTGGATATTGAAAAAAAATAACCTTCTGAAATAGGGAAAAAAAGGTTAATGTGAAGAAAGTCTTAGCCAAACCTATTAATTTTTGGCTTTTACTGTTTCGAGATCTCCCAGTGATTAAATGCCATTAATAATACGAGGGAGTATCCATCGTGGACGCATATATCTTCTTAACATTGTTCGCAAAAAATTTTTCTTTCCCGTCAAAATTTTATCTTATCCTTTCTTGCCAGAAATCCGCCTTTTAAAGTGGAAACCGCGTATTCCAAAAGAAAATTTGGCAAATATTTAAATAACAAACAATCTTAATTGAAAATTAGCAACAACGTACAATACATAATAGAAAAAGAGTTTGCAAAAGATGGCAAAAAAAAATGCTCCCGCCACTGGAACTGAAAAAGCGTTGCAAGAGCAGTTTGAAAAGGAAACAGGCAAAAAATCAATCCATTGTGGTAATTTGACAAAAGCTTACAAGGAATGGAAAGCGAGCCAGTAGAATATTTAAATAACTTTATTCTTTCTATTGTGATCAGAATATTTTTTATCTTTATGGAACTGATAACATTAGCGACGGTTCTCAAGGCTCCAATTAATCCAGATAAAAAAAATTATCTGTGGTGATAGCAATATTTAGAGTAATGTCGTACTTTATTTTGACATCTAGTTCCATCAATCTTAATATGCCTACACAATGGTGCCTTTCTTTTTAGTTCAGTTAAATACAAAAATAGACCAACCTCTTTTGTTATAATATTATTAAATTCAATTACTAAATCTTTTCCCTTTTGATAAATAATGTCCGTGGATATTCCTCTCTCTTCTGAAATCTTTTCAATATTATCTTCATTTATCATTGCTTTAACGTCAATTCTAGGTTTCTCAACGAGATTATCGTTCTCATACTTAACAGTCTCAATTTTACAATATTTCACTCCATTTTCGCTACTTTTAAGCTCTACGTCATTTTTGTTGATCTCATGAAGGATGAAATCTTGAACAAATTCAATAGTATCCATCTTCCGTCCCAAAAAGAATTTTGGGGGAATTGTCAGTCTTTTCTTCAGTAAAAAATTCCAAATCCTACTTAGTATATGGCGAATAAAATTCAATCTATCTAGTTTCACTTTTTCACTTATTCTAGCCATCTCAGGTATTGTATTAACTTAATAGTACTAAAGGGAGATGAGAGCTCTGAATTTTCGTTAACTTAGAAGTTAAGCTTATTGAAAATCATTCTTAAAATGCATGGGCGTGACTTGAACAATAGCTTGATTTTCAGGTCGAGTGTTTCTTATTATCTCTTCTACCATGATTTACTCAAGTTATACTGATCGTTGAAATTAAATTAATTACCCAATAGTCTAAATCTGGCTATATAAAGAAAAATTTAAAGTTTAATCAGAATATTTTTTTGAAAAACGGCCCATAAAATACAAACTGATCGCTGCAACCACTACGCTTACCGAAGCACTTATTGTATGGCTTACTAATTCCATAATAGGGTACAATTGGTAAGCGAACTCCAAGGGGAGGCTAACGTACGCGCCTTCAGAAATTAGGAACGATAATTTGGAAACGACGTACGCAACTAGGTAAATGGGTATTGCCAAAATCGCGAACCACAACAAATTTTTAATTACAGCTCTAAGTGTTTTTTTTAGTTTCATGGTATACTCTTTTAATAAATTAGTTTATTATAAAGGTTTGCTCAATAGAAATCTTTCTTAAACTATTCTAATAACATCCTTAATCCTTGAACTAACTGAACAGGAGAGATACCGCACAAAAAGGCGCGATGCATAGTTTTAATATCGCTCTCGACGCTAGAAGCCTTTTTACCCTCCTTCTCGTACGAAAGCGCTATTTCTTCCAACTTTTTATACCTTTCTTCTTTTGAATAACCTAACTTACCGAAATAACCGCCAAAAGCGGTGAACATGTTGTGCATGAGCTCGAGGTCTTTGTCCGAGAATTCTTCTAAACAATCGCCACACACGACTCCAAACGACCTTCCAAGTCTTTTGATCTTAACTTCTGAGCTTTCGCTGCTCCTACATATGGAACACTCAACCGCGCCTACCTTTTTCCTATCGGATACAAGTTCAGGTGTAATCATGTTATAAAAATAGATCTCCCTTATTTAAAGAAAAATTCTCCACTAACGATTTCTACGAATTATTATTTCCTTTTTTACTTCGGAAGTTTCTAAATATTCTGGTGTTAACTGTTGTTTTAACTTGTTAAAAAGAAAAGAAAGGATGACCCCTGTCACCTCCGACCTAATGAGAAGGTCAGAAATAAAATAGGGTGAGGAGGGCGAAATAAGCGTGTATTACACGCTAACAAAAGACAAATATCTATAGTGATGACAGGAGCCATGGTTTGATTTACCTATTTTATTTCTTTTTTTTCCGAGCACAATTTAAATTGAGATCGAACAAAAAGAAAACAATATTCGCCACCTTCACTTTTACTAATATGAACTATAATATTCACCTCTTTCTAAACTAAAAGATTATTTATGATTTAGTCTTTGTTAGACAATATATTAAAGGGTGGTTTTAATTTCTTTGAATATTTATACTTTCCATTAACACTAAATCTCGCTTTTAATATAGATAGGTCAGTAATCGTATTTTTGAAATCTTTATATTCTAGAAATACAAATGCAGAGTCTCCAGTATCTAACACTTTAGGAAGCTCATCTCTATAATGATTAGGGAGGTTATGTTGAAGAGGAAATAATCCCTTTTTTGTTTTGGGATTAAAAAAATTAATTGAGGATATACGAATAGGCAACTTCCCTTTATTAAGAATTGAAGCCTTTATACCACTTACATTTTGATTATTGGGCAATGCAAACATAGTTATATGTGAAATGTCTGTTGTAATCCTACCTTTCCTATCATTTAAATACCATATTATATAAGGGGTTATTATAACGAAACCCATTAAAATAATTTGGATTAATCTAAGAATTAAACTACCAATCTCATATTCATTCATTATAATTAAAGGGAACAAAACGAGTTTTATAAATATATTTGCCCCTAAAAATTTTAGAATTTTCTTTAAGTGTTTCAAGTCATATATTCTCTAAGAATAAGAAATAACCTATTATGGAGTATTAAAGATTTAATAATAAGATTTTATCTTTTCTTACAATTACAATATCTATTTTTTCTTGCAAATATTTAAACCTTTCCACTTAGCCGGATAAGTATTACTCAACCATCTTTTTTTTAACTAAATTATTATCGCAATTTTTCATTTAAATACTTTCGATGCTTTGTTGTTTTAATGCTTTCTCAAGAAATGTTAGATCAGATCGAAATTTTAAGGGAACAAGGAGTAATGTTCAAAAAAATAAGTGAGTCGTTCGATATCACTCCTAGCGAAGCCAATTATAATTATAATTTTTACATACTTCCATTCTCCGAAACTTTTGATTCAATCGTAAAAGAATTAAAGTTGTATGAGTTGGTTTTCTATAAGAACGACTGCAGAGAATTATTCTATCGAGTTCTCTCCCGTGTTAAAAAATGCACGAAGTTTAGGAATGTGCAACTGTTAATCCCCAGTGTTGTTTATACGGTTTTTAGGGCGAAGGGGGTGACAATTAAGTCTCTTGACTTCTGCCGGGCTTCTAATGTTTCTCTGGCTGATTTTAAAGAAGGTTTGTTTATCGTCAGTCCGGTTTATCTCGATTACGTCAAGCGCGACCGCGAGAAATTTGTGTATCAATTGATCGCTAAAATGATCGCCCAATTTAGCTTGGATTCTACCTTTAAGGACGTGACAAGAGAAATATTTAGAAGGTTTTTCCCGTTGTTTAAAAACACGACAGACAACATCGCGGCGGGGTTGATTATTACGCTCTCGTTCGTGGTTCTCGACTACAAACTACCGGCTTTTTCCAAAATATTCGAAGCGCTTGGAACAAGTATAACCAGAGCTCACTACCATATAAAGCGTAAAATTTTCTTGCCGAACCAACTTGGAGACTTCATAGGCTTTGCAAAATCAAGGGAACGGCTCAAACAATTCTTGCTTACAAAAATTTAGTTTAGAGATGGTTTATTTTATTTATTTTATTTTATCTTTTCTGAATTAAAGGACCCTTGGAAATTTAATTTTTCTTTAAATAAGCTCGCCAGTATTTGCGATAAAAACACTTTTAACAAAAAAAAAGAAAAATACTAACTAATTAACAGGTAAAAGCGGTGATAAGAAATTTATTCCCCTGAAATTGTACAGAAAGTAAAAATAAAAGTAAAAAATAATAGAAGTTCAGTCGTCAATTTAGAGCCAAGTAACAGCGATCCCTCGATAGGCAATTATTTAACGGTTGGGTGTCTACCTCCCGTCAACTGGGATCTCATGGTTCAAAAGTACGCAAAAAAGAGGTAGTTAGCGTGAAAAAATTGCGAAACATCGAGTGGCAGAATTACCGGCACCCTGAGTTCCTTCAGTCTCTAATTATTAGCGTAAACGAGCTGAGATATGTTAAGTTGTTCTTAAAAGGCGGTGCTGCTTCTTTAGTGAACGAAATCCTGCCGGAGCGAAAAACTAAGCAGATCAACTACCATCGAACTAACGGCTTAAAAAACTATAGCAAACCCCAAAAAATCAAAGCTTAACTCACAATTTTTTTATCTTTTTAATTTTAATTTAATTATTCGGACTATTGCTTTTTTTTTGATACTTTTATTAACGAATATTTCTAGATTATCTTATTATGATTAATAGGAGTTTTATAAAAAATTGGATACCTGACGATCAGGACAATCCACAAGAAGGTGAGTATAAAGTCATTCTTAAGACAATTCAAGAACAAGATCTGCGCATCGATAAGAAAACTCTTGAAAAACTTTACAATTGGAAAGCAGCAAGAAGTAAAAAATATTTAGAAAAGGAAAAAAACTACAAGTTATACGAATCTGCTTTTGAGGAGATATGTGATTTAGAAGACGAGAAAAAAATAAAATTTTACCTAGAAACTAAAGAAAGAAAGAAGTTACCTGGTATTTTAGAACCTATTGCGTCGACAATTCTACATTTCATGTATCCAGATAAGTTCCCTATTAAGGACGTTAGGACTGTAGAAACTTTAAGAGATAAGGGTTTATTGGCTGGAAAAGTTAGTTATAATGAATATAGAAAAGTAATATCTGAAATACATAAAAATTGTAAAGGAGAATTTAGTTTACGTCAGATTGATAGAGCATTATTTACCTATAACGAAAAAAAAGAATCATTAATAAGTGTTCTCGAAGAAAAAAAGTTAATTGATGAAGTTGCAAAACATTTGATCGACCCTCAAGAGAGAATAATGGAATTAATTAAGGATTTAGAAAATCATTTCAAAGGAAGACTTCTGAAATTAAATGATTTAAAAGCTGAATTGGGAATGTCATAATAATAATATTATCCAAAGGATTAACAAAGAGATTTTCTGAATTAGAAGAAGATTATTTGATATATAGCTTCCCTCATACTAACACTAAGTTAAATTTAGAATATCAAACTCATTTGGTTTTTCAAGATATAGAGTTTTTTACAAAACCCACTAAATAAATATTTTAATCAATTAAAAGACAACTACATTTATATAAATTGAATCATATTATAATTAAGAAAAATCCATAAAGTAAATCAGTGAATAATCTTGAGCGAGATTACCATATTCTTTATAATGGGAGGTATTATTTTTGTTGTTTGTTTTGTAATTGCTTACTGGATTATAAGAAAGATTTTAAAATCTATTAAAAAAAAATATATTCCTAAAATTGCGACTAGTTTCAAATGTTTGGATGGCCATGTTGTAAGATCGAAAGGGGAATTAGTAATCGATAATCATCTCCATCGCCTTGGCATCGAACATGAATACGAAACTACGATAAGAATACGAGGTATGCCGCTTAAATACGATTGGTATCTTCCAAAATATAAGATTTATATCGAATATTGGGGTTATTACGGGAAAAATTACATGAAAAGAAAACAAGAAAAACTTAACCTTTATCGAAAAGGGAAGTTAAAGTTAATCTCAATCGAAGATATTATGTTAAAAGATATCTATACCAATCTAGAAAAGGAATTGAATAGATTTATAAAAAAGTATATAATAAAAAGACACTGTCCTAATTGCGGAATAGAATTAGATAAAAGGTTTTAAGAATTTTATTTTATATTTATTATTAATTGATCGCAATATTTGCATTTAATTGATTCTCCATTGTGATAGTTTTGAACATCTTCAGGGGAAATTCGACCTCCACAATAGGGGCATTCATTTGATAAGACTGAAATCCTAATATCGTAAAATTTATCATCCGAGGTTATAATATTATGTTTTATAAGTTGTTGTCTGATTTGATTTCCAATTTCCGCCAAAAAGGCAGTAATTTGTTCTTCATTATCTCCAGATACTTCTAATTCTAAAGTTTTATTTTCTCCATCTAATAAAATATACATAACAAGCCTGTTCTTTTTAACCTTAGTTATCCCATAGAACCACGCCTCACCAAATTTATCTTTCTCAGAGAATTCTTTAAATACAAGTTTAATATCATATTTTCCGAACACAGATAATACTGACGAAAAAATTAAGGGAACTTTTTCAGGATCAATAATTGGAAATATTTTTCTATCTCGATGATTAAGCTTTCGCTGAAGACTTTTAACTCGTGCTAAATTAGCTTCGCTTTCGGTAAAAAAGATTGGACAAGTAAGTGATATCATTTTTGGTTCCATCGGTACAGCTTGCGGCCTATCTTTCGCATCAAAAAAACTAACGGTCGCGTTTATATGGCTTTTAATGCAATTAATTGGTTCAAGATACAACGAGACCGTCTTTTTTTCGTTTATGCCTACTTTAGAAATAAGATTTAACCATGAGAGATTTTAGAGTCTTCCTGATTTTGCTTTTAAGCAGTGGAGAAGAACTATCCGTTTTAAGTAAAGCCGTTAACACAGATCTTAATTTACGGAGCAGGACTAAAGGATACGCCTATATTGCTAAGGTTTGTAAAGCAGGTTACGCGTACAAAAGAAGAGTAAACGTAAACGGGAAGAGAGTTACAAAAGTTTACGTGAAATTAAGGACTCAAAAAGCTTACAACGATTTGTTCGCCCTTACAATTGAGCCTACTAAAAAGGTTCTAAGATCTGTAATAGAGAATTATTTGAAAGAATTTAGCACTCTTGAACAAATAAACCAAAAAATAGTAAATTTATCTGAACAAGTTATAATTTCGGTTGAGGATTTAATTAAAAGATCCTCTACAAAAAGTATAACAAGCGCAAATTTTATCGAAAAGCTCAGTAATGAGATTCGCACAACTTGTAATTCTGAATTGCTTAGGTTAAAACCTTTTCTAAAGGAATCCATTAAGAATTTTCTTAACTAAATTGTTACAAATAAGTATTCATTTCTTTGTGAATGCTGGTTATTATATGCAATATGGTAAGTTCAATAATTTTAATAAGTTTTTGAGAGATTAACTTCTATATTTGAAATTATACACGAAAAAAATAGAGATCTTGTTATAGATGGCATTGAAACATTGATAAAGAAGCAAGTTATTATACCATCAACACAATAAATTAATAGCTATTTTTTATTTATTTTTTCTTAAATTAATTATGAATAATACCAATGATTTAAGGTTTGAATGCGTACATTGTGGTAAATGTTGTACTGATTTAGATACTTTAGTTAATACCACTTATTCAGATATTATTCGCATCAAAAATAGTTTAAACTTAAATTTAGACGAAATAATCGAAATTCTAGGGTTCTATATTTTTGATAAAAAACCTACCACAAAGGAAATTAGTAGGATGGTTGTTCCACCTATCGAAACGGAAAGAGGTTTAGCGTTTGTGGGGCTTAAAAAAAGATTAAATGGTCGATGTTACTTTTACGATGAGACAAAAAAGAGGTGCTCAATTTACGATTTCAGACCTAACTTTTGTAGGACATTTCCATTTACCTTCAAACTCTTAATTGATAAAGAAAATCCAAAAAAAAGCGAGATAGAAATATTCTACACCGAAAAAGGACTTAAATATTGTCAAGGAATAGGAGAAAGCGCTCCATTTATTGATAATGACAACTGGATTCAAATAGGTCAAAGGGTCATCCAAGATTTAACCAAAAATAACGTACTAATTAAAGAATGGAATAAGGGAGTAAAAGAAAATAAAATATCTCCTTCAGTTAGAAATTTTATATTAACAATTTTTAATTTAGAGTAACGAAATCTACCGTTAAATTTTTAAACATATTGCGAGAGTGCTATCATTGCCCAAAAAAGCATACGGAGCT
>Ga0209977_10000108_pt1 | contig 30672 bp, 53 predicted proteins | sample SumtaG_2_FD_183113 | JGI IMG/M metagenome (GOLD analysis project Ga0209977, IMG submission 183113) | Deep subsurface microbial communities from Indian Ocean to uncover new lineages of life (NeLLi) - Sumatra_00607 metaG (SPAdes) (version 2) | ecosystem: Environmental > Aquatic > Marine > Oceanic...
TAACTATAATTGGACATGGTTTACAACTGAACAGGGCTCACAGCTTTTCATAACTCCCTTTATTCGGGGCCAGAATATTACCTATGCTGTGCTTATTCAGGGCCAGCTAAACGTTACCCTGGGTTCAGCCCTGGAAGAAACAGGGAACTTCAACTTTATGAAGTTCGTGAATTGGTACACCGCAATCCTGATCGGAGAAACAACCTGGGGCCTACCAAGTGTATTTTCATGGGTTCTAAGGATCATATCTGCAATAACTGTTTTATCGGTAGTGCTCCTAGCTAAAGAATTGATCAGCCTATGAGCCGTTTTAAACCTGATCTGGCCCTCCTATTCCTATGTTTAATCCTGGCCGGGATATTCGTTTTACTGGCTACGCCTAGTGCCCTAGCAACTGAACACCTACAGATGGACAGTTTTAACGCCACATCCATAGCGGTGGTTAATGGCACACTGAATGATGGAAATCTAGCATCAACTTACCTTCTTGATGGGGACTGGTATAACGTATCAGAAACAAACGGTGTGCCTGGCCTAGATATCCGGGTAAACTTTACCGGATTAGGCACAGACCAGACTGGTGGATGCTTTGAATTTTATCATCTTTACTCAGGACATTCTAACCATGAAATACAGGTTCAACTATGGAATTTCACAGATAGTTCATGGGAGCTCGTGGGCACAGTATTGTTTAATGAAACCGCCGGCTGGAAATGCGTAGGACTGAGCCCCCTTTATCCTCATTATTTTAGCGGTGGTAAGCTATGGGCTAGATTCTATCATGCAACTGTGGGGCATTTAGCCCATGAATTACAGATAGATGAGATTGAACTACACGTTTCTTATCCCTTTGAATGCCCACCACCGGCCATAACGGATAGCTGTGCGGTCGTAGATGATTACACGGATGAATCAGGGGTAGCCGGAAAGCACATGGTAGTTAGAAACGCTACCTTTGACGCTATGGAATTGAATTTTACAAGTGGGCTAGGGCCAAATACACCTATGGATATATGGACAACTGGTGGATTCACAGAGGTTGATCCCGGTGGGGATAACCTGAAAAACACAAACGGGACACGGATATACTTTGATGATGTGGATCAAGATGAAGGGGATCGTATCTATAAGGACTTTGGAGTTAATTATTTTGATGGGGGCTGGGAATATTATTTTAGAGTTTATATAGCTTGGGCCCATACAGACAACGCCAGATGCAGTTTTATGATGTTTTCAGAGACAACTGAGGATCATACGAATATGGTAACTAATGATAGGGATTTTGCTGAGTTTTTTATTTTATGGTCTACCGCAAATACTCGATGGCAACTTTATCTCAGGACGTTTGATGAGGGAGTATCAACAGCGGATATGGAGACTGAGGACGACAGTCTTGATTTAGATAAATGGTATTATGTTAAATACTCAAAGGTGGGGGATAATGTTACTTCATGGTTTTATAATGATGCTTTAATGACTGATTTAGATTTTATGTTGACTATAGTTGATGCGGATGTTACAGATTTAAGATATTTTCATCCTTTAAACTCACAAGATCAAGCAATAGGTGGGCGGGCTATGGATTTACATCTTAATCGCGTTCAAAATATAACAACGGTTTCTGGATATGTAGATACTGGTCATTTCTATACTACAGATCTCCTAGCCGGTATAGACTATATGGGCCAGGCTGTACTACTCAACACCACTATTCCAGGGGGGGATACTCTCACGATAGAGTTCAGTGAGGACAATTCAACCTGGATACTGAACGATTGGGAGCCAATATTCGGGGGATATGAGGCTATAGACATCCGGGAATTAGGTTACAGCACACTGTATTCCCGGGTCAATTTCACAGATGGTGGGGCCGACAGTACCCCCCGGCTATACCAGATGAAAATCTATCATGGGGCCCCATGCCCTAGCGTAGCTGAGGCCGACTATACGCCTTACATAGCCCTGTCCATAATTTTATTATTGTTTGGATTAATGATAGGACAGAGGCTTAAGCGATGAATGAATACGCCTGGATCACCCTGGTGCTATGGCTAGGCTGTCTGATACTAAGCCAGTTCATGCGATCAAGCCCTTCAAATCGTGGGGCATTCATGGGTTTTTCATCTGTGATAGGCTTTGCACTAGTGCTAGAAATGCTGAAACTCCAATATACAACTATAGGACTGGTCATGATATTCGTTAATCTATACATACTCTATGAGGCCGTAACCAACTGGTAAATTTTATATCCCATCCCACATAATCTAAATGGGAGCTACCATGAGCATAAGGGTCATAATCCTAACAAAATCTAAACAGGCCATCATTAAAGATGTAAACGCAAAATCTGGACACTACAAGCGGAATGATGGGCTGTATGTACTGGCTACAGAGGCCATAGCTAACTACTCTTTAAAGGGAGATGTAAAAGGGTCCGAAATATATTTTTTTGAAGGGAATCCCAACCCACTTTCAAACAAGGGCATAAAGGATAACTCTGATGATTTTATGAATGATTTTATCCTGGTGAATGCCCTGGAGCAGACAAGTCATAGCCCTAGTTTAGATGTCAATCGAGTTAGTGAAATACTGTCCTCTATCGGTAATCGCATGAAGGATCCATCCTTCATTATGTATCTTTTATTCTATGGGGCTATCCTGTATGGTATAATATCGGCTTTGATGGAGGGGAGCTTGTTTTAATGGACTTCAAGGACAGAATCAAAGCCCTCTCAAAGAGAACCCCCTCTACTCCAAAATATGAATTTGAGGTAGTGGTCCTTAAACCTGGCATTAATCCCCACATAATCTATACAGATGAGAAAATGGAGCATGAACATGAGGGGCTGGGTGATATCAAATTCAAGATCAAGCCTGAAAATCTTTTCAAGGTATCCCCTGGTATCTGGGATAGAATCCGCTATAAAATCAGGGGCATAAACTCAAAGTTCATTGTTATATTCCAAGAAAATGAGGATACACCAATAAGCTATGCGACGCCTAAATATTCAGCCAGGGTATTAAAAACAGTATCTTCCAGTAAAGCACTTTCATCAGCCCTTAAAGATGAATTTGCAAAGGCTATGGATGCTAAAAAGTTCTTTATGTACTTCATGCTTATTGTTGGTGCTGTAGTGGCCTACGTGATCATCACGGGACAGGTGAATATATGAGTAAACTAAAGAGAGAGCCAAAGATCAGCCAGCACACTGAGAAGATGGCCGGTAAGTACCTGTTCGATACAGCCGAGTTTGATCCAAGCCAGGGCCTGGACATGAGAACCCGGATAAAATCTGAGGCCATGATGAATGTCCTGTTATTCTATGGCATAATGGGGGAAGGCCTGAAATCCACGATAGCCAGCGATATCAAGTCGATCATAGAAAGACTGCTTATAGCCTATGAAGGTGGGGGGAGAGCAGAGGCCGTAGATGTGCTAAGACAGAATTTCCCTAAACGGGTTGTTGAAGATCGGGGCTATGAGGGCCTTCATGAGTTGAAGGAAAGGGTTAAACAAGCAAAGGACAACCCATAAACAGGCTCACATTGGTAGCCTCCTTATGAGCCCGGGGGGCCTATGATCCCTGTCGCCAACTGGTTTTTTAGGCCCCCTAAAATCCATATTTTTGATACTGTTCTAGGCTTCTTACTCACTTAAATAAAACCTCACTCTCATAGCTTAATGGCGATAGGGATGAAAGCAGATTCACAAGAACCTGAGTTCTATGAACCGCAAAGAGAATGTGGGGATAGACAGGTAGGTAAACTATACTTGGTTGGTGAGGGCACGGGTTACATCTGTCCTAGCCTCCCACTGATCTTTAAGTCCTGTGAGTGCTGTGGATATGAGCCCCCACAATACCGTGATTTTCAGTGGATAAAAAAAGCCTACATCAAGCACATACGTGAGCCTACAGGTCAACCCTGTGATCCCCGGTGTCCGGTATGCTATCCTGGCACAAACAGCCAGACACGTTACGGCCTCATGTGGGTAGGTAAGAAGTTTTACAGCCCTGAATCCTTCTTAATGGAGTTAAAGGAAATGGGTATCTCCAAGGCCATCAAACAGATCCCCAGAGGAATAGTGCTTGGTGAAACATGGGTTATCCTGGCCCATCCACAGGCATACGTAGATACTTCTGATCCAGGCTATAGGGTTGAACACGATTATTGGGTTAGCTATGGGATTGATAAGGGCATGAAAGAGCCCAAGCCCCCGGCCTATCCAGGTGTGTTTAGTGCCTTCATTCCTCAGAGGGTTGAAATGCCCATTTATGAGAGCCAGGCCACACCTGAATACCTGGCACAGCTAGAAGAAAAGGGCATAGCCCCCGTGATAATCCCCGACAAATTCACAGCCCACCGGACAAGGCATAGAAGGGTTCGAACTCGAAAGAACATAGCTAGGAGAGATGATGACCGATGATGATTTTAGAAGTACTTGCCCTACTAATCTGGGGTTGGCCTTTGGTTGGTTTACTGTATTTGAAATTCAAGTCAGAGGAGGCTGAGGACTGAGATGGCGAAAGAACTGATACGTTGCTACCAATGCAAGTCTTACAAACCCATAGGAAGAGGCTACAGTGGATGGTGTCAGGACGCCAAGCCGAAGATACGGGTCCAGGCGGTAGATTATTGCGATGATGCGGAGAAGATGGAGGCTGAGGGGTGATGGGTGGGGATCCTATTCCTGGTCCACATGTAGCTCTAAGGGAGTGGTTCGAGGCGATAAAATCCATGCCCATACCTGAGATCGAAATAAAACCCAAGGAAAAAGTAAAAACGAATTACATTCATGGAACAGGGAGGAGAAGAGGAAAATGATCCTACAGCAATTAGCTATCGGATTGATAAGGATAGCACCTGTTTTGAAATGGTGGGTTAAAATCATCAGGGAGGCTGAAACATGACTTTGAAAAGAGGATATCTGATGATAGCTAACGACATACTCCAAATCTGTGTCGGGGGTTCTGGTATCACGGCTGTGGTCTATGGAGGTAACCTGAATTTCGTGATAGCCAGACGTCATTTAGACGGCCTGGTTGATAAGGATCTGGTGACGGTTGAAACTGTAAGCTATCGAAAAGGTGATCCTGTCCACCTGTGGACCACCACAGACAGGGGGCTAGAGTTTATACACCGGATGAAAGCTGTGCTGAGTCTATGGGATATGGATGAAAAAGGAGAGGTAAAAGGAATGATGAAGGACTTAGACGTTTTGGAGAGGTCTTAGCTATGGTAACACAGTTTGTTTTAGATCGGGGTACACACTCATTCTATCGGGGCCGGGATGGGGCTGTAAACTGTCATAAATGTGGTGAACTCATTGAAAGGTTGGATAGGGTTGTTTCAAAAAGCGTGGGAAGCTCAAAGGGGGAGTATCGAGTTTTGTATCATGATGAATGTGCAAAAAAGGGGAACATAATATGAATGCTAAAAAACATGAAAATGATCCTTTCAACTTGATTAAGGCTGGAATGTTTGTATTACTAGTAATTCTAATAGTCCTATCAGCTAAGTGGATGAAACCTGTATGTTTGGCTGATGATCCCTGGCTATTTCAGAATGTGGATGTACTCCCCCGGAAGGGTGATATCACAACTGAAATACTCATCCTAGTGAGAGGTGATCCAATCCAAGGATCACTGTGGCACTTGTACGTATTCTATGATGATCTATGCCTTCTAAAACGTGTGCCCTCTGCTCAGATAGGTAAAACGGCTGTCTATCGTCATTCCTGGGATGTAACCGTTAAGGCCCCCCCCGAATTACCCTATTCTAGCTATAGTACCAAGACAAACAAGCATAAAATCAAAATCATGGTAGAAGATGAACAGGGACAGAGATCATTTTATGAAACTGAATTTAAGATCGTGGAATTCATTTTAACCCCTCAGAGTTGGGACAAACTATCACCTGAACAGTTAGAGCTTATGAAAGGTGAGCCGGGAGAGATAGGCCCACCAGGTGAGAGTATCCAGGGCCCACAGGGCGAGCTCGGCCAACAGGGGCCCCCGGGCCAGGGTGGTAGCCCCGGTATCCCGGGTGAGAGCTTCCAGGGCCCCATAGGGCCTAGAGGACTACCAGGCATACCGGCCAAGCCTCTCATAGCTAATTCAGCCCTAATACTTGGTATTATCTTAGCTATCGTGTTTTTCATGCACTGGAAAAATCACCTTGGGGAGGTAAGTGAATGACCTTTAACGATCTTTCAAAGCCATGCCCATACTGTAAGAAGATCAATAAACCCTATGAGGCTGAGGTTAAAGACAATCAGGATATCCTGTACAGGTACCTATGTGATCGGTGTAAGTGGCCCTACACCGGTCTGATTAGATCATCACGCTCCAAGGTTGGACCCTTGGTAGGATTCACTAGGAGCCGGAAAGATGCGCGCGCAGAAAGAAGATGAAGAGAAAAGACGGACGAATTAGCTATGGATGAAAGAAAAAACGTGTTTCAACTATTTTCTTTATTACTTGGGTTAGGGTTCTCCATTTTTATCTTATATCATTTAACATTGATCTGGGTTTATGGAAGTGTCATTATATTTGAACCAAATAAAATTATATTGGCCCAGGAAATTGTAACACTTGTTTTAATTATGGGGTTGTTTGTCTGGAATATAAAGAACTTGGAGTTTTAAAAAATGAAGGATGAACGGATAGAACACATGAAACTAGCTCATAGGCAATTGAGGGCCAGGATATATTTTCCCAGAAAGCACACGGGAAAGGTGTGGATAACAGAATGGTAACACTGGATTTAGGCTGTGGTTTTGTTGAGGGACTACAGGCCAGCATACAGGATGCAGTCGGGGTCGACCTCAATTTTCAGAGTGGGAAAGTCATGGTGGATCACCCGATAACCGGGGATGTGAACTATGTGCCCCTCAGGTGCGATTGTGTGGACTTTGTACATGCACATGCTATATTGGAGCACTTACACCGGCCCCAACTGTGCCTGGATGAGATGAAAAGGGTTATGAGGATCGGGGCCAGGGGCTCTATCCTTCTACCTGTTGATTCTTACAGCATACGCCAGGTGCTAGGGAGGTTCATTAAAGAATTCCCTTTCAGTTTACCTTGGGTCCTGGACAAGCTCATAAACTCCATAACCCTGTGGAAGCTACCCGGAATGTTGCATGTAACCCAGATTGAGGTAGAGGACATAGAGAGATGGTTTAAAGTGGATCACGACAAAATCCAAGTAAATAGAAGGCTCCATAAATGGTTTGTACACCTGGCCCCGTTTACCCCATTCTGTAGGCTAGGATGGGTTAGAAGGTTAGAGGTGGATGAATATGCTGAGGTAGTGATCCCGATTGAACACCAATAAAATACTTAGAATGTTGGGGTTTTCTATGTGGGTTATTGGTGTAGGAATGACTTTTATGAATCCTGATGTTTTCGGTTTTATCTTTTGGTTCACAGGGCTCTGTGTTTATTATGTTTTTAGTGTTGATGAAGAAAGGGAGATAGCAAAGATGGTCCAGGAGAGTCAATAAATGAAGTGTACTAAAGAGTGGTGTGAATTTCGCCACCTGGCTTGTGAGAGATTCAACAAAAATGATCCGATGTTTGTCTGTCATAAACCAGGCCATAGACCTTTTCAGGACTCCAAAGGAATGACAATACTATGAAAGTAGCATATATCCCCCACAAGCTGGAGGATAAGGATGGTGCTAGGTGGGGTGAAAACACCGTTATGAGGAATCTTATAGCTAATTCAAGTGGGGATTTTGAGATAATCCCCGAATATGATGCGTGGGAATGCCTAGATTCGGATTATGATCTAATATGCCTTCATAACCTGTCCCATACAGCTATGAGGCGTAAAAGATGGATTAGGGGTGGGGCCAGACTAGAGCAGCTATTAAAAAGGTCGGTATCCGCATTTCACACATCAGACTTTGATGAGCTCTATGATCTACCGAATAGGCCTGTATTGATGGGTGGTATTCGGGGCTATAATGGGCTACAGAAAGCCAGGGGCATTCTCAAATGTTTTGATGCTATTCACGTGAATAATCATAATCTACGGGATGAAGTGCTAAAACATGGGGCTAGAAATGCCTATGTGCTTTATCCTGGCGTGGACATGGAACTATTCAAGCCCATGCCTGAGCTCAGGCCAGACACTTTCACGGTGGGATGGTCCGGGGATACTTCTAAGCCCACGAAAAATGCACATCTGATCCATAGCCTAGGCTATAGAAATAAGATAGCCTCTAAGGAATACTTTATCCCCCATGATGAAATGCCCAAGTTCTTAAACAGCCTGGATGTTTATGTTCATTTTAGCTCACATGAAGGATGGGGCATGGGAGTGATAGAGGCTATGGCCTGTGGCTTACCTATCGTTAGTTCTAGTGCTGGGTCCGGATCTTTATTGTCCCCTGATTGGATCGTTAACGGCAATCCAAGGGAGGATGGTTGGATTCTGGATTTCTGGCATAGAGTTGAACGCCTTAGAAAAGACCCTGTTCTCAGAGAACATGTAGGCCATAGAAACAGAGAGCACATTAAACCCTGGGCATGGCCCAACCTAACTAGGGAATTTGAGAAAGTCTGTACAGCTTTAATTTATGGTGATATCAGATGAAAGTTCTACTCATTGAACCGGCTAAATTCTTTGCAGAGGAATCCATGAATAAGATCATAAAACAGACACCCCACATAGGACTGGCTTATCTGGCTACAGTAACCAAGCTAATGGGCCATGAAGTAAAGGTAATCGACGTCCCGGCTGTCGGATGCGATATAGGGTGGTATGTGGACTTTCTGAAATCCTGGGCCCCCGACTTTGTAGGTTTTTCAGCTATGACACACAATATATTGGAAGCCTATAAATTTGCACACCACACTAAGGCCGTAAACCCTGATATCAGGACCGTTATAGGTGGTCCACACGCCAATGCTGTACCCATTCAGACGCTAGAAGAATGTGATAGCCTAAACATAGCCGTGTTTGGAGAGGGTGAAATAACATTCCCGGAACTCCTAGACGCCAATAAGCTATCGGATGTAGATGGGATCGCCTATAGAAGTGGGGGTAAGGTGGTTAAGAACAGACCCAGGGCCCCAATCATGGACCTAGATGATCTACCCTTTCCCGATTGGAACCTATACAACTATGAAAAGGACTATGCTAAGGCCTATTCCTACAAGTTCAAAGAGATGAGGCATATCTATTCAATCAATACCATGCGAGGGTGTCCCTTTGATTGTGTTTTTTGCTCCCCACATGGGCTAGGTCCGGGAGCCAGGTTTAGAAGTGCTGAAAGCATCTATACAGAAATCAAAATAAACATGGATTTACACGGGGCCACTTTCTTTTACCTAGCTGATAGTAATTCAACTCTAAAGAGATCACAGATAGATGGGCTTTGCAAAATGATCCTGGATGGGGGTTTAGACATAGCCTGGAAATGTGAAACTCATGTAAATGCTGTTGATAACATCCTTCTAACTCAGATGAGTTTGGCCGGATGTGAGCTCATCTTTTACGGGATAGAATCAGGGTGTACGTGGATTCAAAAGAGGATCAGGAAGAATCTGAACCTACACCGTGTTAGAAACATAGTTAGAGAAACGAATGAGGCCGGAATGAAGGTAAGGGCCGGATTCATAATCGGACTTCCGTACGAAACAAAAAACACTGTTCAAAATACTTTAGATTTCGCTAGAACCTTGGAACTTGAACAGGCATGTTTCAGTCTTTTAGACATATACCCTGGGCCGGAAGTTGAAAAAATGTTAGAACGGGGGGAAGGGGGCATGTCCTACCTGGAAGGCATTAAGCCAAGGTGGGATGAAGTTGAAAGGGCTGATGTGAATGTAGAAGTTAATGATCTGAAAAAGATTGATCTTCTACGCTACTATAATGAGGCATACCATATCATTCATCCTAAAAGTCTATCCTCTAGGATGCACAAATTCCTTACTGAGCATCGCTATTACTATGAAAACTACCCTGGCATTCTGTTAAGGCACACTCAAAATAACTTGGCCGTGATTGAGGCGTTTATTATGACAAAGGAGGACAGTAAGTGAAGGCCCTCGATCTATTCTGTGGTCTTGGTGGTTGGTCCGATGGTCTGAGCCTCGAAGGATTTGATGTTTCAGGGGTTGAAATACTTCCCAGAATAGCGGAGCTCTACAAGCATCCAGTTATCGTTTCCGATGTCTGTGACCTCAACCCAAACGACTTCAAGGAATACGACTTGATAGTAGGATCTCCACCATGCAGAGACTTTACGGCTGGCTCCGATGCCTGGTGGAAAGTAAAAAAAGACCCGATGAGAGGATTACGACTTATAAAGGCATTCCTCAACCTTGTTGAGGTAGCTGAACCTACATATTGGCTAATGGAAAACATCAGAGGAGCATCAAAATATGTTGATGTGAAACCAAGGGGCATATTCAAGTTATCTCGAACTATGTTCAGGTGCTTCTGGGGTAATTATCCTTCTTTCCTAATGCCACTAGACTACGCTAAACCACTGATGGGCGAAATTGATAATATCGGTTGGTCAACATCAGAGGAAGGTAAATTAAGGCAATGGGAGAAGGCCAGAATCCCTCTCCCCATATCGAGGGCATTAGGTAGGGCCGTGAAGTCGGCTTTAGATGCAATTCCGACACCCCTGATGTCGCTTATTACGAACAACACAAGCAAGGAGGGTAATCCTTGATTAAACAGAAGCTTATCACCACTGAGGAAAAACGAGGACTCATAGCAAATACGACACATGGTAAGCCTCAATATAATGTAGTAAAAGGCAATGTTCAAAGGATCGAGCTTCATCGAGGGTGTCCCTGGTCCGACATTCACGATTTCTGTTACGAGCCCCTTGAAAGCGAAGACTTTCCTATTCCTGAGATCGTAAAAAACAAAGTTCAGATTCTTGATATGAATCTTCTAGCTAGAAAGGATGCTTGGAAAATAATTAGAAAACTTGGAGACATTCGGGTTAACAAAAAGGTTGTTCAATATGAACTGGTTTGTGGGGTTGACTACCGGTTTTTACATCCAGGGATAGCGGAGTCATTGAAGGCCAATCGCTTTGTTAGACCCAGACTAGCATGGGATGGTCCTTTCGATGAGCAAATTAAGATAAAAACAGCTATTGAATGCCTAATCAAAGCAGGATACAAACGCAATGATATCATGGTTTTCATGATCGTGAATTGGAGGATCCCATACCTTGAATGTCTCAGAAAACTGGATTTAATGAAGGTCTGGAATGTCAAGGTGTGTGACTGTTGCTTTGATGGAGGCTACAAGTACGCCAAACCAGAACATTGGATCCAAAAAGAGATGGATGATATACGACTAAAAAGTAGGAAACACAACCAACTCGTTCTACTTGGCATGGATCCCCAAGAATCAATAGATCAATATCGAAACGGTGTCGTAGATCCCCCTAAAGAGGTTAATCAAAATGAGTAGACCAATGCTAATCAATATGGCGAAATGTGGGAAGTGTGGATCTTGGTATCATTGGGGAACAAGAGGATGGGGGAATTGCCCCCACTGTCAGAGATCTGAAGAGAAAGGAGACAAACAAGAATGATGTCGGTCCTTATTCCTCTTCGTGTTTGTCGTAGTTGTGGACTTGAGGCATTTACACAGGAAGATCTAGAGTTATTTAGAACTCACAAGCATAGACCACATGGAAGAGATACTTGGTGTAAAAAATGTGCAAGTCAATATATTACTCAGAGACAAAGAACAAATGATCATTATTACTTGGAACGAACATATGGAAACATAATTGATAGATGCTATAAACCAACTCATGCAAGATTTGAAGACTATGGTGGTCGAGGTATTACCGTTTGTGAGGAATGGATCAATGATAGACAGACATTCATTGATTGGGCTTTAATAACGGGATGGAATCGTAGACTATCTATTGATAGAATCGAGAACAATGGTTCATATAGCCCAGAAAACTGTTGTTGGTCTACACGCAAAGAACAGCAACGAAATCGAAGAGATCAAACCACTTTCGTAGATAAGGGAACTAGAATATGTTATCGGTGTAAAGTGGAAAAACCATTCTCTGCTTTCCATAGAGATCGAACTGATCTCATAGGATGTACTCGCCTCTGTAAAGAGTGTAGAAAGGAGGACTCAGAATAGATGTTTAGAATTTACGCTACGTCCATTGGACCTCTGCTATTGGCTCTTGTAGCTTTAGTCTTCTGGTATCTAGTCAAGGTTCCTAACAAAGGTGGACAATGATGACTGAAGTTCTATCTTGTCCTGATTGTGGGGCCAAAGAAGATGAAACCGTGAATGGTATGTTTAGTGGTCCTGAACCTGCAATTAGAAGACAGGGAGAATATGCTGAATGTGTCAAATGCGGATTTCAAGGACGCATACCGCGTTCATTACTAACGGAGAAATCAGAATGAATAAGACCAAAATTGAAACGGCTGAGTATACCTGGAATCCCATTACAGGCTGTGATAATATCTGCTTTGATGGGGATTGCTATGCTTATCAGATGATAAAACGGTTTGGGGACCACTGGGGATATGATTGGAATCCTATGTTTCATGAGGCTCGAATGCATGAACCGTTCATGCTAAAAGAACCAAGTTTAATCTTTGGCCCTAGTATGGGGGATCTATACACTCCCTCAATGCACTCTATGAATATAGAATCTGTTTTAGATACAATGGAAAGATGTCCTAGGCACAGATTCCTTCTGCAAACCAAGTTTGCTAATCGTCTGCCTGACTTCAACTATCCCTATAATATATGGTTGGGAGTATCTCTATGCTACAAATCAGATGTTGGGAAACTTGATTACTTGAGAAAAACAGATGCACGAATCAAATATGCTTACTGTGAGCCTCTCCTTGAAGAATTGGAACCCGACTTTGAAGGAATTGATTGGGTTGTCATTGGAGCTAAAACTGGGGCTCATAAATTTCAACCAGAGGAAAAATGGGTATATGATTTAACTGTTCGAGCATTAGAGTCAGGAGCCAAAGTCTTCCATAAACCTAATTTAATAATGAAAGCTCTGCCAAGTAGACAATTTCCTGATGAAACATGGTTCATATGGCGTAAATCTAAGCTAACGGAGACAGAGAGATGACTGAGCTAGTTCGTATGATTGGCATCGGAGCCTGTCTTTTTGCAGTATTTCTAGTTGGGTTCTACTCTGGACGTAATTCTACGCTAAAGGAGAAAGAACCATGAGAACTATGAACGAAATCCGCAGAGAAGCAATTGAAATCCTTTCCAGGGAAGAGTACACTATTACTCAGTTTATGCAACAAATCAATAGGAACCATATAAACTCAAAAAAACTCCTACAAGACCTCATTGATGAAGGCCTAGTAACAACAATTGAAAAACGGTCTTCTGTGAAAAACATGATGTGCGTTCATTATCATGCCCCTAGTCCCTGTTCTTTACTAAAAGAGAACCAGAATTCATTGTCAACTGCGGAGTTGAAAAAATGACATATTTGGATGATATTATAGAAGCAATCGAGAAGGGAAATAAAGAAAAATACATGACTAGAGCAAATCACTACTACTTAAAAGCAATAGCAATCAGCCTTAGAGAGATACTAAAAACATACAAGAAAAATGGCGTTATCCCTAATTTCATAGTTATAAATGATCCAACTCAACTCAGTGAGAACTTGGTGGATTCACAGTCTGATTCTGCCACCAATTCCAAAGAGAAGAGGAGGTGAAAAGCATCACAAAAGTATTTGATTGGGAAATACCTGACACCCTTCGAAAATATGAAAAAATGACACTTCAAGAAATCATTCAACTATACGATGATAGTCGTGACATAGAAACAGGAGATGTCAAAGAACCATTTTGGGAGATACCAGAATATCTCAGTTACCTCTTCAGTTTCTTGAGAAAAGACATAGCTAACGCATGTATAACCGTAGAACTTTCAACAATCTATAAACGACTAGATGAACTAGAAGAGATACTTAAAAAACACCGACACAAGACATTCGGGGAAGGCTATTCGGAGAAACCATCATGGTAATCTCCTCTCCTTTTTTATTGAAGAGTTCACGGTCAAGTGAGGAACTTAGTTAACTACGAAATGAGAAATATGGGGGTGACTATGATTCGAAAGAGACGACGGGGCGCATGCCTTCCTCTTCCACGAAGAAGACGCCGATGATGGATAGCGGAGGCGTTTTTACTACGAAAATGAGACATCAAGTTTATGGAAAACTCTAAGTAGACATTGGCTGATGGTTAAATGGTGATATAATGGCTAAATATGGAATACAAAAAACAGTCGGTCCATATAAACACATTACTGGCAAAACTTATGATATGTATTATACACCCGACCTCATTTTGGGGTGCCAACAGGTTTCCCCAAAGGGGAAATGGCTTTTAGATAAAAAGACTAGGAAGGGTTCCTATAGATTAGATAGTTTTAAAACTAGGTCACAATGTTCGCGCGCGCTAAAAAAGGAACTTGGAATCTAAGATTAAAATTATTCTCTCTGTATTAAAGTGAAAGGGTTTAGTTTATCCCTAAAAGCGACTTTTACAGAGTTTGCGAAAGTATCTAGCTGCTAAACTTTGCATTAGTTTCGTGTTTACGTCATTCCCTATGAGATGAAGGTATCGAGAGGCTATTCCTGGTAATTGAGCCTCTACGAATTGGCTGCTCCAACCTCCATATATTGCTAGGTCAAGTCCATCAAAGTCATAGAAACACATGAGATCTTGTAGAGCTCTGATGTGTCTCAAGGCGTGGGTACACATATCCTTCCAGTGAGCTGGAACTTCAACGCGGCCAACTGTAATATAACGTTCAATGGGGTAGGATAATCCAGTGAAAACTTCTCTAGCGACCCGTTGTAAAGATCGCATACAGAAAGGAAAGACCTTTTCTTCTCCTTTATGTTCAAACCAACCTGCTAGAGCTCTAGCCCAGGGATCATATTTCAGTGGGAGAGCTACAGGCCTGAGTTTGCCTTTTCTCTTAGCGGTTTTAACTGGAAATAATATGCCTTCTTCACCATCAAATTCAACGATGCTACAGTCAGTTCCTATTGGTCCATATTTTCCACAGACTTCACTTACTCTTCCACAGATTAGGTATTGGTATCGAAGGGCGTTCTTGTATTTTATTTGCTTCACCGCATCAATGCGGGTTCTAATGTCCTCAACTGATGGTAGATTTTCTGTCTGCATTAAATCCAACTCCGAAGTCGTATTTTGTAATTTTGACTAAGAGCATTCTGGATACTAATCGTTTAAACGATTGGTTTAAATAATAGTCAGACGAATGATTTAAACGGTGAAGCACTCTGAGTACGGATATGGGCGTTGGCCTCGAAATACTAAAACTGTTAAAAGAAAAACCACGCCAATCCCCAACGAGTATGTCTAAAGTCCTAGAATACAGCACTCCATCAATAAAATCCTCCTTAGTTACACTTCTTGACTTGAATCAAGTAAAACGACTGTCTCACGGACTCTATGAAATCACAGAGCTAGGCGAATATGTGCTTCACCAAAATGTTAACGAGTTGGTGGAGAAATAAGAAATGAACGAAGAAGGCACCAATGCAAAAAAGGTACTGAATGCCCTATGTGGTTTTCTGGGTTTGTGTTGTATTCTTGGGGGTTTTCCCTTAACTATGGTTTCGGGTCGCTCGTCGACCGAGTATATCCTCATTGATTTGTTTTCAACTATCTTGGGGTTTTTTTTCTTGTGGGTTAGCATACCTGAAAACCGTTTCAGGGAGGTAACGGACGCTGAGTGAGGAGGAAGGGTTGCAGAGTAGAGAGGAGAAATAAGACATGAGCGAATTCGATGAATTCATGCCATTTGTTGAGGCAATGAAGGCCGAATATCTACGCCACTATCCTGAAAAAGGAGACTCATGGAAAACGATGCCCATTGAGCAACTCAAGGATCTGGCTTTGAAGGCAATCTGGGAGATAATCACACCAGAAGATATTTTGGTGGAATTGAATCCTGGGCAGCTTGTAGATTTCGGTCTTTTCTGTGGGATGCTATGGAGGCGTAGATCAGATTGCAATGGGGAGTATGAGCTTTTTAGCGATGATTCTCCCCCGCATAGTTCAGAGGTAAAACCGCAATGATCGAGAAAACAAAATGGGTCATTGAATCACCTCACTTTGGGAAGCGTAGAATATGGAAGGATGGCATTGGCCCGTTCTTCGTTGTCCACAACATGCACCATAGGAACTGCCCAGGAGATGACTTTGAGATTTACGAAGCGGAGAGGGTGACAGATATTCATGATGACAATATCCCTATTCCTAATTCGGAGGGATCCACGCAATGAGAATTTGTGATTTATGTCACGAAAAAATGGAGGAAGAACAAATAGGGCTTTCCATTAGAGGTAAATATAGAGACAAGTTATTTGCTTTAGGATTTAATACAACCTTCTTTGATTTATGTTCTGTTGATTGTGCCATAAACCATCTAAAACAACTGAAGACCTTAATAGGTGAAGTGAATGAAAGACCAAGACAATTATAATCGTATTTTGGAGGAAACACCGTAATGGAAATTGATTGTGACCATAGATTTAAGGATGTCACCAAGAAAAGGAGAAGCCTCATAGCCAAGAGTGTACTCCCAGGGTGGGTTACTGTTCTCATAGAGAAGGAGGATCCCAAGTGGGTGGTCGAAAACGAGTTGTGGAAGACTTTGAAATATGAGAAGTGTGCCAATTGTGGGCTTCTCAGGATTACAGATCAGCCTTCGGGAGAATGAACGACATGGAAAACCCTATTGAAGAGAATACTCGTCTGATTAAACTCCTCATTGGTAGGATCACTCATCTTGAGTGGAGAATGAATGCCCTTTCAGATTGCGTCGACATAATTCAAAACTCATCTGAGGAGTTATCCAAGACATTCGGTATTCTGCATGATAATCTTCGAGACGAGGGTCCCGCGGATCCTAGTTGCTCTGATAATACGACAGAGGTGGAAAAATGAGAACATTCACTAGGTCAGATGGGACAACAATTGAGGTTCCTGATAACTGCACTATCTGTGGTGAGGCGTTTAAATCCAAGAAAACGAAGGGGATCTACCCTTATCCTGAGAAACAGTGGCTTTGTTCTGATTGCTTCACTGGAGCATTAAACACAGGACTTGGAAGACTCAATAAATCTCTGAGGGGAGAGAAACTTACAAAGGATGATTTTAAACCACATTCTCGTAGTTCTGCGTTGAAGAGATCAAACGGAAGTGAGCCTAAACCTCAGTGTCCAAAGGAAAAGGCGAACTCCAATGAGTGAAGAAGAATGTTTTAAAGGAGTTCCATTCAGTGAACAAGGACAAGCTCAAAAATGCCATGATGACTGTAAACACCAAGAATTTCAAGGATCAGACGTAGAGGCTCAATTGAAAGACGATTACGATGGGGATTGGGATGGGGGTTATGGCTGTCATTGGCTGGGGTGGAAGTCTTATCATGGTTCGGATGGGAGTCCGAGTTCATCAAGAACACAGGACCAGACTTCACCCACAGAGGAGACAAAAGATGTTTGAGAGATTTCGTAGTTGGCTAAAAGGAACCTTCATCTGCAGAAAGTGCGGTAGAACCTTTCATCTAATGACCTTCGGATTTGGAGAAACTATCTGCCCAGACTGCTACAAAGGCGAACAACCTTTTATCTTTCCTGATAATAAATACTGGTTAAATCGTTTTATATCCCCCACAACGGAGACAGAAAGTTGAGTAAACTTTATCCTGATATGAATCCTCCAAAGGAAAAGGTCAAATGTATGGCCTGTAACGAATTTGATATCCAGGATATGTTTTGCATCCCAAATCAGAAGGACATTCAGGATCCTTATGAGCTCAGAAGATGTGTAAAATTCGTCAGAATCAAGGAGAAGTCGTAGATGAATCACCAAGAACGAAACGAACAGATTGAAGAGATAGCTTCAATAATAATTTTGTTGGTGCTTTCTGCTGTGATATCCTCAGTTGTTGTGTGGTGGGCAACGGGTGTGTCCTAGTTGAGTAACCAAGTGCGGAATGATTAAATATGGATGCTCAAATTTCAACATTGCCAATGTTGTTAACGAAATATCCAGTTATCCTCATCAAACGGTGGTATCCCCCTAGATGATAGAGATGTATTGTATAGTTATTATTATTATATGAGAGTATTAACTATCAAATAGAGGCGACAGGGATGTGGTACAACTCTCACGAACTGAGGATAATAAGAGCAGTCATTCACACGGCTCTATGGTGGCCCCTGTACTGGATCGTACGTAACTACTATGGATACGTTCCCATAGCTAACGTAATCATAAAATTCCTGGTCTATTCCAACACCTTCTTTATGTGTGGGGGTTGGTATCAGGCCATAAACATAGTTAAGGGCCGGGAATACACAGAAAAAGACCTGGTTAAGTTCTACTTATTCGTTATCTTGGGGTTCGTATTGTTAGAGTTTAGCTGGATTATGCAGTTTCTATAAGCCAGGTAAAGACTAATTGGCCCCGGGGTCAATCTCTAAAATATAGTATTATATTTTGGAAAGGGGCATAAATAGGACATCCTCTATGCGGAACACATCCTATAGCTTATTCAAGTAAAAGGTTGAATGAGGGGGTTCGAACCCCCTTAGAAGTCCCTTTTAGCCCACTTCATACTGAGCTCATCAGTTTCATGAACGTATTTCTGTTATCGCCTTTACCCATGACTGGATATCTCCCAGCACCATTCATGGTCTTTACACAGTCGACCACATGGTTCATAGGGCCCTACGGGTGGTATCAGCCTTACCTTACAGGTGTATTTATTCCAGCCTGGCATGTGCCTTATCAGCCAGATGAAAAAGCCCTCGATGAACGGGGGGCCCCACCTGTAGAATCCAATAACGAACATGATCACAAAGAAGAGGGTTGCATATAGCGGTAAGTTAAGATCCATCGCTGGAAGAATGAAACGAACATCGGGGATCATGGGTTCACCTTTTTGATCAGCCTTAAACACCTAATGTTTTTATCAGGAATTTCTCGAAAATAAACTTTGAATGTTTGGCCCACATCATCATATCTAAAACCAGATTGAAATAAACCAAACGAGTTTTCAACCTTTGAATTATCCCAATACCCCCAGATTATTATTCCTGAATTTTGAAACATAACCTCTGTAATGTTCACTTTTCTAACTTGAACCGGAAATCCAATTCTAATATCCGGCATTAAAGGCTTAACAGTGGTGCATCTTTCAATGTAACCAACATAAATAAAGTAAAAGGGCCAGCCGTATTTTTCACCTTTAAACAGATTAGTACCGCTATCATGTGGACAGCCGGTATCAAAGTCAATTAAAAACGAAAAAGATTCATGCTGTGTAATGGATAATGAAAACCAAATTAGACTTAGGAATATTAACAACAAAGCCGTCTTTTTAGCCAGTTTCATTCACCTCTCAGACACTACTTTGCGATGTGCCTTGCCAATAATTGAGTTTGAGTAATGACGACAATTACAGATTGAACAATAATATAAACGCCCTAGAAACCTTCTATATTTCATTTTCATTAACCTCTCAGACCGTACCTAGGTAATAGGCTCTTACCAGCATAAGGCCAATCCCTATGAGTATTCCGATAAATAGGCCAGTTTCAAAGCCCCGTTTATCCATTTTCATTCATCTCTCATTAAACATCATTCCTACATAGGGATATTAACCAGAAAATTATTACAAAAGGTATCACTGGATAATTTGGACAAAACATTAAGTTTACAGCGAACAGGGTTCCAAGAATGGTAACTACGATGTCATTTTTATCCATTTCAGCACCTTCAATCCCTGTCTATAGCTAATTGGATAAGAGGTTTATCGAGGTTTATTCCTTATCACTACTCCTCCCATTAACCCCACCAACCTCTTTTGTACATTGCATTTGTTTTTGATGCATCGGGAAGATCATCAACCGTTTTTCCAATTTTCATAAGCCATCGTTGAATTACTCCCCAATCATGAATGCGTTTATGGCATTTACGGCAATATAGATGTAGCTCCCTTTTTCCATCATGATGAAATTCCCCTGGAACCTTTATCTCATAACAACTTAGAGATTTGGAAATCCTATATGTCATAGGCATTTTCTTTTCACATAGCTCGCAATGAGTAATGATTTCATATATACCATAAACTTCCTCTAGTTTGTATCGTTTCTTTAGACATATTTCTTTCTGAGCCATAAGGCTAATACTCATATCCTAAGACCTTCTTTTCTAGCTGTCCTTCCCCCAAATACTTCATTAGGGTTTCAACCCGTGCATGTCCACTAAAGTCCATGAGGTCTTTGATATTCCGATCTAGGAGCCGTGCATACAACTTGAGCCCCATATCTCTAAAGTAATGATTCATCTCTCCCGTGGTGTGCTTGACAATCTGGTGAGCTCTACCCCGTTTGAACTTGAAAAGTTCCTCCTTTTCATCTAGGGCCATGAGATAGTTCAAGATGAGCTGTGTGAATTTGCTAAGTCCTCCCTTGAGGGGGAGAGGGATTTCACGTCTTATTGGGTAATGCGAAATTTCTTGGATATGGGTCCACTCTCCATCTACAAGCTCACGTCTTTTCAGCACTATGACTTCTCTGAGTTTGAGCAAGCCCCCTTCAAGGTGAAACTGTCCTTTGTTGATGCTGGGCTTGTATCCGGCCTTCAGGTCAGCCCTACAGAGCTCTGAAACTCTACAGATTGTTAGATACTCCAGAGCCATCAATGCCTTATCTCTGATCTCATAGAAGGCCCGATTATTTCTGTAGCCCCAGACAGGGCCGTGTATTTTTTCCCAAACAATCTTTGGGCTGTCATAATATCGGTAATCCTGTTCAACGGAACGTTTTTTGACACCGATTAGCCAAGGTTGTGGCATTCTAACACCCCCTTATACATTATCTTAGCTATTGTATTATAATAGCCTTTTTATCTCAAAAAATATCAAAACAAGTTGTTTCAGAGCTTCTTACTACCTATATATAACAAACAATATAATAGAGGTTGAATGGCCCCGTTACCAACTTTAGCCCTAGCTAGACTGATAGTGAGCTCCTACCTAAAGGATGACTTCCTGTTGATCATTATCTACGGGAATTTACGCATGGGAAAATCAGCATACGCTATGAAGGTTATGGGCCAGGTCTACGACTACCTCCGGGGCCGCCCCCTCTCCATAGACCTGATAGATGAGTATCTGGCTTGGCATCCAACAGAGGTTATTGAAAAATGGAGCTCTATTACTAAACGGATTCCTATGTTTATCTGGGATGACGCCGGATACTGGCTATTCTCCATGAACTGGCATGATCCACTTATGATCGAGATTCAAAAATATTTTAATGTCGTGGGAACGGACATGAATACCCTGGTATTAACTACGCCTGATCCTACGTGGATTCTGTCCAAGTTGTTGAACATGCCTGGCACCATCCGGGTGAAAGTCATTAAGCGTGAAGGTGGGGTTAGAGATAACCCAAGTAAGCTATATGCGAGAGAGGCCCGGGGGTACAAGCCCTACCGTAGCCCAGACCTGAAGAAAACAGGCGTAAACCGGATATTAACCGATCAATTCTCATGTTACATCCCTGATGATATCTATGCGTTCTATCAGCCTAGAAGGGAGCATTATACACGGATCGCTAAACGTAGGATGAGGGATGTAATGCTGTCCAAGATAAAGGGAGAGGGGGGAGTTGAAAAGCCCCAGATTGATGAACGCATAAAGGTAGCCGTAGATAGTGTTAAGGGTAGAAAAGGAGAGTCATAATCAGAATGCCTAGCGATGCAAACACGAAAAAGGCCATGCTATCAGTTATGTTCATGTTCATAATCCTACTTAGCTATGGACCCGTGAATGATGAAATAGGGGTGTTGGCCGTGAACTACTCATCTAATCCGGTGATCCTGTTTCTTGATTCCTGGTTCGGTATGTTCTGGGCCATGCTAGTTGTGTTCTTCATAGGTTCAGCTATATACTACATCATTTTCTGATAGCTTAGGACATATTTTATATACCCTATTAGCTATCGTTAATTAACCAAGATGTCTGAAAAGAAAAGAAACATCTCCGGTTTAATCGGGGCATTCCTTATGATAGTAGTGGGTCTTGCGCTCACACCAACTATCGGGGAATCAGTTGATCATGTAACGGGTGTCGGTGGGGACAACCTCACGGGGGCCGCACTCACTATCATGTCGCTAGTCCCGGTTTTCTGGGTGATCATGATGATAGCGATACCTGTGGCTTACATAGGCATCTGGCTTAGAGGTTGATGAAAATGTCCGAAGGTAGAGATATCTCAGGATTGATCGGGGCCTTTCTGATGATAGTTGTAGGTCTAGCCCTCACACCTACAATTCAGAATAGCGTTACCGATATCACCGTTGGGCCAGGAACGTACAACCTTTCTGGAACTGCACTAGCCATCATGGGGCTAGTCCCTATGTTCTGGGTTATTCTTATGATAGCTGTCCCTGTGGCGTACATAGGGATTTGGCTTAAGGGATAGCCTGAACTTTTTTCTTATCATAGATTTTAAATACAGTTTGTCCATAGCTTAATCTAAATGTCCGAAACAGGGATGCACAATAAAGGATTGATTACAGCTTTCCTTTTGATAATCATAGGTCTAGCTCTTACCCCCACGATTCAGTCAAACATTACTTACATTACATCTATAGACGACACGGATAGGCCTGGCTATAGCAACTATGAGAACTCTACAGGTATAATCGGGGATAACCTTACACGGGGGGCCGCCAGAAATATCGTTCTTATGTTACCCATGTTCTGGGTCATAATGATGATATTGATCCCGGCTTACTATGTAGGTAAATGGCTAAAGGGCTAGAGCTCCCCCCCTTTTTTATATATCTTTAAGCTCTAAATTAGTGATAGATCAATGTCTAAGCGTGAATTAGCTATAGCCTCTTTCCTGGTTCTATGTCTTTTGCTTTCATCCCTAGGCCTAGTCCTGGGTGCTGATATGAATTACCAGGTGGATCGTTCAGAGGATGATGGATTCAAAAGTGAAATCGGAAATATGTTCATAGCTACACCACTAATAGCTATCAAAGACCCTGGCGCAGACATGTTCTCTTATTTCATGTTCAGAAACATTACAATCTACAATTCAAGGATAATCAATAACGCCACACTATCAGTTTACACAGTATCTAACCAGGATGTGGACCTGTCCGGTCTGGCTACTATCTACGGCTTAGAAATGGATGGTTTAGAGATAGATGATAGAGTTTCAATGACTACGGCCTCAGTTGTTTGGAATGTTTCGCAGGTAAGGGGTCTAGGTCAATGGCATAATGTGAGTGTAACTGGCATAGTCCAGGAACTGATAAACCGTTTTAATTGGGGTTATGGTGATAATCTGGCCTTTGAAATCCTGGCTATTCCAGGTGAAACTAGGCATGTTGTAGCCTACGATTATGGGGATCCTACACTAACGGCCAAGCTGTACATATCCTATGGTATAGGACCCCCTGTTCCTCCAGGGCTACCGGGAGATTCTACATATAATTCATCCTATGATGGCTATGATATCTGGTTTACACCTGGCTTTGACCAGGTATCCTCATTCTGGACGGGTCAAATGTGGTCTGATACCCAAGAAGTTTATCCATTTCAGGAAAAGGTCGCCTATTCAAACATCACGGATCGGTTTTATGTGTTCGGTATTACACCGGTCCCCGGTGCTTTGAATTTAACCTATATAACCAAGCTAAGGACGGATGATACGTGGACGACAAATTATACCTATGCCTGGCACATGACCGATGCGGCCGCTACTATCTATTTCGATACTCACCTGTGGACCAATGATACCACAACTTTTTTAGATGTGGCATGGATTAACACCTATCCGGTAAGTCATGATCTGTATTATGGCCGATATATTCTCAATGCAGACGGGTCATATACTAACGTGACAGCACCCCAGGTAATCACGACAAGCGACAAGCTGGAACCCCCGATCACGATCATGGTTGATTCTGAAGGGTATCCCTACGTGGCTTGGGGTCAAGAACTTCCTAGCCCTAATACCTATACTGGCTATGTTGCATGGTCCACAACGAATAATGGCACTTTCACCCATTTTATACAGCATCCCAATATCACTTTTAGAAGTCCCGCCGTAGTGGAATCTTTAGTCGGTTTTAATCCTGCAAATACTTTCAACACCTACATCATGGAGCTAGCGAGGGGAGCTAATCGGACTATGTATCTCTCCTTTCTGGCCCCGGATGTAGGGCTTGCTGATACAGCCGAGGCATGGAATCGAGCATCAGGAAACTGGACAGATGGAAGCATTATCGGGGCCGACGTAACTGTTGCATATAGGTGGGCTATGTCTGCATCTTCAAATATGAGCCTAGTTCATAATGCCTCTTTGCTTCTTACCGATGGGGCATATAAAGAGCTATATGAAAAAACGGGGGGAGGTTGGACACTTGTTAATACCACCTGGGACACTTTAGACATAATGGTAATGGGTGCTTCAACTAGGGGGCCCTATTACACGATAGGACATGATGATGGGGAACGAATTGTCTATTATCGCTTAGGAAATGGCCTTAACTGGACACTGAATATAGAATTAAGGGACTATGCCGATTATGACTCAGCCAACATTCATAGGTGGGATTTAACAGGCCAACAATATCCACCACTGAGGACAATCGATAATAAAACGATTGTTAGCTATGCCTGGGCCGAGGGAACGGGTCGGTATTTCCATGACTGGTTCTACATAGAAGATGGTCCACAGGATGACTATGGGTCATACTACACCGTTACAGATGAAAATGGAACTATCGTTTTCACAGGGGATACTTTAGACGATGTTATATACTGGCTAGAGGGAGAGGATCCGGACCCAGAGGACCCCGAACCATCAGGATGGGAAGGCACGCCCCCCGAGTTCAGCCGGTTCAGCATAAGACGCTATTTCCTATTCATAGGATATTTCTGTGTATGGGGCCCAATATGGTTTTTCTGTTGGAGAAGGCCATCAGGATACTACATCTGTGGTGGGGCCCTCATCATGCTGATGGGCTTTGGGCTACTCCTACAGGTACCTTACGTTTAGCGATGGGAAAATCAAGACGTCGGGGCTACAGTATCAGAAACATCCATGATTTTAACCGGATGGACCTTAACCGGGCTCAAAGACGGTGGTATCACAGACGGCTAAAACTCCTTAAGAGAGCTCAGGCCAGGGATGAGGCTAACACATTTTAAATAGCCTCAGTCGATACCATTTAACGGTTTGTTATGGTTATTTGGGCCGATTGGCTAGAAGCATGTGGCACAGCTATGGGCGTAACCACGACAGAGGCCGGGATGATCCTGAGCCTGGTAATTATCATAAGCCTGGTATTAGCTATAGGAATAGCTACCCGGGGCCGGATGCTAGTTACCTCATCCAGCATGGTAAGCCTGATGGGATTAATCCTTTTCACATTCCTGGGATGGCTACCCCTGTGGACTGGTTCAGCCTTGGCACTTGTGGTCTCCCTGTTCATAGCTAAATTCGTAGCCGGGTGGTTCTAGTGGCTAATTCGGAAGGGTACATCAAACTGTACATAACTACTTTAGTGATAGCCCTGGTTTTTCCAGTGCTAGGCTACACATTCACTAATTTCCCCTCTGCGATGGGTGATTACGATGTATCCCTTTCGGCTGAATCTCTTATGATGGCCGGAATTACACTGGAAGATGCAGAAAGCCATAATATTACATACGGTGGGCCCTTTCGATACTATGACATAGGGAATATTTCTCTTAGATCAGCCTGGGATGAGAACTGGAAAGACCCCTGGATAACGCCTCTCGGGGATGGGCTTGTAGTTGAAAGACAGGGCACTTTTGGATGGTTAGACCCCGGTAAACTCAATCTGAAATCTCAGGTTACGGGGATAACTAAGAGGGTGATAAGCAACGTTACCATCATAAACGAATACGATATTAATTACAACTGGACATGGTTTACAACTGAACAGGGCTCACAGCTTTTTATAACTCCCTTTATTCGGGGCCAGAATATTACCTATGCTGTGCTTACTCAGGGCCAGCTAAACGTTACCTTGGGTTCAGCCCTGGAAGAAACAGGGAACTTCAACTTTATGAAGTTCGTGAATTGGTACACCGCAATCCTGATCGGAGAAACAACCTGGGGCCTACCAAGTGTATTTTCATGGGTGCTTAGGATCATATCTGGGATAACTGTTTTATCGGTGGTGCTCTTAGCTAAAGAATTGATCAGCCTATGAGCCGTTTTAAACGTGAGATGGCGTTTCTATTCCTATGTTTAATTCTGGCCGGGGCATTCGTTTTACTGGCTACGCCTGGAGCCCTGGCAACTGAACATCTACAGATGGACAGTTTTAACGCTACATCCATAGTGGTGGTTAATGGCACACTGAATGATGGGAATCTAGCATCAACTTACCTTCTTGATGGGGACTGGTATAACATATCAGAAACAAACGGTGTTCCTGGCCTGGATATCCGGGTGAACTTTACCGGACTAGGCACAGATCAGACTGGTGGATGCTTTGGTTTTTATCATCTTTACTCAGGACATTCTAACCATGAAATACAGGTCCAACTATGGAATTTCACAGATAGTTCATGGGAGCTCGTAGGCACAGTATTGTTTAATGAAACAGCCGGTTGGAAGTGTGTAGGCCTGAGCCCACAATATGAGCACTACTTTAGCGGTGGTAAGCTATGGGCCAGATTCTACCATGCAACTGTGGGCCATTTAGCCCATGAACTACAGATAGATGAGATTGAACTACACGTTTCTTATACCTTTGAGTGTCCCCCACCGGCCATAACGGATAGCTGTGCAGTCGTAGATGATTACACGGATGAAACGGGGGTAGCCGGAAAGCACCAGGTAGTTAGAAACACAACCTATGATGCTATGGAGCTGGCGGTCAAAACTGGGGGGGGTGTACTTGAAAACTACACAGCATATTCCGAACTGGACCCCAATGGGCACATAACCAGGAATAACGACACGCATATTACCTTTGTAACGTTGGGGGAAAATGAGGACGCCAGGGTTTATTATGATTACGGCGTCGGATATTTCACCGATTTCTTTCATGAAAATGACGTCATAGGGGATGACAATGATCCGGATGCGAATACTGAAAATATCGCTGTCTGGGGCGTAAGTAAAGATCTGGATGACTATGCTAATATCGATGACGCTTTAGGCATGAGGCTTATTTCCAATGGCAATGCCCCTGAAATATGGTTTTTCAGGTTGAACGTGAGAGAGTCGGACGTGTCGACCGAATCGGACGACTCTGTTAATGTAAATGAGGACCAATGGTATTACTTGACTTACAACAGAACCGGAGACAATCTAACCTCAAAAATATATTCAGATCAAGCCAGAACGGTTCTAGTGGATACCCTCACGGTGACGCTGACAAATTCGAGTGAGACATATCGCTATGTTCATGCGATAAATACTTTCAATAAGGCACAGGCTGACTGGATAAGCGGAAGGGTAGCAAATTTAGACATAGGAAGCACGACGTCGGGATATGCTGATTCTGGGTATTTCTACACCGCCGATCTCTTAACTGGTATAGACTATGTGGGCCAGGCTGTCTTACTCAATACCACAATCCCCGGTGGGGACACACTCACAGTGGAATTCAGTGAGGATAATTCAACCTGGATACTAAACGATTGGGAGCCGATATTCGGGGGATATGAGGCTGTAGACATACGGGTTTTGGCTTACAACACTCTATATTTAAGGTTTAATTTCACAGACGGTGGGGCCGACAGCACCCCCAGGCTATACCAGACAAAAATCTATCATGGGGCCCCATGCCCTGATGGCGTAGCTGAGGCCGACTATACGCCTTACATGGCCCTAGCCATAATTTTATTATTGTTTGGATTAATGATAGGACAGAGGCTTAAGCGATGAATGAATACGCCTGGATCACCCTGGTGCTATGGCTAGGCTGTCTGATACTAAGCCAGTTCATGCGATCAAGCCCTTCAAATCGTGGGGCATTCATGGGTTTTTCATCTGTGATAGGCTTTGCACTAGTGCTAGAAATGCTGAAACTCCAATATACAACTATAGGACTGGTCATGATATTCGTTAATCTATACATACTCTATGAGGCCGTAACCAACTGGTAAATTTTATATCCCATCCCACATAATCTAAATGGGAGCTACCATGAGCATAAGGGTCATAATCCTAACAAAATCTAAACAGGCCATCATTAAAGATGTAAACGCAAAATCTGGACACTACAAGCGGAATGATGGGCTGTATGTACTGGCTACAGAGGCCATAGCTAACTACTCTTTAAAGGGAGATGTAAAAGGGTCCGAAATATATTTTTTTGAAGGGAATCCCAACCCACTTTCAAACAAGGGCATAAAGGATAACTCTGATGATTTTATGAATGATTTTATCCTGGTGAATGCCCTGGAGCAGACAAGTCATAGCCCTAGTTTAGATGTCAATCGAGTTAGTGAAATACTGTCCTCTATCGGTAATCGCATGAAGGATCCATCCTTCATTATGTATCTTTTATTCTATGGGGCTATCCTGTATGGTATAATATCGGCTTTGATGGAGGGGAGCTTGTTTTAATGGACTTCAAGGACAGAATCAAAGCCCTCTCAAAGAGAACCCCCTCTACTCCAAAATATGAATTTGAGGTAGTGGTCCTTAAACCTGGCATTAATCCCCACATAATCTATACAGATGAGAAAATGGAGCATGAACATGAGGGGCTGGGTGATATCAAATTCAAGATCAAGCCTGAAAATCTTTTCAAGGTATCCCCTGGTATCTGGGATAGAATCCGCTATAAAATCAGGGGCATAAACTCAAAGTTCATTGTTATATTCCAAGAAAATGAGGATACACCAATAAGCTATGCGACGCCTAAATATTCAGCCAGGGTATTAAAAACAGTATCTTCCAGTAAAGCACTTTCATCAGCCCTTAAAGATGAATTTGCAAAGGCTATGGATGCTAAAAAGTTCTTTATGTACTTCATGCTTATTGTTGGTGCTGTAGTGGCCTACGTGATCATCACGGGACAGGTGAATATATGAGTAAACTAAAGAGAGAGCCAAAGATCAGCCAGCACACTGAGAAGATGGCCGGTAAGTACCTGTTCGATACAGCCGAGTTTGATCCAAGCCAGGGCCTGGACATGAGAACCCGGATAAAATCTGAGGCCATGATGAATGTCCTGTTATTCTATGGCATAATGGGGGAAGGCCTGAAATCCACGATAGCCAGCGATATCAAGTCGATCATAGAAAGACTGCTTATAGCCTATGAAGGTGGGGGGAGAGCAGAGGCCGTAGATGTGCTAAGACAGAATTTCCCTAAACGGGTTGTTGAAGATCGGGGCTATGAGGGCCTTCATGAGTTGAAGGAAAGGGTTAAACAAGCAAAGGACAACCCATAAACAGGCTCACATTGGTAGCCTCCTTATGAGCCCGGGGGGCCTATGATCCCTGTCGCCAACTGGTTTTTTAGGCCCCCTAAAATCCATATTTTTGATACTGTTCTAGGCTTCTTACTCACTTAAATAAAACCTCACTCTCATAGCTTAATGGCGATAGGGATGAAAGCAGATTCACAAGAACCTGAGTTCTATGAACCGCAAAGAGAATGTGGGGATAGACAGGTAGGTAAACTATACTTGGTTGGTGAGGGCACGGGTTACATCTGTCCTAGCCTCCCACTGATCTTTAAGTCCTGTGAGTGCTGTGGATATGAGCCCCCACAATACCGTGATTTTCAGTGGATAAAAAAAGCCTACATCAAGCACATACGTGAGCCTACAGGTCAACCCTGTGATCCCCGGTGTCCGGTATGCTATCCTGGCACAAACAGCCAGACACGTTACGGCCTCATGTGGGTAGGTAAGAAGTTTTACAGCCCTGAATCCTTCTTAATGGAGTTAAAGGAAATGGGTATCTCCAAGGCCATCAAACAGATCCCCAGAGGAATAGTGCTTGGTGAAACATGGGTTATCCTGGCCCATCCACAGGCATACGTAGATACTTCTGATCCAGGCTATAGGGTTGAACACGATTATTGGGTTAGCTATGGGATTGATAAGGGCATGAAAGAGCCCAAGCCCCCGGCCTATCCAGGTGTGTTTAGTGCCTTCATTCCTCAGAGGGTTGAAATGCCCATTTATGAGAGCCAGGCCACACCTGAATACCTGGCACAGCTAGAAGAAAAGGGCATAGCCCCCGTGATAATCCCCGACAAATTCACAGCCCACCGGACAAGGCATAGAAGGGTTCGAACTCGAAAGAACATAGCTAGGAGAGATGATGACCGATGATGATTTTAGAAGTACTTGCCCTACTAATCTGGGGTTGGCCTTTGGTTGGTTTACTGTATTTGAAATTCAAGTCAGAGGAGGCTGAGGACTGAGATGGCGAAAGAACTGATACGTTGCTACCAATGCAAGTCTTACAAACCCATAGGAAGAGGCTACAGTGGATGGTGTCAGGACGCCAAGCCGAAGATACGGGTCCAGGCGGTAGATTATTGCGATGATGCGGAGAAGAAGGAGGCTGAGGGCTAGT
>Ga0209977_10000109_pt1 | contig 30575 bp, 21 predicted proteins | sample SumtaG_2_FD_183113 | JGI IMG/M metagenome (GOLD analysis project Ga0209977, IMG submission 183113) | Deep subsurface microbial communities from Indian Ocean to uncover new lineages of life (NeLLi) - Sumatra_00607 metaG (SPAdes) (version 2) | ecosystem: Environmental > Aquatic > Marine > Oceanic...
CCTCAATAAATTCTAATAAAATGTCTATTTCCGCCTCAAGCTTTTCTGAATTTAATGTCATAAGATGTGTTTTTAAAATAAGTATTTTGCTCTTTATTTTTTCTAAAATCTCGATGAGCTTATCATTGGACATTTTTTGCGACATATTTTGAATATACCCCTAATTATTAATATATTTTATTATATACATTATGTCATTCAATTATTTTTAATAATCATTTGATTTTACAATTTGCTTTAATTCTATTTCAATTATAAGCTTATACATTATTATGTTAAGATACTTATATGAGTTTAAGTATGGTTGTTTCTCTCTATATCTTGCTTAAAAAATCTTCAAATGGAATACTTTTAAAGATCTTAATTCTGTCTTCTTGAGTTTTTTAATCATAAAATCACCATTAATAACATTGAATTGCACGACTTATGATGATTCTAATATTTTTTTAAATTTATTAATTTTTTGGATCGGAATTAACTGGGGATATAATCTTATAGTTAATCTTAGAGAAGAGATAAAAATAATCTTTTTTTAAACCTTGAGATACCTTCGATTTATCAACTCAGATCTTATTTGATATAAAGTAATAAAATTTAAAGCTTTCAGTACATTAATGCGTCCTATCTATAATCGGTACAGATAAAAGAAGAATATTTTCCACAGACCGAATTAATTGAGGAAGCAAAAGAGTATATTTTTAAAGTTAAGAATAAGTTAGATAAATATCTCTGAAGAATGTGGAGAAGGTGAGGGCTTAATCATATCTACAGTAAGAGAAATGATTGAAGATAACGAGATCTATGCAAAATATTTTGAAAGTAGTAAATCGGTTGCTTTTGATCAACAAGCAAATATTGAAGAAATCGATAAATTAATGGAATAATATAAACAATGGGAAACAGAAGAAAAAGATAAAATTTAGATATTTCTTTTAAAATCTTCCATCTTATTCAAAAATGTTTGAAACAAAACTCATCTAAAGGCACCATAAAAATATGATTAAAATAATTGATTCACCGCATATAATAGAATAAGATCATGACATACTCATAAATTTTTTGCTACTTGCTAACAACTATAATAAAATCAAACTCCTAAAATTTAAAGAAAGTGAAAAAATAATTAAAGAATTTCTATATAAATAATATTTTTTCTTGTTCCATAACGTTATGCTTAATAAAATATTTTTTAGTTTAAATTCTCTATTTTCTTAATTTAACTTATTTTTATTTCTCGGGCTTAAAGCATTGGAAAATTTGATAATTTCAATAAGATCATCTTTAAAATCTTCAGAATGATTATCCCATAGGTCATAAAACCACTTATAAAGATAAATTACTTGTTCTCGATCAGTAAATCGGGTATTTAATTCCTTACTTATCTCAGTTCTTGGGCGTGTAAAATTTGATGAGCAGAGAATATACTTTCTGAATCTTTTGAAGTTATAGAGGTTAAAGCGAACAAATATAATAGTATTTTTAATTTTACACGAGATTAAATTATTATAATTATATTAATTTATTGTTAGATATGAATAACCAAAAACAAAATTTAATAATAATAGAAAAGCTTTCAGAAATTTATAAATCTCAATATATAAGTGATTCTGAATATATTGACCAATTAGAGAATGAGAATGGATATTTAGCATTACATATTTTTGTTAAGAATTATGCTTATGAAAGACAAGGAAGAGCTCGTGCTTACCCTAGAATCGCAGTTGAATGTATTTCTAAGCATTTTAGTAATGGCGATTCATGGGCTATACCTACTGAAGAGGATGCCGAAGAAATTTGGATGGAATATCAGAAGTTAGCAAAAGATAAATATAATTTAGTCAAAAAAGATAAACAAAATCAATTAAAGATTAAAGTTAATGCAAAAAATAATCCTCTAAACTATGATAAAGGAATTATAAGATTAATTGCTCAAAAAAGAATAAAAAATATTGCACGGTTTGTTTTGGATAAATTTAAGGAAAATAATACAAAAACCGCATATAATTTTTTAAAAGAAGTTCGTGGAATAGATGTTAAAATATCGCCATTTTATTTACGAGATATAGCAGATAAAGCCATAGAGAAAAAATTAATATCTAATGAAAATGAAATTGCGGATTTATATCTGCTCCAACCGATAGATACCTGGGTTGATCAAGTCGTCAAAATAATATTTCCTGAAGAGATTAAAGAAAAAGTAAAAAAACAACGTAAAATTGTAGAAATATGCAAATCTGCTGGAGTTTCTACAATTAATTTTAATCAAGGAGCTTGGATTCTTGGAAATCAGTTAGCAGGTGATTATGGATCACTAAAAAAAGTTCTAAACGATAAAAATGAACTTCTAAAAATGATAGAAAAAAAAGTAGAAAAATTAGACGATTATTCAAAAATATTAAATAATATTGTAAAAGAAATATCGTAATATTTTTATAATAGAAGGCGTATAATCAGCAATTTGATAGGATTTCTGTCAATAGAAGAAAAGTAAAATCTAATAAAGCATGCTTTTCTTCGGTGCTATTAAATATTTTTGCGACAATCTCTGTTCTCCTCGCGCGATATCTTGTCCCAAATGTGGAAACCCATTTTAAATCATCTGAAATCTTTTCATCCATCCTATCTGGATATATATGAAGATACTTTAATGGAGCAAAAAGGTATCTTTCTAAAGATTTATGCTTAAATTATATGTTTGTTAACAAAAATTGAAAAAGATATGATAATAAGGGACTAGCTCCTACACCGATTAATTTCAAAATCATTCTTGTTAAGACTCTTCTCTCTTGTATCAAGTTTAATGTTTTATGTTAATGCTTTATTAATTTACTTTAACTTACCTTAAATAAGTCTGAAGCACAATCTTCTAATTAGTGGAGGAATAAAAACTAAGTTAAACAGCAACTAGTTGTTGCCCGAAGAAATCCGTAATGTGGCAACAACCTATTTTTCCTATTTTTTAGATTCGTAAAGCATTTTTATGCTTATAATATACAATATTTTTTTATCTTTATGTATATTAGTAAAAAATGACATTAGCAAGGTATATAAAAAATATACTTCATTATTACCAGTGATTAATGAAAATGGGGGGAAAAATATGATAAAAATTCGAATTAAGAGAATTAGCAAAAGATTAAAGATCTTAACAAATTTGATGTCTGACAAAATATGACACAAATTAAACAAAATATAATTCAATCAAAAATAAAATGTGAGAAAACAAGCTGAAGATTCTTAGTATTGTTAAATTTATTCATAAGCACTAGCTTCTCTCTGAGCTAAAAAAAACTTCTTTAACATCGACTATAAAAGTTAAGAATTCTCCAGTTGGGTTTGTATTAAAACTGTGTGTCGTTCTTTCTAAAAGAGGAATAAATTCCATTCCAAAATTTTTGTTTAAACTCGTTAAATTTGACTGAAATTTAATAGCTCCTTGTCTTATGGAGTTTATTTCAGCTATATCTCGTGTTAGAAATTCTAATTCTCCTTTTAAATTTCCTTTAAGCTTAATATTAACATTTATTGTTCGATCTATGCCTCTAAAACTCCCAGAAACATAATTATTTTGAGTTAGATCTTGGAGGTTTAATTTAAAACGAGATAAGAATTTAATTATTGATATATATTTTCCCCTACGCAAAAGGTCTTTTTTGTCATATATTCGACGTTTAATAGTTATTTCTCTATCCGTTAATCCACTCATGTTGGATTGTTCTTCAAGGAATTCATTTTCTTGTTGTCTTCTTATTTCCAATGAAGGTAAATTAATTACCTTATTTCTTAGGTAATAAAAATAATCGTTCTGTTCTACATCAAAGTAATTGGGAATAATTTTAAAAAATCGTAATATAATCAATTCAACAATTAAAGAAAACTTCTTAGAGAATTTAGCAATATCTACTAATGTGGGATCAATTAATCTAAACTTTCTCGCAAGCATTCCAAGTAAATGAGTTAAGTATGGTTCTACATGATATAACTTATTACGAATCTCATATATTATTTTAATAATTTTTTTCTCATCTTCTGAGATTTTTATATGGTTTTTAGAGCATAAATATAAGATTTTATTAAAGATAGGTGGCTTATTATTAGGTAACACAAATCCTTTACTTAGAACTTGTTTTAATTGCAAGTTAGGAAAAACAAACGCTTCCTCTGCTACAAGATTCAATGCGCCTTTAACAATTTTATTTAAATTTTTTATTATTTTTGTATCCAAGATTCTTGTCTTCTCCTTATCTTTGCAATATCTCTGAGCAAAATGCTCTAAACAATTCCAGTAATGTGAAATTTTATTCCATTATAGAAACTCCTAATTTTACCTGTTAGATATCCATCGATAAATTCTAAGTATTTTTCTTTTCCACAAATCCGTGCTAAAATAAAAGGAAAAATAACTTCTACATCATATTGAGATATGAATTGCTTAAGTTCACCAGCTTTAGAAATATTATCATGATAAATGGGAGTCTCTAACATACGAATAAATCTATGACCAGAACTATATTTTCTAAAAAAAAACACTTTATTAAATGTAAAAGTTTCACTGAAAAGAAAACTAAAAGTTATGAGAAGGGGTTTAAATAGAGTTCTTAATTCCTCCAAAATTATTTCAGCATCATTATCCAAATCAATTTTTGTCTTCGTTACTATATAAGAATATGAATCCTCCATTTTCTCGAAATAAAAATTCCTATCAGGAGCAATAATTCCTTCCTCAAACACATCATTTATAAATTCTGAAACTATTCTATTTATAACTTCTAAAGTAGTGGTGAAAGTTCCAGAATACAAGTAATATGTATTTTTGGGTCCTATTACTTCAAAAGAATTTAAATTTGGCACATATAATTTCGGAACTTCTATGACAATGATAAATTCTCTAATTTATCTCACCAAAAGATATCAATAAATTGGGTATAACAATTATCTAAATTCATCATCATTTAAAGGTAATTACGATTCTCTGAACTCTATTTATGAAATAGGTATCATTGGTGGGGTATTCTGACGATTGGAACAATGGAATGATCTCTTTAATTAAAAAAGAAGATTAAAAATAAAAACTCTCTCTTTGAAGGAAGTATAGACAAGCACATTTTTTATTGTTTTATATGGTAAATCATATTTCTTATTTTTAGAGAAAGATTCCACATATCTTGTTCATATATCTTATCTATGGAATCTAATACTGTCTGGAACTGTGGATTTGAATGGATAAAATCTTTGTCATCCATAATAACATAGGGTAAAATCTTAGAAATATCCCAATCACAATAATTTATTCCAATTTTCTCTAAATAAGCACAAATAAAAAGTTTAAGGTCCTTTTCAAAAAGCATAATATTAATACTCAATAAAAATATTTAAAGGAAAAAACTCCTTTTTTGCTCTAGACACCTCAACGAAATTTCTCTAAATTTATTTTTATTTATGAAAACTATGATTCAACCCCGCAGAAAGGGAAAATATTGTTATGCATCGAATTTATAATCCATCCTCCCTGATCCAACCTCGTAAGTAGGAATTTAACATTCCAAGAAGCAATAAAATATATCAATAAATCTTTGAAAAAAACATTAGTCTTAGCAGATAAAAAAAATTATGATGAAGCTATTAAATGTTGTGATAAAATCTGTACTCAAATTTTTCACTCGCTAAACTTTCAATAAATTTTTCTAAATGAGAAATAGTGGTTTTTAGTATCTGATTCTGTTAGGTTATTAGAATCGTCTATGTTATCTCTTTTTTCATTCAATATATTCAAGCTCTTTAATTCTTTTAATTTCTTACATTATTATGATAAATCTAATCGAAAATACTTAAGTTTATAGAATTTTTCTCCATTTAGCCTTCTTAATCAATTGCTTTAACGCGGATTTAGCTCTTTTTTTCAATGGATTACCTGAGATGTTTAACCTATTTAATGCCGTCATATTATTTATGGACTCCGGGAGAGTCGTTAACTTGTTATTACTTAACCATAGTATTTCAAGTGATTTAAGGTTTGATATTGACTCCGGGAGAGTCGATAACTTATTACTATTCAAATATAGTTTTTGGAGTGATTTTAAGTTCTCTATCGACTCCGGGAGAGTCGTTAACTTGTTATTACTTAACCATAGTTGTTCAAGTGATTTTAAGTCAGATATTGACTCCGGGAGAGTCCTTAACTTATTATTTCTCAAACTTAATTTTTCAAGCGATTTTAAGTTGCCTATCGACTCCGGGAGAGTCGCTAATTGATTAGACTCTAACCGCAGTATTTGGAGAGAGGAGAGATTTCCTATGGACTCCGGGAGAGTCGTTAACTGATTATTATTCAACCATAGTACTTGGAGTGATTTTAAGTTCGATATTGACACAGGGAGAGTCGAGAACTGATTGACTTGTAATTTTAGTGTTTGGAGCGATTTTAACTTTGATATTGACTCCGGGAGAGTCGTTAATTGATTACTACCCAACCATAGTGTTTGGAGTGATTTAAGATTGCCTATTGACTCTGGGAGTGTCGATATATCACATTTATAAAGTCCAATTCCAGTAATTCGTTGATTTTCGACTGAAAAGCCCATCTTAATTCCCAATTGAACTTTATCTACCAAAGTAAACTCTTTTTTAAGTTGAGTTTCTAGCTCTTGAAGTACATCCGCTTGGAATTGAGGGATTTGAGCACTTCTAAAAGACACCAGCTTTTTAGCTCTTTCTTCCTCTTTTCTTGCATTTTTTTCGGCTTCTTTTTTTGCGTTTTCTTTCGCTTTTACAATCATGTCTTCTGCGAAATTGAGTCCATCGGTAAATTTTAATTTCTGGCAAATCTCCGTAACATTATTGAATAAGGCTATTGCCGAATCCCACTGTCTTTCATCGAATTTTTGTTGAGCTCCGTTTGTAAGGTTTTGGTATTTAATCTTCAGCTGTTTTTCTTTTTCAATTCTCGCCTTTTCTTCTGCTTCCTTATTCATTTTATCCTCAACTTGCCTTAATAGACCGTCAATCTCAACAAGCAATTCGGAGTCAAATAATTCTTCGTCGCACGTTTTTTGCGCTCGCTGGAGATTTGCCATGGCATCTTGGTAATTCTTGGAATCAAAGTATTTTTTACCTAAACTAATGAGATAATCGCACTTTTTCTTGGTTTCGGAAACCTGATTGGTGTGTTCCTTAATCTCAGAAGTGCTGGGTTTGACTTTCGTTGGTTCAGGGATGGGTTTTTGAATATTAACGGCAGTTTCGGGTTGCGCTAATTTTCCTACTTGAACGAGGTAATCGTTAATAATCGGGTGGAAGACGGGGTCGAATTTGTAAACGATTTGAAATCGTAGTTGCTCGGTTTGGATTAAGCCGCTTCTCAAGATGACTTCCCACTCTATTCGATTTCGATCTATTAAATTTTTTAAATCCCGCTCAGATTTCACTGCGGATGCGCTTCCGAACGCTTCGAATAATGGGAATAATAACTCATTAGGATTCGGGATGCCCATCCGATCCAAGATGGTGTTAACGGGATTTAGCTGGTCGTAAAACACTACCCAGAATTCATCCACATTGTCGGGATCGAAATATTCCTCACGCTCGTATACAATTCTCAGTATATATGGTTTGTGGCAAAGATCATACAGTTTTTGGGGGAATTACTGTCTATTAAGCTTATATTGAATTATTGCTTGGTTTAATTGGGAGTTTGTGAACCCACCCAAAAATCCTGAAAGAGATGTAGCAATCTTGTACAAGTTACAAACGCCTTTCAGCTCGGAATTTGACCAAATAAGATGTGATATATCTCTATAAAAACCTCGCAGTTGTTTGTTTTCACACCAATCGGTAGTGCGATCTGTAAGCAAGATGCGAACCGCGTGCATATATCCTTGTAATAAATGTCTTAAGAAATTTAAAAATGGTTCTCGATTTGCAGAGGGATACTCGTCTATGCCATCAAAAATAAACAATACCTTTTTTCCAGTATTAGAGTAAATGCGTTCACACTTTTCGCCAATGATTCTCGCCAAGCCCGCCATGGAGGATTCGCTAATTTGAAATGAGTCCTTCAATATTTCTCCGTACCCCATGTGAATGGGCACAAAAAACGGAATGGCTAGCCGCGCATCGCGGTTCTGGATTCCCTCGTGAACGGCGTTCCACGTCTTTCCCATGCCGACGTTTGCCAAGAGGAGGAAAACTGGTGTCGTGTTCTGTTTATGTCTTAAAAAGCTAATAAATTCTTGCGTGAGTCTTGGCGTTTTTATGAAGAGATTTTCGTCATAAGGTTTATCAAACTTGCCAGCAAGACGCACGTTTTGAAATTGAATGCGAGATATTTGAAACAACTCTTCAAGTGCGAGATCTTCCAGTGATTCCCTACAAACCTCATTATAGAGAGCATCCAGTTTATCTTCCATTACATATAAACGGTTATTGGCTTCTTTAATCCCGGTAGAAGTAGATGCGACTCCATTTTCGATGGATGAAAGCTTCATTCCGAAATCTTTAAGTGAGGGGAGAATGGCGTTTTCAATTTGATCCAACGAATCCATAGTAAGTCCAAATTGGTCTAACATCCCCTCCTGCAATCCTTCCAACTTACTGCGCTGTTCGACCGTCCAGTCTTCGAAAATCGAGATTAAGTGCTCTTGCTCTTGCTGCAAGGAACCCAAGACAGATTGTATCTCGGCTAAAAAGGGGTGAAGGTCTTCCTTAATGCTGAGCCGTATCAAGCGCTCTAACTTGTCGGAGGCGATGCCACTTCCTTTATTAGCCCCACGTAGTTTTTTCATCAATTGATCGATGCTAGCATCTGTCTTATTTAATACAATGCTTTCCAATTCTGCTGCGCTCTCTTTAGATACGTTTAATCCTCGGTTTCTCAACTTTTTCACGAGTTCCGTCACGGCAGGAGCAGCAACGGCACCTAATCCCAAGCCTCCTGTTGCAATGCCGATAGCTACGGGTACACATTTAATTAGCGCCCACTTGCCCGCCTTTTTCAGATTTTTCTTGAGGGAATCCCAACGAGTCGGTTTCTCGTTACGATGCACGAATGTTCCAGTGATATCAAAATATTCCTCCAGCTTCCATTCATTTAACGCATTCGTCAGTTGTTCCTTGGAAGAAAAGTCGAATTCTTGAAAAACCTTATCTACATGTACCAATTTATCTGACTGAAAAAGTAGCTTAAATTTTTTGCTTTCATTCATCTATATCACCAAAGAAGAATATCGTTTTATCACCAAAATACACTTTAAAAAAAATTAGATTAAACTAACACTAGTATAAAACAAGAATTATATAAAATTATTTAAAACAAAAAGAGTATGGTCGGCTTTTGGTTAAGTTAACTTTTTATACCTGCATTTGATATTTTTTATGAAATGAAACTTTCTCCCAAAGTGCTCAATATAATAAAAAACATAATTAATGTGGCACCAAGAGACGGTTTGGAATTATCGTTCTAATACAGAACACTTTTTGTGTGGAGAAGATTGTAAGGAGAGCAGATTCGACTTACTGGAAGAGAAACTCTACCCATTGATAAACGAAATAATTGACAATTTTAATTGATCTATATGAATTATAAAGATGATTTGGAACAGCCAAGTAGATGGACGAAACTCAAGCGAGCGATTTGAATTTAATTAATGAATATATCGAACTTATAGTGAAAGTAGTAGTGTCTCCAAAAGTTGGGCTCAATAGAAATATTAATCAGAATAATTTTAGATAAAATCCTAAATAATTTGATTTGTAGTATTAAAAAAACTATGAGTTGGAATGATACATAAATGTTAAATATTGAAAAGATCTATATTTTTTTTATATCCAATTTTGATCATTATTTAGCTTTTTTACTAATAAAGAAAAAGAGAAAAATGAATTTATATGCCAAATATAAATGAATTAAAAGATAGATATTTTGTTCAATCAATAGATTCCAATCCCCCTTCTGAACCCGTTCCAGCAACTTTTGAAGGTAACAAAGTTACTCCATTAGTAGATGGTGAAGAGTATTTTAAAGAATTAAAGGAAGTAATTTCTACTGTTGGAACTGGAGCTTCCCCTGCAGAAAACGAAGGACAATTTATTTATATATCAGGCTGGTGGATACATTTACTCGGTGGAAGTGTAATACCTGCACCAGATAATTCCAGTTTTGTGGGCCCCACTCTTGGGCTCCCATCACATTTTAATCCTTTTTCCCTAGATTCATCAGATGGTACTGATTTGTTAATGGACTTACTAAAAGATAAAGCTAATGTTGGAGTGGACGTAAGAATTTTAGGTTGGGTTTCTTGGTCGATAATGGGGAGCGCAATAGCTCAAGAAAGAGTAATACATATTCATGATATAAACGTACAAACTATTTCTTCAATGCTTTCATTAAGGCAAGAAGAGAGCTTGGCAACAAAATGTTGTTTTAATATTTTAGGTCATACTGCTGGAGCCGTCCACACTAAAATGGTTATCGTAGGCAATGAAGATTCTGCGATAGGATTTACAGGAGGATTTGATTTGGTTTCTGATAGGCATGGTAATTATTTACACACTCCTGATCCTTTAGGCGGAACCCCTTGGCATGATATTCAAGTAAAAGTAGAAGGTCCTGCAGTACAAGCCATTTATGATTTTTATAAAGATATGTGGAATGAAATTAAACAACGTGATCCATTCGAATACCGCATCGGAACTGAAATAGTTCCTAGCTTCGTTTCGGGAACACCTGACCTTCCTTCTCGTAATTTCCTCACAAATTCATTAGGAACTTCTTTTATTCAGTCTCTTCGTACACTTCCACAGTTTAAATATGTTTGGTACAATATTCTTCCTGAAGAAGATCCAATTTCTTTCGCTCCTCAAGGTATTTTTGAAATAAAGCTTGCTTGGCAAAAAGCAATTAAATCTGCTGAGACTTATATCTATATTGAAGATCAATCATTTTGGTCAATTGAAGTTATGTCATGGATAAATGATGCAATAAGAAATCATCCTAACCTAAAAGTAATATTTATGAGAGGTGTACCGGATCAAAATGATCCTGTTTTACCTCCATTTAACGAAGTAGCTTTAAACAATGGGTTATTTCCTAATCTGACTGAAAGGCAAATAAAACAAATTAAATTTTTCCTAAGAGGTATAATGATTCATTCCAAGATAACATTAATTGATGATTATTGGGTCTTAATAGGTTCTGCAAATTGTGCACGCAGAAGTTTATATACTGATATTGAACACTCAATTTCAATATTGGATGAAAATATCGTAAAGGATTTTCGTATCCACTTATGGGGTGAACACTTTGGATTACATCCAGATCTCCGGTCATCATTAAGCAGTTTAGATCATTCTTTACATCTGTGGAATCCAGACTGGGGTTCCCCATTACCTGATACAGAAATAATTGGTTTAGAGTTGCCTTCATTTATAGGTGAGAAACCAATACCATACCCTCCCCCTCCACCAATTGTTTTAAAAGATGAAGTTCAAGAAAAATATGACCGATATTTAGATCCTGATTCGCAAGAAGAATGGGGCGGGTGCCCTGACTTTTGAGAGGCTGATTAAAAATGTTTGTAAATTTTAATAAGTATATTGGTTCGAATTGGCCAAGTTTCTTACCACAGTGGCCAGATCCTACAGTTTTAGAAAATATTTGGATTGAACCACTTGAAGTTGTGTTGTCGGATGAAGCAAAGTTAACAACACGACTATTATTTGATACTGAATTGGAAATTAAAATTCCAGGATTAGATATTATCTCCTTACTATTAGCTCCAGGAGGCGGAGGAACGATTGTATCCGTCGAAGTACAATTAACCCCTAATTTTCAAATTCGTCTAAAAGATATACCAGTGACTTTACGTTTGAGCACCAATTTACTACAACCAGTTGTTCGTGTTCCTTCTGATGACTCGGGTTCAACGTATACATATGAAGTTGATTCAACTAAACAATATGTTGAGATAACTATCGGAGAATTAACTTTAATATTAAACAGTGAAGGAATTAATATTGAATCGGAAATTAGCATTGATCTTCCATTATGTATGATTGGTGAGACAGGGGTAATTATCACAGCAGAGGATATTAAAATTGATTTATCCACATCTACTTCACCTGATGAGATTCTAGCAATGGACGGATATGATGAAAGTTTCAGAGGAATTTATATAGGTAGTGGTGAAATTATATTTTCCTTCCTTTCAACTGGTGAAGGTGATAATTATCAACCATTAACATTGGAATTAGAAAATGCGGTGATTGGTAATGAAGGTTTCACAGGACAAGTTTCTGTTTTTAATTTAAATCAAGAATTCAATCTTTTTTCAGAAGCTAACAAAATTATTTTAAAAGATATTAATATAAATTTTATAGAGAATATTCCTGAATTATTTTCGATAACAGGTACATTGAATCTTGAGTTTCTTGAAGAACCACTAACTATTGAGTTAATATGGGAAGATGGGGGTATAATTATTAGATGTCCTGATACTTTAGAGTTTGAGATCGGGGAGACAGGTTTTATAATTTTAGCTGAAGATATAATTATAGATTTCTCTAGTACCAGTTCACCTCAACCCATTTTAGATGTTGACGGATTTGATGCTTCTTTTCAAGGTGTTTTTATAAAAAGAGGAATGGTTACAATCCCTTTTATCAGTGATGATACTGGGCAACCAATACCTATTGAATTTGCAAATTTAGGAGTTGGAAACCAAGGATTTCAAGGTGAAATAACCTTTGATCCAATTATTGAATTTGATAGTGGTGGGTTTACAGATAGGTGTCTTAAATGTAGTATTATTACAGATGCTTTTGAGGCTGCGCTTGATTCAGTTACTATCGGCTTTGAAAACGGTACACTTTCTATAATAGCAATAGAGGGAGCCTTATGGTTTGATTTTTGTGATGTAATAGTTTCCATATCAGTAAATTTAGAGCCTGAAAGTGGTGACTTTATAGTAAAATTTGGTGCATTTGGTGCAGATGAAATGATATATATCTACGGAACTCAAAATGAGACTCACTTGGCATTTAAGGAAGTTGAATTTAATTATAAACCAGGAGAAGGATTTGATCTTGATGTAAAAGATCTCGACCTCTTAATCAAACCTGGGGATAATCCACTTTTAAATGAGATACTTCCTCCAGAAGGAATACCTGCAAATTTTGATTTGCCTTTACGGTATGAAGGAGGAGATTTATCCATAAGAGGGGGTTTAGATATTGAAATCATCATCCCTATCAATAAAGTGATTGGTCCGATCACTCTCCAGACGATTGCATTAGGTTTCGAATCAGATGGAGAGGAAAAAGCAATAACAATAGGTGCTTCCTTTGGTGCTGCAATCGGACCTATAGCTGCAAGTGTCAAGAATTTAGGTTTGAGACTTCCGTTTAAGATGCCAGGAGATAATGGAAAACAAGTCTCAATAGAAACTCCTGAAATAAAATTTCCTGATGGCATAGGCCTTGGAATAGATTCAGATATGATAAAAGGTGGTGGGTATATTGAAAGAGATGGTGATCAATATTCTGGTATACTCGAACTTTCACTTAGCACCTGGGGTGTAAGTGCTATAGCTGTGATCGATACCGCACCTGATTTTTCATTATTATGTGCCATCTTTGCTGAATTAAACATCCAAATAGGCATGGGATTCGTCCTTCAAAAAGTTGGGGGATTAATTGGTATCCATCGTACTATAGCTCACGAAGAAATTGCTCCAAAAATTCAATCAGGAATTTTAGATGATATTCTCTTTCCGACAGATGTCATAAAAAATGCGGCTCAGATTATTCAAAATTACAATCTTTCTTTTCCCGTACAGCGGAATCAATTCCTATTTGGTCCAGCTATTCAAATTGGTTATGGAGCACCACCTTTAATTTCTGTTTCTTTAGCAGTTCTTTTTGAATTCCCGAGTCCTTATTCTATAACAATTATGGGAAAAGTAAATGCTGAAATCCCGCCATTAGCCCCTTTAGTTGAATTGAATTTGGGTATTTTAGGGGAAATAAATCTAACTGAGGAGTATGCAGCAATCTATGGTACTTTATATGATTCAAAAATCTTAACATTTCCTCTTTCTGGAGATATGGGATGTTTATTCAGTTGGGGGTCAGATAGCCAATTTCTTTTTAGCATTGGTGGGTTTCATCCCAGATTTACACCACCTCCAGATTTTCCCCCATTTGGAGCACCACCCTTAAAAAGACTTCAACTAGCGCTTTCAAAATATGTAGTCTGTGAAGTGTATTTAGCAATCACCACTAATACCTTTCAAGCTGGAGCTAGAGTCGATGCCAAATTTGAAGGTGCTGGAGCCGAACTCAGCGGATACCTAGGTTTCGACACGTTAATTCAATTCTCTCCTTTTTATTTTATTGTTGACGTAGGAGCAGGTTTTGCTGTAAAATTCAAGGGATACACTCTTTTAAGTGTCGACCTTTCGGGTACGCTAGAGGGACCAAATCCATATAAAATAAAGGGCAAAGCATCTTTTTCAATTCTATTTTGGGATATAAATGTTAATGTCAATTTAAAATTTGGAAAGAAAAAACCTGAATCAATTGAAAAATTTGACCCATGGGAATTACTTTACCCGGCATTAATGGAAGGAGATCCTTGGGAATCAGAAATCCCTGGGTGGGCAGATTTGGTAGTTATAATTAAGAAAGAAGATCCCGCACTTCAAGCAACTGGACAAACTTCTCCCCCACCCCCTTTGGTCCATCCTATAGGCAATTTGAAATATTATCAGAAAGCAGTTCCCATTAAACAAACCTTAGAATGGGTTATAACTGGGGAACCGAAGAATTATTCCAAATTTGAATTTGATGTAGTTGAAGATCAGAGTCATGGTTTAATTAAAGGAGAACCCGTTAAAGAATTATTTGCTCCTGCTCATTGGACAAAGATGTCTCAAACTGAGAAACTCAATGCTCCATCAACCGATGAGCATGATGCTGGAATCTATGTTACCAGTAATGAGATAAAATTTGAATCAATAACTCATAAAACTGTTGTCTATGAGACTAAGATGATCGGTATGCCAGAAGGAAAACTAGCTAGACTATTCCTTATAAAAATAGCACTCTACATTCCCACATTAATGGAATGTAATGTTTTTGAGATGGGGAGTGCTGCTTACTTTAATAATTTGCAAAATAATAACCATAATCAATATTGTTATGATCATATCCCTGTTGCAGCTACTGTAATGGAAGAAAAATTTATAATTATAGATGAAAATTTCAATCGTGTCAATCTCAATCTTGTGGATAATGAAGAACTAAATGAAGAATATAACCACACTTCTGCAACAAATATACTTAAAGAGTATAAAGCAAATAATCCTCAAGATGAAAGAGTATTACAGGTAATATCTCTTTTTGAACTTGAAGGAGGAATGTTATAATGGGAATGGAAGAAGAATTAGGAGTTTATACATTTTTACCTTGGGTCAAATCTGGGTTAGGAGCCCATATTTTTGATGATGCTCAGAGTTTAACTGGTCCGAGAACAAACCTTAATATCCAAATAAAAATAAAAAGATATTCTCTTGAAGGAATAATGGATCAAGTAGATGCACCTAAAAAAACAGTAGAATTAATGGGTCCTGGGGATGTGGTAGGAATTAATAAAAGTTTTATTATTAGACGCGATCCTGAACCTAACTCACAGAATGTTGAAAGTAACTATTTTACTTTGATCGAATTCAATCAACCAGATTTTCCTTGGAGATTTACTCCTGTAAAACCAAGTGACGATTCTCCTAATAAATTAACACCTTGGATTTCATTGATTATATTAACTCGTGATGAATTTGAGGGTCCACATAGCGGTATAGTCTTACCCGAGATTACAATTATTGATCCTTCTAAATCTTTGCCAGATTTATCGCAAGCATGGGCGTGGGCTCATTGTCAAATTATTGGGGAGGTAGAAGATAAAGAAGATTTACAAGAAATATTAGCTAATGAACCATACCATGTAATCTCCCGTTTACTAGCATCTCGACATTTAGAGCCCCAAAAAAAATATTATGCATTTTTACTACCTTGTCTTGAAGCGGGGAGATTAGCAAGTTTAGGACTAAATGTCCCTGACGACCTAAAAGGAATAGAGTTTGCCTGGGATCATAATTCAACTACATCAGTATCTATTGGATTTTATGACACTTGGCAATTCGAAACAGGAGAAGTAGGAGATTTTGAAAGTTTGGTTGAAGCCTTAATGCCATGTGTGTTGGATGAAAATGTGGGAATTCGTGATTTAAGCATAGCTGAACATGGATTTAAGGGGATTTCTTTTATCTCAAATCCAATAAGTCTAGGAGGGGCTTTATTATCTCCGGCAGCAAATGCAATAAGAAAACAAATTGACGTAAGAACATATGAAGTTACCAATACAGAACCGGATGTTCATAGAACAGAGGAAATTAGAAATTTTATGAGTGACCTGAAGAGATTTTTAGATATTGATGAATTATACAAGTGGAATTTTGTAGAAAACAATATTCTAGTAGATAACAATATTCTAACTGATAACGATCCTATTATTTCATTACCAAAATATGGGAGATGGCACGCTGCAAAAAGTTTAGTTACACGAATTTCTGATGATATGGAAATTCCAGAATGGTTTTCAGAATTAGACCTTCCAAATAATGTAATAAGAGAATTCAGAAATGATCCTCCTTATCAGTGGTTTGAAGAGTTAAATTTGGATCCCGCTAATCGCGTTTCCGCTGGTCTTGGTACTACAGTAATGCAAGTGATTCAGGAAGAAATAATGGAAGCTGCGTGGGATCAAGCCGGTGATATAAAAAAGGCTAATGATAAACTAAAGTGGGCTCAGCTCTCAAGAACATTATCAAGTAATTTGTATGATAAGATTTTTAAGATACTTGATCAAGATGAATTAATCTCTATTATTTCTCCTTTACATAAAAAGATATATATCCAAGAAGAGAATAAAACTTTAGAGATGCTATTTCAAGATAGCCCTATTCCTAAGGTGTTTTTGGAACCATCTTTTAAGAAAATCACTCGAAGACGTGGAAAAACACATCGCAAAACATTTGAACCAACTACAAATATGCATCAAAATATTTTAGGGAAATTTAATAAAAATCCTTCTAATCCAAATCCAAATCCTATCACACCGGAAAATCTTCTAACTTTTGATAATTCATTCCCATATTCTTCAATAAATGAAGAAAATTTTAGTGAAGATGGATTTATAAATCCTAGCCTCCTTAAAAGACTGTTAATTAAGCTTACTCAATTTTGTTGTCTTCATAACTCCCTCTATCTTATATGTTTCATTCTTAGGTTAATCCTGAAGTATTTCTTTAAATATGATGAAGTGAAAAATTACGATGGGGCTCAAATTAATGAATTTACAAAAATAGCGATACAGGTAGAAGAGGGTATCCCCTCAGTTGATGCTACTGTAGTTGAGAGAGTAGGAGAAATAATACAGTTAGATCAGATTTATAATAAGGTTATTGAAGGAGTAAATCCACAACGAACTATTGAAAAAAAGATTCAGTTGGAAGTAAAAAGACCAAAAAGATTGCTCGAGGAAGAAAAAGATTTTCTTGAGCCAAATATTCTTGCTTATTTTAAAATTAAACGACCAATGTATAAACCTTTATGTGACCTATCTGAAGAATTACTTTTACCGGGAATTGGTGAAATTGATGATGATATTATAAGTATTCTTCAAACTAATCCAGTATTTATAAATGGCTTTATGGGGGGATTTAATGATGCTATTGCTTGTGAATGCTTGTGGCGAGAATATCAAACTGATTTAAGAGGAACCTTTAGTAGACAATTTTGGGATCCCACGATTGCTGTAGAACGAGATAGGTTAGAAAAACTTACTGAGATGAGAATAACAGATCCTAATATACAAACTCTACCTTATGAAATTGAAGAGGAGATTCGTGAAAAATATCGAGATATTGATGAAATACATAAATGGTATGATAAACATCTTGATATATTAAAAGGGGATACTTCTGAAACTCAAACAGTCTTAATCATTAAAGGTGAACTTTTTAGGAGATATCCAAGAACTGTAATATATGCTGTGCATGGAATTGTTCACACTACTGATGATGGAGAAAATATACCTGTCATTCCAACGATTCGAGATCCTAATTCAGAGGAATTAGTATATTTATATCCGGATGAAGCTGCCGATCCAGAAATTAAAAACCCAATATTTAAAGGATCAATAGGATCGGACATCACATTTTTTGGTTTTGATATTCTCCCTCAAGACATTGTGGGAAATGTAGACGACATGCAGAGTTATGAAGATGCAGGGTGGTTTTTTATTTTACAAGATCCCCCCTCCGAAGCTAGGTTTGGTGCAGATATAGGAGATGACTCAGTTGAAATAAAAAGTTGGAAGGATGTCTGCTGGGGTCATTTTGGTTTAACAGATTCAAATTATATAGATATAGGAAAGGATGACGCCATTTCTGATGAAGAAAATGAAAGCAACAAGTTACATGTATCTTTCGTATATGCACCGGATGTAAGGTGGAACACCCATGCAGGGAACCAAGCATTTATTACCCTACAATTACCTATTCGAATTGCTAGACATGGTTCCGAAATGTATCCAATGGATTTAGTAAATACATAATAGGTGGTATAAATGGTAATAAATTTAAATAAAGATTATCCAATATTATTTTTCCCCTTACGATTAGAAACTAAGTATTATAATGAGGAAAAGATTCTTAGAATTAGATTTTTTCCGGATCAAATTTCTATTGATAATTTTGATCCCCGACTTAGTGAAAAAGAGTTTCAGGCAGCCACTGAATATTGCAATATTATTAAAGACATAAATGAAGATGATACTTTAGATCCCTCAGAATGTGAGAATAAAAAGAGTGAGGTATGGATCACTTTACTTGAAGACTACGACTGTTTTCGAGCGGCATATATAATCAAACAAGTAATTAAAGGATCTGAAGATGGGAGTCTTATACCTTATCCTAGAGACGAATTTATTCAAATTCATCAAGATTTTAGAGCCGATGATGAACACAAGGCAGCAGATTTTAAGACTCTTCCTAATAAATTCATCATATATGGGATATATAATAATGATGAATTAGCACCTTTAATTGAAGAAATCACACCTGCATCCTCTCCAAAGAGTCTAAAAGTAAGTCCCCTTTCGTTAATTTACAAGGGATTTACCGCCAAATCAACACCCATTATATTTACCCCAGATTACGAAAATCCCCCAGAAGATCCATATAAAGAACTTGATCCAGAACTTGAATGGTTGTCAAACTTTAATAAAGCTCTCACAGTAGGAATGGCGGCAGAATTTAACCTTACTAACGAACAATATGAAAGTGGATTTAAGTATTTATTAGTTTTTGGGGTAAGAGATGATCTATCATCAGCAGACACTAAAGAATTATTGGAGAAATTATTTCAATCTCATCAATATAAAGGAGATTTAAGTTTTTTAAAGCTAAATACACCTACTAATTTGACTGATGGACTCCCTCCAGAATATAGTTCAGCAGAACCCGATCCATTGGCTTATTATGAGTTAGAATTTGGGGAAAATGAGATTGATCCTGAATCAGATGGGAATATTTTTGAAAAACTATTGGGATTTAATTTCATTGTAAAGAGTGTCCAGAATGCTAATATTACTGAACAAAAGGATGCAAAAACAATCGCTAGTTTACTTTATCCTGCGGTTTTAGGGAACTTTATTCAAATGGTTCGAACAGCTTCAAAGCCTTTAGAAGAATTATTGGATCCAGAAAGAATAAAAATTCATTTTGTAAATAATGTTGCTCCTCCCGGTATTCTCTTTCGTATTAATAAAGTTCCTTATGGGTTGCTCCCAATAACTATCAGTTCTAGATGGAATGATTCCACAATTATACCCAACACATCCCACCTGAAGCAATTATTTTCAACACTTAAGCAAAGATGGTTAGATTATTCAGAAAATATTCCTACTTTAATGAACCCCGAAGAGGGAGTTTCACTTGACCAAAATTTAATAAATATACTCTCTATGGATCCATATTCGCATTCATATTATGCCCGGGGTATAAGAAATTTGGCGCATACTTATAAGTTATTATATTATAAGAGCGGTTATAGTCGAGAATATGCTGAATTTGTTGAAAGGCATATATATAATGTTAATAAAATTTGGGAAAAAATTCTATTTAAGAAAAAAGATCCATTACAAATGCGAAATTGGTCTTATGATCTTATTTTAGGTGAGGGAATCGAAAATTTAGAATATCCTTTAGTTGGAGATCTTAGTTATGTTAGTGATATTATCGAAAACCTTGATGATAATTTCAAACCTACTGAAGAAGAGCATCTGTTAAGTTTAGACGCCCCCCTTCTTCAAAAATTTTTAATATTCTCAGCAAATTATTATGCTACACATGGAGTTGAAGAAGATAGAATTGACTTTGAAGCAAAGTTAAATCTTTTATCAGAAATGGATCCCAAAACAGCTGAAATGTGGATGTTAAAAATAATGGATACAACATCCTATCGACTTGATGCCTGGTTGGCTTCTTTATATAATCAAAAAATTTCTCAATTAAGAGACCAAAATCAAACTGGTCTTTATATGGGAGCTTATGGATGGGTTTTGAATCTTAAACCTAATATTAAAAACCCAACAAAAGAAGGTGGGTACGTTAGAGCATTCGATCATGCTCAAGCCAGCGCTCTTGCTGTGATGCGAGATGCCTACTTATCGCATTGGGTTGAAGATGAAAAGAAAGATATGTTAAAAATAAATATTCCTTCTGAACGTACTCGTAATGCATTGGAAACACTTCAAGCACTAGAAAATATTCCTTTAAGTGAGTATTTGGGTATGAAATTAGAACGACGTCTTCACGATGCAGAGCTTGATTTTCTAATTGACGAATTTAGGAAATTTTTTCCACTGCAAAAGGATGATCTTATTGAACTTAGTGATTTAAGCGATGAAACTAAAGAACGAGTAATTCCTCGAAATATAACCGATGGTAAGAAGGTACAAGAAGAATGGAAGAAATTAATTAAGGCATTTAAAGAATATGGATTTCCCTTAGATATAAGAAGAATAAAACAATATATGGAAAGTAAGAGACCATGGGATAAATTTTATTATGCTATCAAATCTTATCCAGATTCTATAAAAAATATTATTCCTCACATTAATTATCTTTTAGACATTGTTGATGGACTTTCAGATTTGAGTTTATATGAAGCAATATATCAAGCAGTTAATTTAAAGTTTGAACGATCTGCCGCTTTTTTAGATGGATTAGGGGCAGATGGGCATTTGCCTTCAATGGAATCACCTCACGTTTCCCTTTCTGGACCAAGGATAACGAGAAGAATAATCCTTTTTATGAAGCCATTATCAGTTATAGATCAAATTCCATCATTACCAGAAATAACTGATGACCCAATTGATTTTAATCCTAGAATAATTTCTGAACCTTCCATCAACGGTTTAGTGAATGGTTATTTTGGAGACGTTAAATTTTGGTTATTTCGCGAAATCGCAGAGGATCATATAGAAGTAGCAAATGAAAATCCAATTAGTTTAGATGATTTGGATTTAGATCCCATTGATTTACTTTTTATACACGAAACCGAGCTTTCTAATCGATTACTTTATTATGGAAGAAAAGCACTTAATCTAATCAATGTGAAGACGAAAAACTTCATTAAACCTGAATCTGCTAATTTAGATGATAGATCCTATTCAGACATTCGTTTTATGGTCAATTCACTCAAAGAAATTCTTGCCAGTGGAAGGTCATTTGCAAACTATCATTTGGAGAACCCTAACTTAGCAGAAGAGGGCTATAATTTTAATGAGATTTTTGAAATTCTAACTCGATATTATTTTGTACTTCATAAAATTTTTAGGATTAATGAAAATTTAACTATTGCTAAGAACAATAATCTCGATCCAGAAGGAGTAATTGAAAAAGAAAATGGTTTATTAGATGCAAGTAAATTCGGTTTTCCCTCTGCGATTCCTGTAACAAGAGAAGAAGAAACAGAAAAATACATTGTAAAACTAAATAATAAAATTGAAACTGTTTTAAAAGCTTTTGAGAGTCTGCATGCTTTTGCCTTTAATGATTCTAGAGAAGAGATTACTTTTCTCCGTGGAATAATAATTAATGATGAGATGGGTGAAACTCAAAAAATAAATGAAGTTTCAGGTAAATATTTAACTACTAAGGAAGTAAATTTTATTGCTGATAATATAGAAGAAGATTCCCTAAGATTAAGAGAACTATTAAATAGATTATTGGAGAAAATTCGGGAACGATTTAAGATCATCTTAAACAACAAGGTTTTTCTTGTTTTACCAAAAGTAACCCCTTCACAAAATTCTAGAGATGTTCTTGATTTATTGACAACAGATGACATTATTAACGAAGTTGGGCACAAATGGCTTCAAAAGTGTGCTTACACAAGACCCAAAGTAAAATCAATCGATAAAGTTATTGATTATAATCACGTGTTTGATTCATCTAAATTTAGTTTCTTCTATAACAATCAAGAATTTTTCCGTACTGCTGAGGAGATTATTCAGGATGGTAATGATAATCCTTTGTCTATATTTGCTATTAAATCAAAAAAATTAGAATTCTCGATTTCAATCATTGATGCAGAATCAGACAATTTAGTTGGTATAGTGTTAGATGATCACACAATAAAGATTCCTTCAGTAAACCAAGAAACCTATATGGCATTCCATCATGATAGTCCTAATGCTGAAGCACCTCATTGTTTATTATTGGGAGCGTTACCGACTAATAATGAAATTTGGTCAAAAGAAACAATCAAGGATATTCTTCTTGAAGCCCTTGATTTAGCAAAAATAAGATCGGTAGATTATAGATCGCTTCAAGAATTACGTAACTTTCTCCCATTATTGATATTCAATTCATATGGAGAACAATTATTTACAAGATTATTTGCGCGATTTTTACCTGATTTATTAAAACAGCCAATACTTTAATTTAAGAGGTTAAAATATGTCACCTAATGAAAGATCGATGTTAATAGAAAAACGTCCGATGATACCAGCATTAATTAGCAAATCATGGATAAGGCTAGAGCCTGATTCCAGGAGTAGTGACTGTTCAAAGGGAGTACAAGCAAGTCTTCATGATCCTCAATGGTTATTATCAAGACAATGGGCTTTAGGCGAATTTGAAGGAGAGGATGCGTCTTCAGTCATTTATGTGAAAATTGGAGAAAAGCACGATACTATAAAGAAAGTAATACTTGGTAATGAAAAAATAAATTATAATCCAGAAGTTCCATTGGAGGTATATGTTGAACAAACAACTCTAGAAATAGCTAATACAGATCAATCAGGGAATTTTATTCTCGATATGGAGAAACGAATGAAATTAGGGCTGCAATTTAAAACTTATTTTTATAAAAAAATTATACAGTTTCTTGATGAGAATGATTTAAAGGATACATACAGATTCCTAGCTGGGCCTGAAGGATTTGCATTTGAGCTTAATGAAGGCCAAAAAAATTTTGAACCAAATATTACTAAAGAATTTACATCTATCCTCAAGAACAGAGTAGTTGATGTATATCAATTATTTGATAAAGCAGACATTTCAACTGAAATAAAAGATAAGTTAATAAGATTCTATGAAGTTGATGATCTTGATAATGATCAGACTCTTATTCTCGACGCTATTGAAGAATCAGTTAAAGATGTGATGGTTTGGTGGAAAGGAAATGACGATAATGAACCTTTTTTTGAAGAACCAAATCCAGATATATCAACTTGGGATCCTAAAAAGCTTGAATATGACTTTCAATTACAATTTGGAAATGACGATAAGAAATTACTGTGTGACGCTAAAGATTATAAAGAAGATCGATTAAGCTGGTGCTCTTTTACTATTGGTGAATCAGATCAAGATTATGAATTACAAGAAACCACAGAAAAACCAATTGTCCTTGCTGCTAAGCATCTAAAAATACCTGGACAACCAGAAAAACGTTTTTTTAATTTTGAGGATGGCCGTATTAATTTTGCTTTAATTGAACCTAAAATAACGAATTTAGCGACGTTACTACTTATGCAATTTTCCTTCATCCATTCAGCGGATTGGTACATGATCCCTTTCCCTATGAACATTGGAACTTTAAGTAAAATACATAGTTTCACAGCAGTGGACACTTTTGGTGATGAAATTGAAATTAAACCTGCTGGCTATACTCAAGATGAGATTGAATTATTAGAAACTGATCTCGGCTGGGATTCTTGGAATGCCTTCATGCTTTCAAAACCGTATCAAGATAATAATCAAAGAAACACTCAATATTTCTTTTTACCTCCTGTAATCGCAGATTATGATTTGGGTGTTAGTCATGAAGAAATAAAGTTTTTGCGGGATGAAACAGCTAATTTAACGTGGGCAGTTGAAAAAAAGTATAGAACTCTTTATGGGGAACCAATTAATGGATATGATCATTATTTTTATCGACTCAATCTCTTAATAAGTAATCAAAAGAATGATGAACACGAATCTATACTTCAAAATAATTCACTTAAATATACTTTTATGACAATGATTCCATGGAATTGGATTCCTTTTATTCCTGTTCATGCTTCAGAGTTAGAGGTGGCTCATAATAAAGATTACAAGCATATAGTTTATAGAAGAGCTGCTTTACTAAATCAATTATTAGATGACCCTACCCCTATAAAACCAAATTCAAGATTACTTAATGAAGTTCCAAAAAGATATTATATTGATGAATCAATCATCCCAAAAACGGGAATTATCTATTCAGAACAATTTCAGAGAACAACTTGGTTTAATGGAAAAGAATTTCTTTGGATTGGACGAAAGAAACGGATTGGTACAGGCGAGGGTTCAAGTGGATTAAGGTTTGACACAATACCTATAAGTTAAGATTATGAACTTATCACTAAATCCTCATTTTTATGATAAAAATTTTTACTTCATTTTTTATTATGAAGTGTTGATAGTGGAATTATCAGGGATAGGGATTCAATTCTGGAAAAAGCCATTCTTTTGTATTATAGTTGATGCTGCACCAACACTTAAATTCGCAAGATCTTGTTTTTAACTCATCTTGACTTAGTTCTGGATTTGCCCGGTTTTCATTTGTAAAGAGTCCTTCCTCCTTTGCTAGTAATTGTAGCCCTAAACTTGCTATAGCATAAAACGCCTTACGGGAAAAATCCTAAATTTTCGTTAACTTAGAAGTTAAGCTTATTGAAAAAGAATTCTTGATTTTTCCTTCTTTATTGTATGTTGGCTTACTTTTCGATAAGATTTCAAGAAAAAGTAGTTAAATAAAAAAAAGAAAATAAAAAGCTATTATTGTGGAACCGCTATATTTACAGTTAAAATTAAATGATAAGGAGTATAAAATTAAAGTTTTCATTGGTTATAATAATTCAGAGGTCTGTGGTTTCATTACTTGTCAGATCGATCCCTATTATACAAGCTATAGTAGGAAATGTGGTACGTTCGGATGGCTTCATGCCAATTCCTTTGATGTATGTAGAGAAATGGTACAGACATGTGAGCAATATATTAAACAGAATCGCATTAGGAAGTTACGAGGTAATATTAATTATCCTAAGAATTTAGGGGGAATTGGTATCCAATTTATGGGATATGATGAACAAATGCTATACGGTGTATCCTATACCGATCCTAATTCGAAAATATTAGATTATTTAACCTCACTGGGGTATAACAAAGAATCAGAATATACATGTGTCTATGTCGCTCAGAGATCCTGGAACAAAGGAAAAAAAATTGATAAAGATATTAAGTTTAAGTATGTATCCATGAAAGAGTTATATGATTATGCCGATGAGATTCGAGATCTAGCAAACAACTCATTTCATGAAATATTACCGGATGCATCAGGAAGAAATCGTATATTGGAGTTCTTTGATGCGTTTGAAAATATTCCTAAATCTTTCTACAAAATTAGGCACGACTTTGACCCAAGAACGTATTCAGATGTACCGCAATTTATTGAGACATGGGAAACATATGATCTTGAGAACACACAACCTTTTGCCCCGATGGCGTATGATAAAAATACAAATGAACTAGTGGGAATTTTACTAGGATTACCAGATTTATTTGAAGCATGGGCAGGAAAACCTATTACACGGTGTAATGTTGATACAGCAATGGTAAAAAAGGGATACTTTGGAAAGGGTATATTCTCAGCCCTCAATAATATAGGACAACTTACATGTAATTTACATGGGGTAGATTATTTTGAGGGTACAGCGATATGGTCCAATAATTCTCGCGCAATCGATACCATTTTTCCTCATTGTTCCCCCTTAAGAAAACCACCAGCAGATTTAGATATTCCCGACACCGCCCCATCGCTATATACTGATTGGAATCTGTTTAGATAATGGTTTGTGTACCGAATTGATAATTTGGAAGATGTTATTGATAATTTTTTAGATAGAAAAATATGTAATTAATATTCCTATAGAGACAGAAGTGAATATCTATCTTCCAGATAAACCATATGAAAACTTTTATTATGCATTTCTTAAAGATTATTCTGGAAAATTTAGACTTATTTTTGAAGATTATTTCGCGAAAGCTTCTACTGATAGATTAATTATTCACTGCGAAGGAGGAAAAGACCGAACAGGAATGGTCATAAAACAAGGAATTGAGATACAATCAAAAAATATAATAGAAAATTTTAATGAAAAAAAAGGTGCACTTCAAAAGCTATACTTAGAGATAAATAAAACCAAAGAAATGATTAATGATCAGATAAAATTCATTTTTATGAATACTATTATATGGTATTACATATCTTATGATTTAATTAAAAAAACAGTAATAACCCAAAAGTTCTATGAACAAGTCGATGGTGATGAAATAATATGCTACAAGTGTGGAACTCATGTACCAAGTAAAAAGTCTACAAAAAATATTTCAGGATTAGCATCCATTAAAATATTTAATGTAAACGGATATTTTTGTAAAGAATGCTATAAACACTACTTTAGGATCTCTCTCGGAACAATTATATTAGTTCCGATAATTTACTATCTGTATTTGGTCTTTACAACTCCTATTCTATATTTAATGAATTTATCATATATCCCTACCATACACTACATAATCGAAACAAGCTTTCCAGTTTTTATTTTATCAATTTTCGTAATTATTATTTATGCTATATATAGTAGTATTAAGATCTCTAAAATATATGATATTAAAAACTAAAAATTTATTGTTTAATAAGAGAACAAATATTAAGTTAAAAAAGGTAAATAAAATAATGAAAATCAGGTTATTATTAATCAGCCTTCTTGTATTGGGACTTATTTTTTTTCCTATATTTTTAAATTTAACTATAATTAAGTCAAGAATCTATTACTTTATTGATTACGATGTACAAGGTTCAAATAGAGAGGAAATCATAACCAAAGTCGAAACATTAAATTATACAGTGTATTTGAATAATTATTTTGAGGGATATGAAGAATACAAAAGTTTTGTTAATGCGGATTTTGTACAATATTTGAAGAACCGAATTGAGAATGACACAAAATTCCACTGGGAAATGTTTTATAGACATTATTTGAGATATGTTTTTATTGCAGAGAATCATTCTAAATTATACTTAACTTTTAATAATAATACGATATTTAATGTAAAGGATCAAAATAATAACTCAATATTTTTAGTAGAAATTTATCGTTGGAATCGTGTTGCATGGTATTTGAATTTCACACAATTGTCATATGTTTACAGCGATAATACTACGATATTATTGAGTAATGCTATTTTTATTGAAATACATTTAGATTATGGTTTTCATTGTGGGAATGTATGTGGATTATGGTACTCTATCGATCAATATATCGTGTTAAGCCCTAACTTAGATGCCTTTATGATTTTTATCCCATACAGGGGTGTAGCAGTTTCTTAAGATTTTGATTTTTTAAATTCAGAAATTTTTAAATCCAAAACTATTATAATATTTAGCAACAATTTATTCACAATAAATAAAATTGAAATAGGTGTTTTAATGTTGATTCATAAGCTGTCAATTAAAGAATTTAGAGGAATAAGGTGTTGTAAAGATCTTATTAAATTGTCTCACCTTACTGTTCTAATAGGTAGAAATAATTCAGGAAAATCAACAATTTTAGAAGCTTTATCATTACTACCAAACCCAAATATAAATGATGGCATTACTGGACGTTTAAGGATGGAATCATTACTAAATCTTCGGCGATCTAAATTAAAAGGTTATAAACCACTTCTATATCTTTATGCAGGTAGTTCCACTATAAAATATTATATTAATAATGAAATTTTAGAACTTCAAATAAATGAAGATGGCTATAGAACCAAGATAAATGAGCGTGATAATGCTTCAAAACCAGAATTAGCGGAATTCTTTCATACTAAACCTGATCAATTAGAAAATCTAGTTTTGTTCATACCTAACAATACTTCTATTATTCAATTGATTGAAAGCAAAATGGACTCTTTAAAAGAATTAATAATGAAGGAAGGACATCATGCTAAGATTGCTAAAATTCTTAATGAATGTGTAGATGATGAGTATAGTGATATTGTATTTAATGGTACAATAAGAATAAGAAAAATACTTCCCAATAATTTTGTGTATATACCATTGAGTGATCTTGGGTCTGGTGCAGAAAAAGTAGTAAAAATTATGTCCTTAGTTGAAATTATTAAACCAAAACTTTTATTAATTGATGATTTTGAAGCAGGATTTCACCCATCTTTAATAAAAAGAGTTCTCCAATGGTTAAACAATAAAAAATGGCAAACAATAATTTCAACTCATAATATAGATGTGTTAAATAAATTAGTAGAAATAAATCCTGTAGATGTTAGCATATTATTGTTAAAAAAATCGAATGAGGATATTTTAAGCCAAAAAGTATTCACACTTGAAAAACTTGAGAATTACTTAAATGCAAATACAGATCCACGATTATTAGTAGATAGTCTTGGTTTATAAGAATTTTAAGTGATTACAATGAGACTGGTAGAAGAGCTTAAAGGACTTGATGCTAACTACTATATTATTACTGGAGATGGAACACGTGAATCTGAAATATTAGAAGAATTATGTAAGAAATATGATGGTTATAACAAAATCTTGTGGTTTCCCAGAAAAGGATTAAAGAAGAAAACAGGGCTAAGTGCACTTGATGTTGTGAAGGATATACCTGGTGATTTCGGTATTAATCAAATCATTTACACTGTAGATGCTGATGCTATTGAAGGAGATCCCCAAATTAAAATTCAAGATAAATTGCTATCAATTGGTATTAATGTTAGTGAAGTTTATCCAATCCAAAATGCCCTTTTAATAAAATGTAGATTTGGTAGTCATAATGTTTTTTTATATTGTATCATAACAGGGGTATCTACTTGTATTGAAGAGGAGATTGCGAAATTAATGGAAATTAAATTAGGAATAATAATTGATTGTTCAGGCGAAAAAAATGTTAATTGGAGCAATAGGATTAAAAATGAAATAAATAAAAAATTGCATGAAATTGACAAGAGAATCAGAGTAAGAACCTTAGTAAGAGATACGGAAATATCGTATTTAGAAGAATCTTTCCCAAATATATGTGCAATTCTTAAAGAAATTGAAAAAGATTGTTAATATCTTTATTGAAATTAATCAAACTATTGAGTATATCTTAAGTATATCATTAAGAAATCATCTCTTAAAAATGATAATTCCCAAAATGAAAATCAAAAAACAAGCTAAAAATATAATTTTCCTTTAATACGTTTCCCGAAACTTTATTATTACCAGAGAATATCTCTATTTTTTTCTGTGATTTCTCTCTTTTCTTAATATGCTGGAAAAAATACGACATTAACGAAAATATGTATAAGGATGTTTTAATCGAAGTTCAAGAGTTGATCGAAAAAAGATTGAAGGAAATTGCTGATAATTTTGAATGGACTAAAATTATAACTAAAAAAAAAGGATAAAATATTATGAACAAAGAAGAATTTGAAAAGAAAAAATCAATTATAGTTAGAAACGGGTTAAGTTTAGTAAATGGATTAAAGCAGACTTTTGAAGCATTATTGAAATATGACTGGTATGAAAAATTCGTAGATACAATAAACATTGATGGTAGAATCATAGAAACAGAGCCAGTGGATATAAAGATATTGTTTGATAAAATAGAAACACTTGCTACTGAACTTGTTAAATTTCCCAATAATCTTGAATCATTATGGGAAAAGGGTTTGAAATAAGATTTAAAAGAATAATGATAATCCTATTAAATATGACCAAAAAAATTAAAACAAAGGAAAATATTTCAAATCTTCCCTCAAAAGACGGGAATTATAACCTCCTTAATAGAAAAGGAGATATTGTCTATACTGGGCAAGGAAACATAAAGGATAGAATCGCTGCCAATTCCAATGAACCAAATGTGCCCTTCACATCATTTA
>Ga0209977_10000110_pt1 | contig 30550 bp, 23 predicted proteins | sample SumtaG_2_FD_183113 | JGI IMG/M metagenome (GOLD analysis project Ga0209977, IMG submission 183113) | Deep subsurface microbial communities from Indian Ocean to uncover new lineages of life (NeLLi) - Sumatra_00607 metaG (SPAdes) (version 2) | ecosystem: Environmental > Aquatic > Marine > Oceanic...
CCAGAAGCTGAGCTGTATGCAAAAATCAGGTCCGACGTGGCTGAGAAAATCGGGGCCTTTCAAATATACTACACCTGTGTACATTTTTTGCCCGAAGTAGTAGAGGCTGGGGGACTCGTTCCACTCTTGGATTATTATCCGCCAGAATATGATTACAACGACTTTCCTGAGATAACGAGGATGGCTGGTTCGCGCAATGGGGTAGCTTATCTGGCACCTTTCATGCTAGAAGGGTGGATACTGTATTACCGAAAAGATCTATTTGAAGCAAAAGGACTCGCCGTACCGACAACTGTGGACGAATGGATGCAATGTGCTGAGGCTTTATATGACCCGCCAAACCTTTACGGGTGCGCGTTAAGAATGGGACGAGTTGGACATCAATGGACGAATTGGGGTACTTTTGTGAGTATGTATGGAGGGGCGTTGATATCCGAAGATAGAAAAGCGGTTTTTGATTCTCCCGAGGCCATAAAAGGGACGAAAAAGTTTATCGAGATGGGAACAAAGTGGTCTCCACCAGGCGGGGCAGTTTATTCGTGGTCGGACGCTATGGAGGCGTTTGCAACTGGAAAGGTTGCAACATTTGCAGATTCAACGAATTTCGTCATGACGTTCGAAGACCCGAAAAAATCGCTAGTAGCTGGCAAGGTAGGTTATGTTCCGATGCCCGTAGGAGATGCGGGACCCGGTTCATTCTTAGGAAACCATGGCTGGGGTATATCGGCACATGGATGTAAGACTGAAGAAGAACGAAAAGCGGCAGGATTATACATAGCATGGTGGACAAGCAAAGAGATGGAAATGCGTAGACTCCAAGAAGCATTCATGGAGTGTCCAAGAGTATCTACTTGGGCTTCTCCTGAGATGGCAGAGATTTTTAAGGATTACCCCGATTTTATAGATGCGTTTGGAGGCAGTCTAGAGAGTGCAAAGGCAACGTGGAAGGCGATGAATCCCCAACCCGAGAGTTTCCAGATGTGCGATAGGGCATGTATACTTCTGGAAGAATTTAGTACAGGTGCGAAGACGGACTACGAAGCAGAGTTCAAAGCTTTCGCCGAATGGTTCAACGGAATTTTGAGCAAACGATAGTTGTAATAGGTAAGCGTTCCTAAAAAATGTGAGACTATTCATCTGTCATTGCGAGGCGCAGCCGAAGCAAACCCAGAGATTCCTCGCTTCGCTCGGAACAAGCTCCGCAATCTCAAGAGATTACCACGCCTGTCTTCGGTAGGCTCGCAATGACGGGAAAAGAGGGTAGTTTTAGAAAAACTGAACTGTTACCATAGCTGAATTGGCCAGCAGGTAACAAGTTCATCTCACTCAGATAAAAAGCAAGAAATCTCAAGGGGGCCACTATACAATAACAAGATGCTCGAGGGGGGGATTCCGAAGGAATCGGCGAAGCTCTATTTTCCCCCGTGAGCATCTTGTTGTTTTCCAATAGGTGAGGAAAACTCACTTTTGGAAAACAATAAACCTTCTTTCGATTTTGTGGATAACTTTATAATAAGGGTGTGCATATTAAAATGCGAAATCCCTCATACCGAAAGGAGGAGAGAAGATTAAGTATAGTTTGTTGCGTAAGTACCTTAGGAGAAAAAGTAAGAATAAATGAAAAAAAATACTCCCTTTTTTCTTTTATTTCCTGCTTTAATTGTATTATTGGTTTTATGTATCGTCCCCTTAGGGGGATCGGTATATCTTAGTTTGCAGGACAGGGATTTACGAACACCAAAAGAAGTGAACTTCGTTGGATCAAGTAATTATTTAGAATTATTGCATGATCCCCGATTTTGGAATTCGCTTAAAGTGTCGTTTTCTTATATGGGTCTCGTTACATTTTCTTCGATAATAATTGGATTAACGTTAACTTACCTATGTACTGAATTTAAAGGTAAAACGAAGGCCGTCATCTTAATAATCTTCCTTTTGCCATTTATGATTCCTCGGGTATCTGCAGCTATTATATGGAGATTTATGTTTTTCCCCATATTTGGGATATTCAGTTATTTTTTAAGGTTATTTCATATTCCTCCCATAGCATTTTTTGCTTCTCCCATGCCCGCATTTTTTGCTATTTCTATCGTGGATATGTGGCAATGGGCCCCCTTTATTGCAGTTCTTTTAGTTTCTTCGATCGATTTTTTGCCTCGTGAAGTTGTCGATTCGGCGGAACTAGATTGTAGTAAATTCCAAAAATTTAGATACGTTATCCTTCCACTTTTAAAACCTACTATTTTTTTCTTAATTCTCATAAAAATACTAGAATCGATGAGGGCTTTTGATTTGATATATAATATAACCAAGGGTGGACCTGGCACTGCCACAGAAACACTGGACATGTATGCGTTCTACCGTGGTGTCCTCTGGTCAGGAGAAATTTCTTATGCGTCAGCTATGTCGGTTGTCATGCTTGTCATTACAATAGTTTTAATGAACTTAATATGGAAGGTAGCTAAAAAATGGGTTACTTTCTAAATTCTATCAAGAAAAGTACCAAGTGGATAGCTATTCTCATCTGTCTATTTTTTGTACTTTTTCCAATTTATTGGGCAATTTCGTCTTCTTTTAAAATGAGGGTGGATATTATAAATCCCGAACAAAAATTCATATTTTCTCCCACTTTGGAAGCCTACGGAAATATTTTTAGAAGAAGGGAAACTTGGAAGTGTTTTAGAAATAGTTTGGTTATATGTAGCATCACAATGTTTTTGACGTTTCTGTTAGGTACTCCAGCATCTTATGTGATAGGTAGGTACTATTTTCGTCATAAGGATGTCTTACAATTTTGGATATATTCTTTACGATTTTTACCAGCTTCTGCTGCTCTTCTCCCTTTCCTTGTAGTTTGGCGTTCTCTAGGGCTATTCGACACTTATTTTTCAATCTGCTTTACATATTTAATTTTCACTTTACCTGTTTTTATCATATTAGCAATCCAACAGTTTAAGGCTATCCCACCGGAAATTGAGGAAGCCGCAAAATTGGATGGATGTGGTCCATTTAAAGTTCTTAGAAAAATTTCCTTCCCGATTGTTTTGCCACTTTTGTGTTGCATAGCGGTCCTTTCTTTCACTTTAGTTTGGAATGATTTTATGTTTGCATTTATCTTAACGAGGGATCTGACACCCTTACCTGTATATACAGCGGCGTATGCTTGGATCGGCATGTCTGTTCCTTGGCCTGAAGTATGTGCAGTCGCTTTCTTTTTAACGCTGCCGCCAATTATTTTACTAGTGACATTTCGAAGGTTTTTGATACAATTTTTCTCCGGCAAATGATTGCTTGGTATCTTAAATCAAAGTGGATGTCAACCAACTTTTGCACGAAATCAAGTGTATACCTGACTTTCGCCAATAGCATATTGAGATGGTGGAAAGTATTGAATATAGTTAGTATTTCTTTCATCTTGGGATTTCTGGTGAGGGGATTAACCTTTGGTGCAGTTAAGGAGTAAATTTAGTATAATCCTTTAACAGAATAGAAAGGCTCAATTATTAGAAAGATGAAAGCAATAGTCTTAGAGAGTAAAAATAGATTCAAATTGGTAAAGGTGCCTATTCCTGAAATAGAGGAAAATGAGGTATTGATAAAGATAGAGAGCTGTGGTTTATGTGGTACCGATATAGAGATATATGATGGGGTAATTCCGGTAGAGTTCCCCTTAATCATTGGCCATGAGTTTGCTGGAGTAGTGGAAAAAACTGGGAAAAAAGTCAAAAAGTTTAAGGAAGGAAATCCTGTTACGGCAAATCCTGCTACCGGCTGTGGAGAGTGTGAATATTGCCAAAAGGGGCAAGAAAATCTTTGTGCCACTTTCCCCCGCTATCCAGGGTTTAGATCAGATGCTTCTGGAGCATTCGCCGAATACATTAAAATGAAAGAAAACTCTCTATATCATCTTTCCCCTCCGGTAGATCTGGAAACGGCCTCTTTAATCGAGCCTCTTTCCTGTTGTATTCATGGTTTGGATATGGCTGAAGTCAAGGTAGGTGACTCTGTAATTATTTTTGGAGCAGGTACTATTGGACTATTGATGACTCAACTTCTACGTATTTCAGGTACCAGTAAAATTACAGTCATTGAGAAAAAAGATAAAAGAAGGAAAGTGGCGAGTCTATTGGGGGCTGATATTACTCTGAAGAAATTGACGGTAAATAAAGCGAAACTCATAGACAATATATTCGAAGGCAAGGCAGAGGTAGTTTTAGAATGTACAGGGAATTCCCAAACCCAACAGGAAGCGCTTTCATTAGTAAAACCAGGAGGTAAAGTAGTTTGGTTTGGGGTTGCTGATCCCCAAACAGAGATAAAGGTAAATTCGTTCGATATTTACAGGAATGAAATTACAATTAGGGGAGTTTTCGCTAATCCATATACTACTTCCAGAGCCATCCAAGTTCTCTCTAAGGGACAAATAAAGACAAAGGAACTGATAACTCATAGATTTGGCCTTTCGGATTTTGGGGCGGCGATAGAAACTTATAAGAAAGACGATAAGAGAATCAAGATACTAATAAAGCCAGCCACATAGATTAGGATAAAAACTTGTATCATAAAGAATTCCCAGCGCTTAAAATCATAAACTACAAACAAACAAGTCCACAATATACAAGCAAAAGTACCTGCGGAGAACATAATCACTATGTTTGAGACAGCAAAGAAATATGGAAAGTACCCTATTGAATAGAGGTTTATAAATTGCGACTGAATAATAAAATAGTTGTTGTTACAGGTGCTGGTCGAGGTATTGGAGAAGCTATATCCATTCGTTTAGCCAAGGAAGGTGCAGATATTGTAGTGTGTGATATTGATTTTGATAATGCTGAAAGAACAGCAGAAAAAATCAAAACTATAGGCCGCCAGTCCCTAGCGATAAAAGCCGATGTCAGTAAGGGTAAAGATGTTGAGGATATGGTTAACTTAACCATGGAAAAATTTGGAAGAATAGATATCCTTGTTAATAATGCCGGGATACTTATTATTAAACCAATTGTGGAGTTAAAGGAAGAAGAGTGGGACAGAGTAATAGATGTCGATCTTAAAGGAGTATTTCTCTGTTCAAGGGCTGTAGCTAAGGTAATGATTAATCAAAAAAGTGGTAAAATAATTAATATTTCTTCAAGTTCAGGGAAGATGGGTACAGAGTTTTTTGCCAATTATGCTGCTGCTAAGTTTGGAGTAATAGGTTTTACTCAAGGATTAGCTAAGGAACTCGCTCCCTGCAAAATTACTGTGAATGTTGTTTGTCCTGGTATTATAGGTACAAAGATGTGGGACTATGCAGATGAGGAATTAGGTAAAATATTAAGGCTCCCTAAAGGAGAGGCTTTAAAGAAACAGATTCAAAAGATTCCTCTCTCCCGTCCGGGAACACCGGAAGATGTAGCAGGAGTCGTAGTATTTCTACTTTCATCAGAGGCAGATTATATGACAGGTCAGGCAATAAATGTCACTGGGGGAATGGTAATGCATTAAGAGAAAATCACTAAAAAACTTTTGAGATTGCTGTCGAAATAATCGGGGAGGAATTGATGAAAGATAGTTTACTTCTGGTTGGGTTTATTCCACTGGTTGGCCCCGGGACAAATCCGGATGCACCGCTAATCGGGGACGACGTCCTCAATTAGGGATTTTACCTTAAATGGTTTCCCTTTTTTTATAAAGACCTTGGACACTCGAGGTTTGTCAACCATGCAGATGATTTCATAATTAATGGTTCCGCTTTTTTCGGCGATCTCTTCCACGGATATGTTTTTTCCCTCCTGCCTACCCCAGAGAACAACCTCCTCGCCTACTTGTACTCCAGGGATGTTCGTCACATCTATCATGCATAGATCCATGCAAATTCTTCCAATTATAGGAGCTCTTCTTCCTCTAACCAGGACTTCTCCTCTGTCAGAAAGGAGCCTGGGATAGCCATCTGCATATCCCACCGGTAAAGTGGCCACTGTGGTCTCTTTGATTGTAGTGTATGCCCTTCCATAGCCTATGCTTTCACCGGTACCCACCTTCTTTATGAAAATGATCTTTGTCTTAAATTTCGCCACTGGCTTCAATTTGATGGTCCTTTTGGCGAGAGGTAAAGGAAAGAGTCCGTAGATAGTTATGCCTGGTCTTACTATGTCCAGATAGGTATAAGGTAGGTCAAGAATAGCCGCACTATTTGCCATATGCTTGAGAGGAACGTGTATGTCTTCTTTTTCCAGTTCGTTTACTACTCTTTTATACTGAGTAAACTGCAGTTTGGTATAGCTCTTATCTTCCTCATCAGCGGCAGCAAAATGGGTATAGAGACCTTCGATCTCAATATTATTCATTTTTTTTACTCTTTTAATAAAGTCTAAAGCCCCCTCTGATTTAATTCCTAATCGTCTCATACCTGTATCAATCATTATGTGAATTTTGGCATTTTTTTTATATTTTACGACAGCCTGAGATAATGCCTTGACGGTCTGAAGATCACAGATAGTAGGAACAAGATCATAAAAAAGAAGGGGATCTATCTGGTCTTCCGGAGTAAGTCCCAGGACCAGAATGGGAGCTTCAATACCTGCCTTGCGTAATATTATCCCTTCCTCTAATGCCCCAACTCCCAACCAGGTGGCACCACTTTCTAAAGCTACCCGTGATATTTCGATGGCATCATGTCCATAAGCATTCGCCTTGACTACAGCCATAATTTCAGAGTTCTTTCCCGCTATTCTTCTTATAGTTTTGATATTGTGAGTAACAGCATCGAGATCGATCTCCAACCACACCCGTCCTAAATTGTCCACCCATAGACCCTTTCTTTTTCTTTATTGTGCCGCTCTTTTTATAGCTAGTTCTATCATTCTCCTAAGTAGCTTTGGGAATTCGTAACCAGCCGCAAGTGCGGCTTTTGGGAGAAGACTTGTCGCCGTCATTCCTGGATTGGTATTAGCCTCTAAAACATAAAGATTTCTATTCTTTTCAATTAACATATCAATCCTGGCCACAACATCTAGATTTAAAGCCTTGAAAGCCTGAAGTGCCAGCAATTGAGCTTTCTCATATAGCTTTTTCGGAAGCCTGGCCGGGACAATATATTGTGTCTGTCCTTTGGTATATTTTGATTTAAAATCATAAACTCCCCTTTTGGGTACTATTTCTACAACTGGTAGGGGTTCTAAGTCGGGTCCCAGTCCCAAAATTCCCACTGTTACCTCTGTCCCTCTCAAATATTTTTCTACCAGCAAACATTTCCCGTATTTCATAGATTCTTCGATTGAGGATTTTAGGCTCATTTTTTTGTTGATTACCTTTAAGCCCACACTCGAACCTTGCAGAGCTGGCTTCAAAACCACCGGGAGACCAAATTCTTCTCCTAGTTTTTTAATGAAATTATCTAAGTATCCTTCTCTGGTAATTTCGTCTTGAGAAATCACCTTCCAGGGCGGGGTTGGAATGCCCTCACTCTTAAATATTTTTTTAGCCATTACTTTATTTAAAGCTAGAGCACTACCTAGGACGTCCGACCCGGTAAACGGTATTCCTATCAGTCTGCACACGGCCTGAATTGTTCCATCTTCTCCCCATCCTCCGTGTAAGGCAAGGATAGCCACATCAATTTTTTCCCTTTCAATTTTTTTTAGCATCTTGCGATCGACATCCATCTTTACCACATCTAGCCCTTCATCTTTTAAGGCTTTGTATATCGCCTGCCCACTTTTCAAAGAAACTTCCCGTTCTTCCGATTCTCCTCCGCACAAGATGCCTATTTTTTGGTCGGCCAATGACATCTGTGGTCTCCCTCCTTTTGTGTTTGCCTCTCCAGCTCTCTATATTGTAGCAGTATTTTGAAGATTTATACGCTTATCGAGGGACTTTCCCCTGGATTATTTTTGTTTATTCTTCGAACTCAATTCTCTTCTTCTAAGGAAGTTTAAACCTCCCCAGAAGGATGGTGGGGTCATGGCCCAAATTGAGATTACTTTTCCTTTTCCAGTATTCTTAAACCTATGGGGAATACGGCTCTGAAAATAGATACTGTCACCCTCTTTTAGACGATATCTTTCCTTTCCTAATCTCACCTCTAACTCACCCTTGATGACATATCCACATTCCTCCCCACCATGTGTTATCAGTTCATTCTCGTCATTTTCATCCTCTTCTGGCTCAATCTCCACCGATAAGAATTCAATTTTCCTATCCGGATCCGGTGAGAGTAGTTGATAAATAACATGAGAACTTGAAAATATGACGGTCTTCTTTCTTTGTTTCTTTCTTGTTATCGGGCAGGGCTTAAGAGTGGCTTCCGTAAAAAAAGATACCATGGGTACTCTTAAAGCACCTGAAATTTTTGTTAGGCTGTTAAGAGAGGGACTAATGAGATTTCTTTCTACCTGACTGATAAGGCTACTGGTTAGGTTGGTCTTTTTAGATAATTCCTTGATACTCATATTCCTTGCCAGCCGGAACTCTCTTATAGTCTTTCCGATTTTCATCTTATTCAACCACCTTTGAGCATTCTATTGAAAAATTAATTTTAGATTAATAATTTAATATATAATAAAATAACCTGGGAAAATGTCAAGTCTATCTCGGGACTCTTCCCCTCGATACGCGTATAAATCTCATGAATACTAATACTGTCCTTGTACTATCGAGTCTATATTTGGTCGATTGGCTACTGAAGAACAAAGAGAACGGGCAAAGACCGGCAGGAATTTAGTCTGGTATGCGAAATTAGGCGTGAGACAAGATAAAAATTTTTCAAGCTTGGAAGGTAGGTTTTATTAAGGAGACCTCAAGGGGGCTCTCATTCCCATCATTCCCATCTTAAAGCGAGCCATCACCACCAGTTGGGCGGGAGCATCCTTCATATTGGAAACTATCTGGTACTCGGTGACGGCCTCGGCAAAGCTACCTTCTGCTTCGTAGATGTTGCCTAAAAGAAAATGGGAAAGGGGATTTTTTGGGTCTATTTTCAATGCCTCTTTCACATCGGTAGCTGCTTTATCGAATTTTCCTCCTTGAAAGTAGACCATTCCCCGAGCATTATGAAAATCTATTTTATGCGGATACGAACTCTCACCTTTCTTGAAGTAATGGGCAGCTTTTTCTACAGCTTTTTTATCTTGGTAGAGAATCCCTAGCATGAGGTAAGTATAACCATCTTCAGAATTAAGTTTCAAGGCTTTCTCATAGGCCTGAATAGCATCATTTATTCTTCCTTCCCCATAGAGCTTACTACCTTCTTCTTGATAAATTGTAGCCGGCTGGGGTTTTGGAAAGACCTTCACCATGACGATATAAGCAGCTACCAGGATACCGACAGCAATTCCTCCTCTCACAGCCAACCTTCTAATGCGTAAAGATCTTCTCTTTCTTATTAGCTCATCCAGATACCACCACCAGTGAGAACGGGGAATTTCTCTTTCTTCTCGGTAGGGTAGGGGAGCAATAGAGCTGGTTAGACTTCTGAATATAGGTTTTGCTTTATCTTTTATGATCTGATCAAGGCTATCAAGTCTTGATTTTTCTACCGAAAGATCGGTTCCCCTTCTCTTTAACCTGCCGGAAAGCATTTCGATCTCGTCCCTTAAAATTAGAATTTTCAGGATGTCTTTGGAAAACTCATCAATATTAAGCAGATACTTTTTGTACTGCTCAACCATCTCTCTTAGATCAGTCAAGGTCATCTTTTTGTCGGTTATTCGGTTTTCTTTAGTTATTTGACCTTCACTCATTGTGGTTTAGACAGCCTTTTTCCAAAATCCCTGGCTTCTGATAGCTTCTTGATACTCTGAAAAGCAATGACAATCGAGCCCTTTTCCTCCAATAATTTCATAATTCTCTTCAGGGCTTTACTCACGCCAAATAGTTTGGGAATAACGAAGACAGCCATTTTTTTACCCTCCAGGCCGGAACATTTCTTAAGATAAGAGGCAAGTTGATCAGAAAATTTGCCTCCCCAAGAGCCAAAAACAGGGCTGCCCACATAGACGAGATCGTAGAGAAATAGACTCTCTGCCCGGGCTGATTTTTCTGCCTTCACTTGGTGTACTTCATGTCCCATAGCTTGAATACTTGAGGATAGAGCCTGGACGACGGCTTCCATACCTTTTGATTCACCTGAATATATTATGATCGTTCGCAAGATTACCTCCCTATTCTTGCAAGATAATTCCCCGACTTCTTAAATTTATGGTGAGCATCCACCTGGGAAACAAAAGTCCTGATTTTGTTCAAATAATTAGCCTGATGAGAGCCGTCATAGGAGAGGTTAAGAATGGGAAAGTTAGCGTAGTCTTTTTCTATTTGGGTACTCAGAGCCCAGGTTATATTTCCTGGCATACAAGTAAAGGGCATTACGTTAACTACTCCATCTCTTCCTCTTTTTATGGAATGTAGGGTTTTCCCTACCGTTAGAATAGCTTCTCCTCTCAAAGACCTATCCAGGTATTTTTCCCCTAACCGGAGGATTTCCTCGATATGTGGCTCCTCAAATCCTTTTATTATATCTTTGAAAGGCTCTTCCAGTCTTTTTTCTATTATTTCCTGAAATAGATTTTTTATTCTATTGGTAATAAATCCTATTGGATTTTTTTCTTTCCAAATGAGCTCTTTGTGCATCTGGTTTGTATACATAAACCATTCTCTCATCGAAGCAAGCTCTACTTTTACTCCCAATCTTTCTAACTCATTTATGATAAATATATTGCTATAAGGATTATGTCTTACATATATCTCTCCTACGATAGTTACTACTGGTTTATCTCTATTCTCCGTTTTTACCTTTCCCAAAACATTGGCTGCTTCCTGCATTAGATTCTTGAGACTTCTTTCCTGGCTGATTAGCTTACAGATTCTATTTCTATATTTTAGATATAATTTATCCGTCTCTCCTTTGTTTACTTCATCTGCTCTTATCAATCTTTGAGCTTTGCGCAGTATATCTATAGCAGCAATTCCTTTCCAGGCAAGTTTGGTAAATTTTACTCCATAACCACTATAGCTGTTCTCTGAATCAAGGGAGATAATAGGGATATCACTATAACCTAATCTTTTTAAGACTTGTTCTTGAAAGGCGCGGTACTGACCAAATCGACAGGGTCCCTGGGCTGTACCCATAAAGAAAGCTATTTTTTTTGCCTTGGCACCATTTTCATTTATTACCTTAAGCATATCTCCCGTGGTGAGGATACAAGGATAGCATTCTCTACCCGTGGTATATTTTTGCCCCTCCCGCAGGGACTCCAGATCACTTATAGGCATAACTTCCGCCATTTTTCCCAGAGCCTCCAGGGCAGCTTTAAGCGCATAGGAGTGATCATCCATATAAGGAATATAGATAGTTCTTTCTTCATCTTTTAGGATGGAAAGCGTAGATTTTCTAGAAATCTTTCTTTGATCAATCTTCCTATTTTGAATACTATCGAGAAAAGCTTCCAGTCGGGTTATAATACCAGCTTCAGCGCTGTGTTCGTCAACCTGGAGTTCCAGAAAAGGTCTATCCATCTCCTCAGTGAAATCTTTGGAGATAAAAGAATCTGGCCCACAACCAAAATTGGTAATATAAATAGGATAGAGATTGTCCGTTTCCTTTATTCGCCTGGCAGCGGCAAGAATTCTCTGGCCATATCCCCAGTACATATTAGGATAATCTTCGGAGATTAGAGAAGGGTCTAAATCCAGAAAGTCCATAGGGATGGCTAACATTTCCAGTTCTCTCATTTTTTCCGCTATATCTAGATTAAGTCCGGGATCGCAGCCGTTATAGGGTCGGGAAATGACTACAAAGCTTTTTTGTCCTCCTAGATTATTTAATACCTCTCTACCCTTCTTTTTTAAATCCTCACTAAACTGATATTGCTTTTTTTGAGCCACTTGAATAGCTTTTTTAATTCTAGAAGTATCCTCACTCAGAAGACTGCCCACTTTTCTTAATGCTTTATCTATACCTTCTCCGAAAGATATCTTTGGTTCCAAGAATTTGACAGAGTAATTTTCTCTTTTGATAGTGGCATTAATAAAGTAGGGAAGACTTTGAGACCAGGGACAGTTGTAGGTTCTTTTTAATCGAGAGTCGCTTTCTTCAAAATCAATTATGCTGGGCAGGAATATATAATCTAATTTCTTTTCTAAGAGGTTCAAGACATGCCCATGAGCTACTTTCAGGGGAAAGCAGGTTTCGGTAACTACTATTTCTATTCCTTTATGAATGATGGTGTCGTTAGTTCTATCTGATAAGATTACCTCATAACCGAGCTCAGTGAAAAAGCTTTCCCACAAGGGGAAAAATTCGTAAGTGTGAAGGGCACGAGGTATTCCAATCTTCTTTCCTTTTACTTTCCTTTTTTCTCTAGCAAAAAGAAGTTTATCCCTTTCTTTAAATAAATTGGGAATTCCCTTGGTCTTTTTTCTTCCTTCCTTGCCGCTATATTTGTCACATCTATCTCCATAAGTTAAGGGTTTTTCTTTTCCCTCAATCCAGACCTGATTTACCTTGCAATGATTAGGACAATCTTGACATTCAAAGGAATCCATTCGGTAAGTGGCCTCGCTCAAGGCAAATCCTTTGAACTTGCTTTTACCTTTTGTCTCTTCCATAGCTACAATAGCTGCTCCAATGGCACCTAGAACCTCATTATGGGGCGGAACAGTTATTTCTTTTTCTAGTATCTTTTCAAAAGCAGCTACCACAGATTTATTGCAGGCTGTTCCTCCTTGAAAAAAGATATTATTTCCTATTTTTCTATTCTCTACCACTTTATTTAAATAGTTATAGGCTACCGAGTAAGCTAATCCGCCTACCAAATCGGGAACAGGGAATCCTCTTTGGAGGTGCTCAAATAGAGCTGACTCCATAAATACAGTGCACCTATCTCCCAAGTCAGCCGGGCTATCACTGGAGAAGGCTATCTGTTCAAACTCTTTTTTAATATTTATTTCCAATTTCTCAGCCTGTTCTTCCAAAAAAGAACCTGTTCCTGCTGCACAGGCTTTATTCATGGTAAAGTCTACAATTACTCCCTTTTCCAGGCTGATGAACTTGGAGTCCTGACCCCCGACCTCGAAAACTGTATTTACATCCGGGTCTACATTCAAAGCTCCCCTGGCCTGGGCAGTAATTTCGTTCTTAATTACATCTGCTCCTACAAAGGCGCCAATCATATATCTACCTGAGCCGGTGACCCCAACTCCCCTGATGCGAACCTTTCCCTCTACTTTGCTTTTAACTTCTCTTAGACCGTCTTGCACTACTTTAATGGGTTTTCCCGCCGTGGGCAGGTAACTCTTAGCTAAAAGATGCCTTTTTTCGTCTATTACCGCCACATTTGTACTTACCGAGCCGATGTCGATTCCTAAATAAGCATCTATTAATTGACCATCTTTTAGTAGTTCACAATTTTCTTTTAGCGAAGATACCTCTTTTTTCCTATGGTCCAAGGAAAGTTTAGGCAAAGCTTCCTTTTCCTGGATGAGGGAGATTTCTTTTTCTAAATTATTCTTATCAAATGGTTTCAGCTCCGTTTTTTCCCTTAAAGCTAAAGCTGCTCCCAGGGCCCCTATGGAATAGTAGTGCTTAGGAACAGTTATGTCTTTCCTTTTTAAAACTTTCTTAAACGCTACTAACATAGCCTCATTGGCAGCTACACCCCCCTGAAAGGAAATGGGACCGCTAAGCTCTTTACCCCGGGCGATGTTACTTTTATAACTTCTTGCCAGAGCCTCACATAATCCCATAGTTATGTCTGGATTGGGAGTTGCTTTCTGCTGCAGATGAATCATATCTGTTTTAGCGAAGACAGCACATCTAGCAGCAAGGCGAGCAGGATTAGTTGATTTCAAAGCCTCCTCGGCAAATTCCCCCTCAATATTCAGCTCCAGTCTTTTGGCCTGTTGATCTAGAAAGGATCCAGTGCCAGAAGCACAGCTTGAGTTCATGCCAAAATTCTTGACTTCTCCTCTTTCGTTTATCTCGATAAACTTAGCATCACATCCTCCAATATCAATGACTGTTCTTATCTCAGGATGAAGGTGGTGGATCCCCTTAGCCTGAACTATTATCTCTTCCAGATAGGGTAGATTCCATTTTTTGCTTAGATACTCTCCGTTAGAACCGGTGATAGCTATATATTGAAAAGAATATTTTTTGACTATTTTCTTTACGATTTCCCTGGCTACCTCTAGAGGTTTACCATTATGACGCTGGTAATCTTCCTGGTGAACAATTTCTCCCTTTTTATCTATGAGGATTGCATTTACGCTGATAGAGCCTAGATCGAGTCCCAGAAAATACTCATCCTTGTTCATGGATTTTTCTTTTCCCTGAAGTTGTTGTCTTGAGACATATTTTTTCCCCTTATCGGACCTGCCTCATAGCTTAGAAGTCCTATTATTTATCCTCGAAATTTAGCATAAGAAAGTAGCATGTCAAGCACCCGCGCTCCGTCAGAGATTTCGTATCTAACGGGGTTTACCTGAATGTGAAGATGGAGGTATGTTCGATAAGGTTCTTGTTTAATTCAATAGTTCTTCCGGGGGACCCAGTTGTTGAGTCTAGTGAAGAAATGATGAGTTCAGCTGGGTATCTATTCTTCTTGATTTGGAATAAGTAACTTCCTGTTCTTTTTTCTTCCGGGTATACGCTGAAGAGGAAGGGTCTTGGAATCTCCGAAGCTTGGTGCTCAGGATATACATAGTTTTTCTCATCTTTTAGGAATACTTGGGGGTGGCAGCTCTTTACATCGGTGCCGACGTTCTCAAACGTTAGGTTTATCAGAGTAAATGCATAACCTTTTCTTGCCTTTATTGATAAACTATCTTTAATCAATTCTTTTGATATCTTTATGAAATTGATCCTCAAGGCGAAGTCGCCAATTTTTACGGGTTCGGTCGAGTGATCAATTCCTCCATTAGTCGGAAGATTCTCCCTGGGGCCGGGAGATGAAAAATAAAACAGAGTAAGCGGAAGGAGGCTAAAAATGACGAAAAAGACGATAGGGATAAGCAATATCTGAAGGATTGTTCTGCTGTGCCAGGAAAAGAATTTTTTTTTAAAAGAAGGCATCTTGTTTAGAGTTTATATCCTGTATTTCTTAAAAACTTTTTGCGCGCCTTAACATCGGCTTTTCTTTCAACTCCTTTTGAGTGAAATCCATCGATAACTCCCATGACTCCTCGACCTTGTTTTGTCTCGGCTATCACTACTTCGACTGGATTTGCAGTGGCGCAGAATATGGAGCAGACCTCAGGGCAATCTTTAATTGAGTTAAGTACATTAATGGGAAATGCTTTTTTTAATAGCACCACGAAAGTGTGTCCAGCTCCCATAGCACTGGCGTTCTTGATGGCTACAGATCTTAGCTCTTCATCATTTCCTTCTGCTCTTACCAAACAGGGACCCGAGGCTTCACAGAAGGCAAGACCAAACTTTACTTCTGGAACCGAGCTTACCACGGCCTCATAAAGATCTTCTGTTGTCTTGATGAAGTGAGTTTGCCCGATAATGATGTTGGCATCGGCAGGAACTTCCATCTTAACTATCTTCAACTCCATGCTCAACCTCCTCAACTCATATTCCTCAGAGGATATCTCGGTGATGTTTTGCTAATGACAAGTCTTTTTCGACCATCTCCATTTTGGCGGAAACATTTAAAGCGAGGCTACAAAAAGGATTAGCATACCTGCAGGATTTAAGCCATCGTCTCGTAATAGAAGAAAGGGAATAAACCTGGTTTATGACCGATCTATAGCCTTCCTGCAGCTCGTCTACCGTCATCAGTTTGGGACGAAACATCACATGAGTCCCGTCTCCGTGAGACCAATCCCTATCAAGAATTCTTTCCTCAAGGAGGAGTCTTTGATAGAGTCTGGTCTTGGGAATGGGGGTAAGAATAAAAAATATGGGTCGGTCGATTAGACTTTTCTCAATAAACTCTACCGTTCTGGGAAAAATGGAGACATCATCCTTATCAAATCCAAGCATGAAGTATCCAATTATGGTGATTCCCTGACCATGTATCTTCTTGATGATTTCTTCGTATCTTTTCACCTTGTTGAAGCCCTTATTTACTCCGTTCAAACTGTTCTGGGACACGGACTCAAACCCCAAACCCATCCGTATACATCCACTTTGAGCGGCCAGTTTTAAGAGCTGGGTGTCATTGACTCTGGCTAAAGAGAAGTTGCCAAACCACTTCTTCCGCAGAGGAATTAACTTCTTGAATAAATTTTTGGCATAATCTGGGTTTCCTACCAGGTTGTCATCAGCAAAAGCGAGGTGATCTTTCTTCAGAGTTTTTATTTCTTTTATTACATCTTCAATCGGTCTTAAACGATAACTCCTGCCGAAAAGAGTAGACATGTAACAAAAATCGCAATTAAAAGGGCAGCCTCGACTGGTTTCGACCATCTCGATAGTGGTAAATCCCTTACATTTCACCAGATTCCTTCGAGGAAGAGGAAGGTCTTCCATCTTCACCGAAGTTTTTGATTGGTAGAATTTCTTGGGCGAGCCTTTTTGAAAATCTTGAAGTAAATCCTTCCAAACTAGCTCTGCTTCTCCGATTACTACACTATCTGCGTGGCGGATAGCCTGCTCGGGAAGAATAGAAGCATGGGGTCCTCCCATTACCACAAATTTACTTCTTTTCCTGAACTCATCAGCCATTCTATAGGCTCTGTGTGCATCAGCGGTTAGAAAGGTGAGACCGATAAGATCAGCGTCACTTTCATAATCTATCGACTCTGTTCTCTCATCAGTTATTTTAACCTCAATGCTCGAAGGAGTCAGAGCAGCTAGAATTGGTAAAGTTAAGGTTCGCAGGAATACCTGCCAGGTTCGGGTCCTCTTATGAGTAACTCTCACCAGCTCAATTCTCATTTGATAAACTGCTCCTTTTCTTTCTATATTTTTCTTCGAGAAATTCCTTTCTCTCTTCTGCCGGCAGTTCTAGGCTGAGGAATTCGGCGTAATGATCTTCTTTTAAATATCTTCTTTTGGTTCAGTTTTCTTAAGGGGAATCTGCTTTTATAGACCTTGTAGGCCACAGTCTTCCTCGATAAAATTTTCTATGGGTTAAGTGATCTATTTTAGGCTGCTTCAGTGGCAAGGACGGCTATAAACTTAACCAGATCAGGAACCGTATCTATATGGGCATACCAGAGTATGGTTTGTTTGCTTCCCTTTTTAAAATTGGCCAGGAGATTGCCCCTCACCCCTTCCAGTTGTGGGTGTATGGCTTTACATCTCTGGTGAAAGGTCTCCTCGGAAGATCTATTCGATCTGCCTGAGAAATCCCCTGGTAGTAAAATAAGGCAGCATAATATCCGCTACTGACATGATATTATCCCCTCAATCGATTTTCACTGTTTGTCCATCAATCCTTTTAAGTATAAAATATCTTGAGCCCAGTTTCTCCTCTACTGTTGAAATCATCACTCCGTCATGGCCGGCGTAGATCAATTTATCAAATCTATCTAGAAATTGGTTGGAATTGATGTCCTCATAGAAAATCAAGGTGTGACTGATGGCTTCACCCTCTTCACCGCTGAGGATGAGATCACCTACCTGGAGAAAATCTTCTGAACTACCAATTCTAACCACGGCATCCTCTCCGTTCTGGTCAATCAATTTTTCTTCTGAATCTCCTACAAAGGTTCCATCTAGCCTCCTGACTTCAATGCGAAAAGGACTGGAGGCTGCCAGATAATATCTATTCTGATCAACATCTAAGCCGAACGCAACATCGGGCAAGACTGTTCTATTTACCACTTTGCCACTGAGGTTATAAACCAGGACCTCTTTTTTATATACTGGCACGTAGATGAGATTTTCTTTAACGCAAAGGCTGCCTACTGGCACAAAAGAGTCGTAGAGTTTCTCCAGCCTGATTTTCTCTTGTAGATTTCCATCCAGGTCAAAAATATAGAGACTATCTGAGGCGAGCAGGTAGATAGACCTACCTTCATCATCAACTCCTATCCCCTGGGGTCTAAGCTCTCTTTGGGTGGTGTAGATTTGACCATCTAGGGTAAGAGTATGCTCAACCTTTGGTCTGATAATCTTTTCTACCTCACCCTCCAAATTGAGAATCTCTATTTCCCTTTCCAAATTCTTGGTTTCGTTTATGAGGAAAATCTTACCATTCTTCGAGATAGCAATGTCCAGATAATTAGCTGAAGGACTTTCAATATCCCTTTCTGTTTTGAAATTTAGATCAAAAATCTTGATTTTCCCTTTACCACTCAGATAGTAAAAACCATTGTGAAAAGAAATTCCTTTTGGGATCCACTCTTCGAAAATATCCAAAGTAGCCAATCTAAAAGTCCTCTCATCTATTGGTTTGGTATAGACTCCTCTGGCCATCTCCGGTGCCGAAGTGTAAGCAAGATTTTTATTTCCCATGGCTCTTAAAGCTGAGATGATCAAATCAGAACATTCGATGGAAATAGGATTGGCCAGGTCGGCCTGATGCTGATCAGGCTTGCCAGCTATTTTGTAGGCGGTACCCCAGCACCAGGGAACTCCTCTGAGAGCCTCCGTATATCTAATCAACTTGTTTTTATGGTCGGACAGTCGGCTGATTCGATGGACGGTGGGCTTGATGCCTTTGTCATAGTCATTGGCCGCAATGCCGGATGGCTGCGAAGGGTCCTTTTGGCCAGGAGAAGATATTATCCGGCCCTGGTAATTTACCTCAGCTCTGAATCTGACTGTCCCCACTTCTTTTTTTGGAGTAATCATCCATCCTTTTTGAGCTAGAGGTTCTTGTTCATATTCCATGAGGGCAAATGCCCGAAACTTACCCTCATGGGGACCCTCGGTGAAAACGCTGGAGTACCATTCGTAGTCTTCTAATTCTGGATGGGATGGTATCATTCTCGGCATAATCCTGTACCAGTTTATCTCCAGAGGACCCCAAAGCTCTTTCTTCCATCTTTTAAGTGATTCGTCAGTGATGGTGTACTTTTTATTACCTATTTTTAACCTCGGGGGTAGAGAATCATCGTCTCCTAAGTAGTGATTTCCTCTGGCATCTTTTACTACAGCAAAAAGATAGATATTCTCATCATAGCTGATGAGTTTACCAGCCTCATCAGGAATATTATAAGAACCGGAGACAATGATGATTTTGTCAAGGAAAGGTGGCTCTTTCTGCGGGAGCGATTTTTCGTGTAGCTTGACCGGGTAAGCTTGCGCTGACTCTGCAGATCCGGCGATGGTGTTCTCATGAACAGATGGTCTTGAGGCGTAAAGTTCCTCTCCTGCCAGAATAATCTGAAGAATCACTAAACCAAAGACTAACAAAGTAGCTTTGTATTTCTCCATCGTTTTTGTAAGACTGAAGACCTTGGATTTAATTAGTTTATCTTATTTATTGAAGGATATTCAGATAATTATAAGCCGACATCATAATAGCAAAATTTTAAGGGAAAATCAAATGGAAAGGATAGTTGATCTTTCCTTAAATTGCCGTATTATAAAAAGATAAAGAAAGGTGGACGATAATTTTCTCGGGTGATAGTTGAATGCAAAAGGTAAAGACTTTAAGTTATAAGCCCAAAAAAAGACTGGAAGAGGCACTCAAGGCCCACGGACTCATCGCTGAAAAACTGAAAAATTTTGAAGAAAGGACCGAGCAAATTGAAATGGCCCGGGCAGTGGAGAAAGCCATTCGGAAGAGAAAGCACCTCATTGTGGAAGCTGGTACTGGTATCGGAAAGAGTCTAGCTTATCTGGTTCCTTTTATTTATTGGGCAGTAGAGGAGGGAAAACTGGTGATTGTCTCTACCTATACCAAGACTCTTCAACACCAACTCACTAAAAGAGATCTTCCCTTCCTGAGTGAGGCTTTGGGAGTTGACTTTCGCTTTACTCTTGTGGTTGGAGCTGAGAATTATCTCTGTTTAAGAAGACTGGCGAGGGCTCGGGTTTACGAACTGCTGGATACCGAAAAGGAAGTTAAGGAGCTGGAAAAGATCTTTCGGGCTAAGCCTCACCTGGAAAAAGGCTTAAAATCGGAGCTAGATTTTGAACCGTCACCAAAGGTTTGGGAAAGAGTTTGTCGAGAGGTTGATCTTTGTCTGGGTAAAGAATGCCCTCATCAAAGGAGTTGCTATTATACAGAGGCTAGAAAAGAAGCGTATAGATCACAGGTGTTGGTAGTGAATCATCATCTTTTCTTTGCTCACCTTACCTCAGGCGAAAAAATCCTGCCTCCTTTTGAGGCAGTTGTTTTTGATGAAGCTCACAATTTGGAAGAAGTAGCTGCAAACTCCTTGGGGATAGAGATTTCTCATTTAAGGATAAGGGTTCTTTTAAATTCTATATGCAATCCCCGTAGTCAAAAAGGTCTTGTGTTCAGATTAACTAATCTAAAGGGTCAAGAAAGAGATTTTTTAGCCAAGATGGTTGAGGAGGTAAAAATAGCTAACGACAACTTTTTTTCTGAATTGAAGACCAAGTTCAAGAATGAGAATATTAAAGAACGAATTAGGACTCCCCAATTTTTGGTTAATCTCCTGGATGTTCCTCTTTCTAATCTTATCTCCGAGTTAAGCTTACTTCAAGACAAAGAAGAGGATGAAGAAAAAAAGTTGGAGATCTCATCCTACCTTCTACGCTGCCAGGAGACGAAGACTAATCTGAGTAAAATCATTGGCCAAGAAGAAAGAGATTACGTCTACTGGGTGGAGTTTTCCCCTACAAGGAAGGCTGTGAGAGGCACTTTACGTGCAACTCCGGTAAGTGTCGCCGAAGAGTTAAAGTCGAGGGTTTTTCAGAGGATAAAATTGGCTGTTCTCACCTCGGCCACCTTGTCCGCCAATAGAAGTTTTAATTATATACGAGAAAGGTTGGGATTTGAAGAAGGGGAAGAGCTTCTTCTTGATTCCTCCTTTGATTATAGCCGTCAGGTTCTTCTTTACATCCCTTCACATATGCCTGATCCCTGGCGGCAGGCGACGTTATTTTCTCTGAGAGCAACAGAGAAGATCAAAAAGATCTTGGCTGTAATCAAGGGATACACTTTCGTCCTTTTTACCAGTTTCCAAATGCTTGATGAGGTTTATGAACTACTTAAAGAGGATGTAACCACTCTTAAGATTTTACGACAGGGAGATATGCCACGTTACCTGCTTTTAGAGGAATTCAAAAAGAAGGAAGGTTCTGTGCTTCTTGGAACCAGTAGTTTCTGGCAGGGGGTTGATGTTCCGGGCAAAGCCCTGCAGTGTGTGATTATTACCAAGCTTCCTTTTTCTGTACCCAATGAGCCTGTAGTGGAGGCCAAAATGGAGTTTTTGCAGGCTCAGAATAAAAATCCTTTTCTTCATTATCAGCTTCCCCAGGCTATTATCCTGCTCAAACAGGGATTTGGCCGCCTTATTCGCAGCCAGGAAGATAAAGGAGTGGTGGCTATTCTTGATCCTCGCCTTAAGAGCCGGAGTTACGGAAAGATGTTTCTTAATTCCTTGCCTCAGTGTGAAATAACTTCCAGTTTATCCAAAGTTAAAGAATTTATGAAAGCGAATCCAATGCCGTGATTAAGTGTCTACATTGTGGCAAAGAATCATGGTTGATTGCCGAGAGTTTGGGCATTTGTGGGGATTGCATCAGGAAAGATTTTGAAGAGGTTCTTCCCTATATTAAGAAAGCCCATTATGGCAGCCGGGATGAGTTTGGCCTTCCTAGAGAACCACCACAGGATCCCACTGGAATAGCCTGTCGAAGGTGCGTGAATGACTGTGTAATTCCTCTGGGGAAAAGAGGGTACTGCGGATTAAGACAAAATCAAGAGGGAAAACTTCTTTGGGGAAGTAAAAATGAAGGAAATCTTGATTGGTATTACGATAACCTTCCTACTAATTGCGTGGCTGACTGGGTCTGTCCCGCAGGAACAGAAGCCGGGTATCCTACTTATTCTTATTCTAAAGGTCCTGAGTATGGCTATAAAAATCTGGCCGTCTTTTATCATGGTTGTAGTTTCAATTGTCTTTTTTGCCAGAACTGGCATTGGAGGGACGGATTAAATAGGAAAAAACACGTAACTGCCCTGCAATTAGCCCAAGCAGTGAACAGCCGAACTGCTTGTATTTGCTATTTTGGTGGTGATCCCACTCCTCAGCTTCCCCATGCCCTGGAGGCTTCTCGTCTAGCTCTAGAGAAAAATGAAGATCGCATCCTGCGTGTGTGTTGGGAGACTAATGGGACGATGAGTTTTTCTTATTTAGAGAAAATGGCTAAGGTATCTTTAATATCAGGAGGATGTATTAAGTTCGATCTAAAAACTTGGCATGACGAGTTAAATATTGCTCTCTGCGGAGCAAGCAACAAAAAGACCCTGGAGAATTTCGCTCAATTATCCTCGTGGGTAGAGAAAAGGCCTGATCCTCCTTTTCTCATTGCCAGCACCTTACTTATCCCTGGCTACGTGGACGAGGAAGAAGTTTCAGCCATGGCTCATTTTATCTCTTCTTTGAATCCTAATATTCCTTATTCTCTGTTAGCTTTTTATCCCCAGTTTTATATGCATAATCTACCCACAACCTCCAGATCTCATGCAGAACGATGCAAAATCTCGGCTGAAAAAGAAGGCCTTAAGAGGGTGAGGATTGGCAATCTGAACCTCTTGAGCAATGCCTATTGAGGCTAGCACGCTGCTCTTCTTTGTTTTCTTATCCGCCAAATGTTTTCTTCATCACCTCAAAATCCATCTTTTCCATATACTGATGGAGCACGTTCTTGTCGCTGATTTTCCGTCCTTTCACGGTAATCAGAGTATTTGCCTCCAGGATGAGAGAAAGCTCGCCTTTTTTACCTTTGGCGGAGAACTTTTCAATAGCCTTTTCGCCTTTGACTCTTACTATCTTGGTATCAGGCTGTCCCGCTAACATCGCAGGGTTAGCCAAAAGCATCATTACTGTCTGGAGCAAAGGTGACTGGGTTATGATTTCAATTTCTATTGATTCGCCCGTGTCTTCCTTTTTGTAGGTCCTGCTCGCGGTTATGCCTCCACCGAAAAGTGCCATGGGGGCAGCCGAAGCGCTGGGTTCTTGGGCTGTCCATCCCGACAATGGCTCAGGTAACAGCCCCATTAATTGTTCTGCCTGGAGATTCTGAATTTGACTCACTGCGTATTGAAGCTCGCTTGACGCTTCAGAATATTTTCCCTCCTGGTATAGTTTCTTGCCTCTTTCGATGATGTCCGAAATTTCATCAGCCCGAGCTCCCACCATTCCCATAAACCCCAAAATCACCACTAATAGGACTATCACAGCTTTTTTCATTTTTTTCCTCCTCACAATTTAGCTTCCTCTGCCAAGCTAACTCTTTCCTTCTTTTGTAACGCAGCGGTATCATAGCAGATCCTTGAAAGAATGGCAAGAAAGAAGTAGAATGATTAATCTTGAAAAAATTATGCGACAAATTTTAAATAGGTTTATGGAGGTAGGAAAAATGAATATTGGCTATGCGAAGCTCTTGAGTGATACCTATTAGAAAAAAACGGTGTCGAGATATTCTTGACAAATCTCAGTATAAGACTACTGTTGTTAACAAAGACCCAAGTTTTCCGGCTTCGAAAAAGACAGTCATCGGTAGATATTTGGAGCAGCTACAAAAGATGACTTATGTAGCTAGAAAATTAGATACGTACAGCAAACTAAAGAAACTGGGAGAGGTGGCCAGGTTTGATGTCTGTGGCTTTCCTTCAGTGTTTACCGGCAAGAACAGAAAGTTTCAGCGGTTTAAGTTTATTTATCCGGCGGTAGGAAAGAGAGGAAGCTGCGTCCGATTATTTAAGGTCTTGCAGAGTAATGCCTGTGAAGGAAATTGTTTTTATTGTGCTAATAGAAAGGATAGGAATTTTCAAAGGATTAACTTTAGACCTGATGAACTTGCTAAACTATTTCTTCAATATTATTCAAAAGGATTGGTTGACGGACTTTTTCTTTCCTCTGCCATTAATAGATCGGTTGATCTGTCAGAGGAAAGAATGTTCGAGACTGTCCAGTTACTTCGCACGCGATATGGGTATCGCGGCTACATTCACTATAAAGTGTTACCTGGCACTGATGAGTCAATAATTGATGCAGCCGCTCGACTCGCCGATCGGCTTTCCCTGAACCTTGAGGCACCGGGTGCGAAACATTTAGCCGAGCTTTCACCCAGTAAAAACTATGCCTCAGATTTAGTGGGCGGATTAGAGAAAATCGCTAGAATCAACCGCCAAAAACCTTTGAAGGCTGGTATTACCACTCAACTGGTGGTGGGAGCTGCTAGGGAGACAGACAGGGAGATATTGAATCTCTCGGGTAGGCTTTATGAGGATTATAAACTTTGGCGGGTGTATTACAGTGCTTTCGTGCCTATTCTAGATACTCCCCTGGAGGAGCTGCCTCCCTGTTCGCCTCTTCGTGAATACAGACTCTACCAAGCTGATTTTCTTCTAAGGAGATACGGATTTACTCCCCAGGAGCTTCCCTTTGAAAAGAATGGCAACCTGCCGCAAGATTGCGATCCTAAACTTGTCTGGGCTCTAAGACATCAAGATAAATTTCCCATGGAGGTAAATAAGGCTGATTTTCACGAGCTTTTAAGGGTGCCAGGGATAGGAAGAATTTCGGCCAGGAGGATTGTGGAGACTCGGAAGCAAGAAAAGTTTACCCGACTTGATCAGTTAAGAAAAACTGGAGCCCTAACCACCCGCGCTGGTAACTTTCTTACTCTGCAAGGTAGATTTTACGGCGGTGGGGAAAGGAAAGCCACTGGCCAAATTAATGAGCAGCTTTTTCTCTGGGAAGAACTATGAATAAAACCTCTGAGGTAAAAGCTATGGTGAGAGAGAGAGTAGTTGTGGCTATGAGTGGAGGGGTAGATTCATCCACGGCCGCTGGTCTTCTTAAAAAAGAAAGCTACCAAGTGATTGGAATAACCATGCAGATTTGGTCTTCAGACAGGATAGCCAGTGAGGCAGATAAATTGGGTGGTTGTTGTTCTTTAGTGGCGGTAGAGGATGCTCGCCGAGTGGCACAAAAGCTGGACATCCCTTACTATGTAATGAATTTTCGGAAAGTTTTTGCGGAGAAGGTGATTACCGATTTTTGTGAGGAATACAAAAGAGGCAGGACTCCTAATCCCTGCATTAGATGTAACCAATACATAAAGTTCACTGCCTTGCTGGAAAGAGCAGAAAAGCTAGGGGCTCGCTTTATCGCTACCGGTCATTATGCCAGGATTGAGTTCGACAGAACTCGTAGAAGGCATCTTCTTAAGAAAGGTATTGATTCGAAAAAAGATCAATCCTATGTCTTATATGCAATGACTCAGTTTCAGCTAAAGCATACTCTCATGCCTTTAGGAAATCTGACTAAGGAAAAGGTAAGGAGGATGGCACGTGAATGGGCTTTGCCGGTGGCCGATAAGTCGGAAAGTCAAGAAATCTGTTTCATTCCTGATGATGATTACGGAGAGTTTCTTAAGGAGTGCCTGCCGAGGACAACAAAGCCGGGGCCGATTCTGGATAGAGAAGGAAAAGTTCTCGGAGAACATCAAGGAATCCTATTTTATACTGTTGGACAACGAAAGGGGTTAGGTATGGCCATGGGTGAGCCTTTGTATGTTGTATCTATTGATAGAAAGAAAAACGCTATCGTGGTGGGTAAAGACAGCGATGTCTATGCCGATGAATTAGTCGCTACCGGGATAAATTACGTGGACAGGGAGAAATTAACTAAACCTATAAGGGTGAAGGCAAAGATAAGATACGGTGCGAGAGAAGCGGAGGCAACAGTTACTCCTTTAGATAAAGATAAAGTTCAGGTAAAATTCAGAAAGCCGCAGAGGGCTATTACTCCTGGACAGGCAGTTGTATTTTATGATGGGGATGTATTGGTGGGTGGAGGAACCATAGCTAAAAGTGTGAGACGAAATTGATTAAAAATTACCAATTTGCTATGATAAAGGAAAATCTACTCAAGATCTGTAGTGATGATTGAGGTGAGGAGGTGATGAGAAGTGAAGGAGATAAAAATTGGTAAAGTCTCCAAATATTTTGTTCATCCAGAGGCGGCGGCCATCGAGCTTGAGGGAGGAGTAAAAGTGGGAGATACTATTCACATCAAGGGGCACACCACTGATTTTGAGCAGGAAATAGAATCTATGGAGATAGAGAATGAGTCAGTAAAAGAGGCAAAGTCGGGAGATTCCATTGGGATCAAAGTTAAGGAAAGGGTTAGGCCCCATGATCTGGTTTATAAAGTGATTGAATAAAAGTTCGCTGGGAGTCCGGTATGTCTGTGAGTGACAAAATATTAGAAGGACTAAACCAGAAGCAGAGAGAAGCAGTCACTTATGGAGAGGGTCCCGTTTTGATTGTGGCCGGAGCAGGAACGGGAAAAACTCAGGTAATTACCAGACGTATTGCCTGGCTTATTGCTATGAAAAGGGCAAAGCCTGAGGAGATTCTGGCCCTTACCTTCACCGAAAAAGCTGCTGCTGAAATGGAGGAGAGAGTAGATATTTTGGTACCTTATGGATACACTGGAGTCTGGATTGGTACTTTCCATGCCTTTGGCGATAGTGTCTTGAGAGAGAATGCTTTGTTGTTGGGTTTGGTGCCAGACTTACAGGTATTGACCAGACCGCAGCAAATTATTTTCTTTCGTGAGCATCTCTTCGAATTCCCTTTTTCCTATTATCGACCACTGGGTAATCCCACCAGATATATTGAAGCTATGGTTACTCTCTCCAGTCGAGCAAAAGATGAGGATGTTATTCCCGAGGAGTATCTTGCTTACGCTGAGAGACTGAAAAAGGAAGCAGAAGAGGGACCTGACGATCCAGAACTTGAAGAAATTGCTACCCAACAGATGGAAATAGCTCGAACTTACAAAAAATATCAGGATTTGCTTGCGCAACATGGAAAGATTGACTTTGGAGATCAGATAACTCTTCCTCTCAAGCTTTTTCGAACCCATCCGCTGGTGCTCCGTCAACATCAAGATCGCTTCCGCTACATCCTGGTAGATGAGTTTCAGGATACCAATTATACCCAATTCCAGTTGGTCAAGCTCCTGGCCTCCCGAGATCAAAACATCACGGTGGTAGCGGATGATGACCAATCAATCTATAAATTTAGAGGAGCAGCTATAAGCAATATTTTGGGCTTTATGGATACCTATCCCAAAGCAAAACAAACGGTTTTAACTGAGAACTATCGCTCTACTCAGATGATTTTAGATGCTGCCTATCGTCTGATAGGCTATAATAATCCGGATCGCCTTGAATTTAAAAATAGTATTGATAAGCATCTGAAAGCTCAGGTAAGGGAAGGACCGAGTATAAAACATCTTCACTACGATACACTCTTTAGTGAGGCGGAGGCAGCGGCCAATTTAATTAAAAAAAAGGTAGAAAAAGAAGGTTATGACTATCGGGATTTCGCTATTCTGGTCCGGGCAAATCGCGATGCCGATCCATTCTTAAGGTCTTTAAATATGGCCGATATACCCTGGACTTTTTCTGGAAATGAGGGACTTTACACACGGGAAGAGGTTCGTCTCCTCATTTCTTTCTTAAGAAGTGTTGCCAACTTCGATGACAGTGTTAGCCTTTATTATCTTGCCGCTTCCGAAATATATCAGCTTTTGGCTAGAGATCTTACCTTATGTATGAATTACGCCAGTCGCAGGAATCGCTCACTTTATCATGTCTTTTCCCGGATTTCAGAAATTTTGGAGTTGAGTGAGGAGATCTCGCCGGAAAGTAAGGCCACTATCTCAAGGATAATGAAGGATCTGGAGAAGTATGCTCAATTAGCCATCAAAGGAGGCACAGGAGAGGTTCTCTACAGTTTTATTATAGATACCGGTTATCTTAAGCGTCTGACTTCTCTTTCCTCGCTCACTAACGAAGAGAAGGTTAAGAATATAGCCAGGTTCTTCGACATTATTCGCAGTATTTCCAACGTAATTACTTATGACAGAATTTCCCAGTTTACCAGCTATCTTGATTTGCTCATGGAAGCTGGTGATAATCCTGCTGTGACTGAAGCTGATACTGAGGCGGATGCGGTGAATGTTCTCACCATACATAAGGCAAAAGGACTGGAGTTTCCGGTAGTTATCATGGTCAGTCTTGTGTCTCAGCGATTTCCCTGTCATTATCGTCGGGAAAGTATATCCTTGCCTGATCCTCTGATTAAGGATATTCTTCCCAGTGGAGATTTTCATCTGCAGGAGGAGCGACGTCTTTTTTACGTGGGGATGACCCGAGCCAAAAGAGAGCTTTATTTTACCAGCGCCAAAGATTACGGAGGAAAACGACCAAGAAGAGTGAGCCAGTTTGTTCTGGAGGCTCTGGATCTATTCAAGACGGAGGTGAAAGCCCAAAAGTCCTCTGCTCTGGAAGTGATAGAGCGAAGTGCCCCTAAGCCAGGTATACAACACGAACTACCTGAGGCAATCCCGGAAACAGAGATACTAACCGTAAGTTATTTCCATATAGACGATTATCTTACCTGTCCCTTAAAATATAAGTACGTTCATGTCCTTCGGGTACCTATTCTGCCTCACCATGCTGTGGTCTACGGTAAAGCTCTTCATGATGCAGTTCAAGAATATTATCGTCGTAGGCTCACAGGAGTTAAAATTACGGAGGAAGAGTTTCTGGCTGTTTTTGAGAATTCCTGGAGGAGCGAAGGATTCCTCACCCGGCAGCATGAAGAACAAAGGCTGGACGTGGGGCGAAGAACGCTGCGGTCCTTCTATCAAATGGCTCAAACAGAAAAACATTTGCCTGCCTATGTGGAAAAAGAATTTAGTTTTTTACTCAAGAACAATAGAGTTACCGGGCGGTGGGATCGTGTGGATATCCAGGATGGAGAAGTTTGCATCATCGATTTTAAATCTTCCAATATAAGGAAGAAAGAAAAGGCCGATAAAAGAACCAGAGAGAGTCTTCAGTTAGCTATCTACGCATTGGCTTATCAAAAAATCTATGGGAAGATACCGGATCGGGTGGAACTTCATTTTCTGGAATCGGGTCTTATAGGGTCAGCAGGTCTAAGCGAGGATGATCTTAATCGTACAGTGAAAAAGATTGATAAGGCGGCAGCGGGCATTCGTGTCAGACTATACGAGGCTAAACCAGCTTATCTGGCTTGCAGGTATTGTGCTTATGAGAGAGTGTGTCCGTATACTGCGGGCAAAAGATAAGCAAAGAATTAGTTTCGCCGACAGCGACAGAGGGGGAAAAGTTCCGAGATATTCCAAAATAAAGGGAGAGAAGAATGGAGTGGGCTATAACATTCATTTTTGTTTTGCTGGCAGTTTTGGGGGTACTTACTCTATGGAACATTACCAATACCAGGAAAACCAGAAAGGATGATCAGACACTTCTCATGATAAATCAGCAGTTAAACCAGGTCTCCAATCAGGTGACCAATCAGTTGAACACAGTTATGGCTCAGGTAAATGAGCGATTAAAGGAAAATGTGCAGATGCTCAGAAATGCGAATGAGAATATCGGGGAAAAGCTTGATAAAACTGTTAGTACGGTTAATGCGGTACAGAATAGTCTAGGAAGATTGAATGAGGCAAATAAGCGGATTTACGAGGTAGGCAAGGATATATCTGGCCTCCAGGAGCTTTTACGCGCGCCAACCTTTAGGGGAGAGATGGGAGAGTTTTTATTGGGTGATCTCCTGGGACAAATTCTTCCTCGAGAACATTTCACTCTTCAGTATCAATTTAAAAGTGGGGAGGTGGTAGACGCAGTTATCCATCTTGGTTCTTATTTGGTTCCGGTGGACTCCAAGTTTCCCTTAGAGAATTTTAAAAAGATGGTTGAAAGCAGTGAGGAAAAGGAAAGAAGGGTAAATCGAAAAAAGTTTGTATCTGATGTTAAGAGGAGAATCGATGATATTGCAGAAAAATATATTCTTCCGGATGAGGGTACATTTGAATTTGCTCTGATGTACATTCCAGCTGAGAACGTTTATTACGAGACCATAATCAAGGACGAATCTGGGAGTGAAAAGATGAGTGTTTGTACTTACGCCCTTTCTAAAAAAGTTATTCCTACCTCACCCAATAGTTTCTACGCTTACTTAATGGCAATATTACTGGGTCTAAGGGGTTTAAAGATCGAAAAGAATGTACGAGAGATAATTGCCAATCTAGGGCGACTCCATGGTGATTTGGGAAAATTCCAGAATGATTTTGAGATCGTGGGTAAACACATCTACAGTACTAAAAACAAATATGAGGAGGCTGAGAGAAAGTTAGGAAGACTCAGCGACAAGCTGTTAAGCGTTGGAGAGGTAAAATCTTCTGATGAACTAGAAGAAAGTAGTGACTCAACTAGTCATCTGGTAGACGAATAATTTACTTGATAATATCAGGAGAGTATCAATATTTAAAAGATCTGTACGCGTATCGAGGGGAAGAATCCCGAGATATTCTTGTTTTAGAGAAAGGATATGAATATGTCGGCAAGGGATAGATTAATTGTGGCCCTGGATGTGGATACCCAAAAAGAGGCCGAGGCTTTAGTGGAAAAGCTAAGCGAGTT